>ERZ831601.307-NODE-307-length-54758-cov-35.720088_pt1 | contig 54758 bp, 38 predicted proteins | sample MGYA00519578_ERZ831601 | MGnify/ENA primary metagenome ERZ831601 (study PRJEB31850, sample SAMEA3708717) | human gut metagenome | biome: human gut; feature: human-associated habitat; material: faeces | place: China | collected 2014 ... | reverse complement strand
CCATATTTCAGACTTATTGTTTACAAAGCATTGAGTAACAACTGTTTGTAAATACCTCTGATGAAAGTATATACCTTGTAAATTACGATTTTTCCAATGGAAAAATAAATACTGTCTTAAAATCAACAATTAAATTACCATATATATCCGACATCATAGAAATTGATAATACAATAATGCTCTCGTCTGAAGGCGGTCTGTACGAATGTAGCGTCCATAGAGAAAAATTACAGCTTAATAAACTGTTGGATAGTCCTATAGCTGCAGCTATAGTTATCTCGTCTTCTCAAATATTGTACTCTAATCTGGAGAATCATCAATTATGTTTATACGACAAGCATACTTGCAAGGTAAGCACCTTGTTGGAAAACTGCAATATTCGAAAAATGGTTTATAAAAATAAAAGATTATTTTATGCCACTACAAGTACTGTAAGTGTGTTGCCTTTTGATGTTTTACATGCTATCGAATCAAAGCCGCAGGTTATTGCTACCTATTCTTACAGCTATCCACAAACTATTGTTCTTGATAAAAATGATATTCTTTGGATAGGTTTTTTCAAGAGTGGCTTTATGAGCATACGCGAAAACAATAAACCAATAGAATTATTCAGGGAAATAGGAAATGACCATGTATCCTCCATTTATACATTTGCCAAATCCGATATTTATTTAGGCACAGAAGGCTCTGGACTATATCATTTTAATTCTATTACTGGAAATGCCAGACTTATTCCTTTCACAGCAAACAGGATAGTATACTCTACTACATACTCAAACTTTACCGACCGCATGTATGTGTCTCTGATGTACGATGGTATTTATAGTTTTACTTCAGATAATGATTATAAAAAGATTTCAGGCTTGAGGAATGTGCGCACAATGCTTGCCGATGGAAAATATTTGTGGGTTGGTACATATAATAAAGGTTTATTTAGATATGATTTGTCTACAGGTGTGATGAAGGAAATTAAAACATTGGAAAATAAAGAGCTAAAGATAGTAAGAAATGTCGTGAAAGATCATAAGGGGAATTTATGGGTAGCCTCCAGTTATGGCCTTAAAGTATTGAAATCTGCAGATTTGTATCTTGATAATCCTGTTTTGAATTCAGTGAAGGGGCTTGATGAACTAGATTATATAGTACCTATTTGTGAAGACCTGAATCATAATATATGGTATGGAACACTTGGGCGCGGATTAAAGAAAATCGTGGACTTGGATGACAGTCTGAATGTGCGTATTGAAGATTTCAGTACTGCAAACGGATTGAATAGTAATACCATAAAATCCATTGTTAATGGAACGGATGGAACATTATGGATTTCTACTAATAAGGGAATAAATTCGTTGAATATAAACACACAGAAAATAAAATCTTATGATATTTACGATGGTCTTCAGGACTATGAGTTTATGGAACTCTCGGCTGGAGTAATGACAGATGGAACAATGATATTCGGTGGTGTTAACGGAATAAACGTCTTTAGACCGAACGACTTCGATGTGATGGATTTCAATGGCTGTCCTACACTCGTTGATTTTAAAATCTTCAATCACAGCGTTGAGGCCGATTCTATATATTCCGTATATTTTGATAAAAGTGTATGTTTTACAGAGTATATAGAATTGCCTTATAATTTAAACACTTTCTCATTCCAGTTCAGCTCCCTGGATTACAGAAGTCCATATAAGGTTGTTTACGAATATATGCTTGAAGGTGTAGATAATTCGTGGATTTCCACTTCCGCTTTTCATCGTGAGGCTTTCTACACTAAACTTTCTTCTGGAGAATATATGTTCAGACTGAGAGTCAGGAATACCGATGGAGTTTACAGTTCAAATGAACTTTCCATACCTGTCATTATTACCCCTCCTTTCTGGCGTACATGGTATGCTTATACATTTTATTTGATGTTGCTTGCATTATCCTTGTACCAGTTCAAGAGGTATTATACTTCAAGAGCGCAGCGTAGAAATGCAGTATATATAGCAAACATGGAAAAACGTAAGACTGAAGAATTGCTCGAGAAAGAAACAACATTCTTTACCAATATCTCGCATGAATTGAGGACTCCACTCACATTGATTCATTCGCCACTGAGTATGATTATAGAATCGGGCAAGTATTCGTCCGATAAGTATCTTGTCGGCATGCTGCAGACAATGGAGCATAACAGTAAGTTTTTGTTAAGACTTGTTAACAAGCTGATGAATTTCTCCAAGAGCGAGAAAGGAATGCTTAGTCTGAATCTCAGATATGGCAACTTCTCGTCTTTCTCAAAAGAGGTATTTCAGCAGTTCACGTATTGGTCAAAACAGAAAGGTGTTGGGCTGGAATATTCTGTTTCACGCAGTGATATAAGTTTTCTGTTCGACTCCCATCTTATGGAACAGATAATTTATAATTTGGTGTCGAATGCCATAAAGCATACACCTGCCGGAGGATTTGTATCGTTTACAGTTAATGAACAGGATAATAAAATAAACATCGCTATAGCAGATTCAGGAAATGGTATATCTGAGGATTTGAAAACTCATCTTTTTGAACGTTTCTATAGTCAGAATAAAAATTCAGCAGAGGGAGGTACTGGTATAGGTTTGTTTCTAACCAAACGACTTGTAGAAATACATAATGGAAATATCTCATTTGTATCAGAGGAAGGCAAAGGTACCGTTTTTCATGTACAGATTCCTATGATAACAGAGAGAGAAATGATGACAGAGAATCTTTTTTCTAATAATAGGAATGATGAAGAGTTTATTGATGTACTGAGTAGTAAATCAAGTGAATCCGAAGATATAGAAGACACAGAAGTAAAAGGAGAGTCACCTGTTGTGTTGATTGTTGATGACAATAAAGATATATGTAATATGTTATCATTACTGTTGTCAGATAAATATAAAATAATGATTGCTTATGATGGAGAAATGGCATGGAACATGATTCCCGATATGCAGCCAGATCTTGTTTTGTCTGATATAATGATGCCCGGCATGAATGGTCTGGAACTGTGTGAGAGAATCAAGCAGGATGTAAGGACATCTCATATCCCTGTAGTCTTGCTTTCAGCCAAGACTACATTGCAGGATTATCTCATCGGATATAAATTCCATGCCGATGCTTATTGTCCTAAACCTTTTGATAATCAGATAATGAAAGAGTTGCTGAATTCTATCATAACAAATAGGAAGCGGATTCTTCAACACAAAAAAGTCTCGACAATAAAGATTTCTGAGGTAACCACTACATCTACTGATGATAAGTTCCTAGAAAAACTTGTAAAGATAATAGAGGACAACATTGCGGATTCGTCTTTTCAGATAGAAGATATTTGTAAAGGACTTGGTGTTACGGCTTTAGTCCTGAACAAAAAGCTTAAAACACTTATGGGAATAACAGCTAATGCTTTTGTCCGCTCCATAAGGATGAAAAGAGCGGCAGAACTATTGAAGACCGGAAGATATTCAGTTTCTGAAGTAACATACGATGTTGGATTCAATGATCTGAAGTATTTTAGAGAATGTTTCAAGAAAGAATTTGGTGTATTGCCACAACAATATAAAGAGCAGAATACTCAGACGGATTTGGATTCTTAATATAAGTGGGGGTAAAATTTTACCCCCTTTTTAAATATATAATTCTCCCCTTCGGTCCCGTTTTAAATAAATAATTTAGCGGCAGTTATAAAAGAAATTTCATAACCTATTGCTAAATTAAATTTTTTACAAATGAGAAATCAGGAAAAAAGGTACCATAGCAGGTACATGTTGTTCGTGATGCTTATCTTCTATACATTATCTATGTATTCACAGAAGATAACAGTCAAAGGAAAAGTGATTGATGCCGCCAATAATCTCGAAGTTATAGGTGCAGCAGTTCAGGTTGAAGGAAATTCTCTCGGTACTATTACCGATATTGATGGTAATTTCGTTCTGCAGGGGGTACCGGAAAAAGGAAACTTGGTGTTCAGTTTTGTTGGTTATAAAACTGTAAAGGCTGCAATCAAGAATGGAAAATTCTATAACATTAAACTTCAGGAAGACACAAAAGTGTTGGACGAAGTGGTTGTTGTAGGTTATGGCTCAATGCGTAAAAAAGAAGTTACAGGTGCAGTAGCACGTGTAAATTCTGAAGAAATTACAAAGATCAGTACATCAGATTTGGGAACCGCATTGCAAGGCATGGTGGCTGGAGTCAATGTTCAAGCTAGTTCTGGTGAACCTGGAGCGAAATCTAATATACAGATTCGTGGTATTAGTTCAATTTCAGGTTCTAGTGCTCCTCTTTATGTCGTTGATGGTGTTCCCTTTGAAGGTGACCCTGGTTTGAGTAATAATGAAATTGCTAGTATTGATATTCTTAAGGATGCTGCTTCTGCTGCTATTTACGGAACACGTGGTGCTTCAGGTGTTATACTAATTACAACCAAGAAAGGTAAGGAGGGTGAAATGAAAGTTGCTCTTGATGGATATTATGGTTTTCAACATATAACATCAAAAGTTCATCTTCTAGATGCTAATGAAGAAACTTTTGTAACTGTCATGGCTAACCGTATGGCTGAAACTAAGAATACAGATGATTTGGCTTGGTCAAGTTTGAAAAATTATCCTGTTAATTTCTTTAATAATACTCGGCTTTATGATTGTATAATAAATAATAACGCACCAATACAAAATTATTCAGCCAATTTTAGTGGTGGACAGAAAAATCTGACTTATAATATGACTGTTAACTATTTTGATCAGGAAGGTGTATTAATCAATTCAGACTATAAACGTTATAATATCCGTTCTAATACAAATTTTAAAAGAGGAAAATGGAATATTAATGCAAATCTTGCAATGCAAATAGAAGACCAGCTTTCTCCTGCTTGGGCTTTATTAAATGATGCATACGACTATTCTCCTTTACGTTCTCCAGTTGATCCTAATCTAGATATATTCAATACAGCAGGTGATCCAGGTGAAATTCAAGGTATAAGTTATACTTTAGGTCGATTAAAAGAAAGAAATGATAAAAATACAGAGTCATTTAATGGGAATTTTTATATTGCTTACGGTATATTACCTGGATTGAGTGTTTCTACACGTTTGAGTTTCGGTTATCTTAACCAGAAGATGGTTATGACACGTCCTGAGTTTGAAGTGTATAACCAAGATGGCGAAAGAGTCGTTAGTTCAAACTATCGATCGCAGATAAAAGATACCCATTCTAAGAATACTAGTATGACTTGGGAATCTATGGTAAACTATAATAGGAAAATCAAGAAACATGATTTTAAGTTTACTGGTGTTTTCAGTATGGAAAAATATACATACGAGATGTTTTTTGCAAGTATAATGGACTTATATACAAATGAAATACCAAATCTGAATGCAGGCTCGTCTGATATGTCTGTAGGAACTGGTGATGGTCAATGGGGGCAGGATAGAACAAGCACACTTATTGGTATATTGGCCCGTCTACAGTATTCTTATGCTGATAAATACATGGTTAGTGTTAGTGTTCGTCGAGATGGATCTTCAAAGTTCTCTAAAGAAAACCGTTGGGGTATGTTCCCTTCATTATCTTTAGGATGGAATATTTCTGAAGAACGATTTTGGGATAGACTAAGATGGATGGTTAATTCTTTTAAATTAAGATTAAGTTATGGTACAACAGGTAATCAGAATTTTGCTGATTATTCTTATGCTCCAGCTATCTATAAAAATTATGATTATGCTTTTGGAACAGGAGCTAAAGAAACTTTAGTAAATGGTCTTACTCAGTTGGGTTTTGCAAATCCGAATGTGAAATGGGAGACAACGCAGCAGCTCAATGCTGGTATTGATTTGGCTTTCATGAACAATAAGTTAATTTTGGGTCTTGATGTCTATAAAAGTAATAAAAAGAATATGCTATTTCCGATGGTTGTGCCTCCTTCTAGTGGTGGAGGACAGAATTCCACTGTTACATTGAATGCCGGTAATATGGAGAATAAGGGAGTTGAACTATCACTCACTCATAGAAATAAAATTCATGGGGTAAATTATAGCTTGACAGGAACATTTACAAAAAATAAGAATGAGATAACCTCAATGGCCGGTAAGAACTCTCTTTATTTCTTCTCAGAAGGAAAACCTATTTATAGTGGAAGTGATTATGTTACTGCTATAAAGGAAGGATATGAGGCTGGTGCTTTCTTTGTTATGCCTACAAACGGAGTTATAAATACGGAACAAAAACTTGCAGAGTATCAGAAACTTGTATCAAGTGCTCGTATGGGAGATCTTATGTATGTAGATACAAATAAAGATGGCATTCTTAATGATGATGATAGGGTTTATGCAGGAAGTGGTATGCCTGATTTTGAACTTGGATTGAATTTTGCAGCAGATTATAAGGGATTTGACTTTTCTATGAACTGGTATGCTTCTGTAGGAAATGATATTATCAATGCTACTAAGATATATTCTTATCAGAAGAAGACGAGTAAAGATCTTATATATATGTGGACTCCTACAAATAATACTTCAACAATACCTTCTTATCGTAATGAACAACATAACAATTATCGTGCTCATACAGATATGTGGGTTGAGGATGGTTCTTTTGTGAGGTTGAAAAATATTATGTTAGGTTATTCTTTACCAAAGAAAGTCGTTTCAAAACTTAGGCTTGGTAAATGCCGTTTTTATATTGCAGCAGATAACCTTCTTACATTGACCAAGTATGACGGTTATGATCCTGAAGTTGGTAGTAATGGTTTGTCAAGACGTGGTCTTGACTTTGGAACATATCCTATCAGTATACAAATGCGAGGAGGATTCCAGCTTAATTTCTAATCTATTAAAATAAAAAAATATGAACTTAAAATATAAGATATTAACTTTTAGTTTATTGATGTCTGGCCTTGGATTTACATCTTGTGATGATTTCTTAACTCAGGAAAATGAGCATCAATTAACTACTCAGAAATTCTACAAAGACTTAGGAGATTGTGAAAATGGGTTGGCAGCCATTTATAATGCTTTTAAAAACACAAATATTTATCAACCAATGGATGAAAATCTGAGAAGTGATTTAGCGGTTGAAGCAAATAAAAACAGAATTAATCTTGTAAATGCTGCTTATCTTCAAAATTTTAATGATTCATACCAAACTTTGAGAAATAAATGGGCTGCTCTTTACACTGGTGTTTTCCGTTGTAATCAAGTTATAGAAGGAGTAGAAAAGGTACGAACTATTCTGACAGATGAAGTTCAATTGGTAAAACTCACTCAGATTGAGGCTCAGGCATATTTCTTCCGTGGTGTATTCTTTTTTTATCTTAATACATCTTTCAATAATGGAAATGTACCATATATTGATTATGTACCTGAAGAAGAAGATGACTATTATAAAAAGTGTACTCCAAGTGATGAAGTGAAGAAATATTATAGAGCAGATTTGCAGAAAGCGCTAGATTTAGGACTAAATGGTGAGTGGAAGGAGGCCGATAAAGGACGTGCTACTTCTTGGGCAGCAAAAGCTGTACTTGGTAAAAGTTATTTGTATGACGGTGACTACGATAAGGCTGCAGAGTATTTTTCTGATATAATTAATAACGGTCCGTTCACTCTTGTTGATAATATTATGGATAATTTTACCGCCGTTAATGAATTTAACTCAGAGTCTATTTTGGAAGTTTCATATTCAACTCAGTATAATACACAGTATGGACCTTGGTCGGATGCTACATTGTACAATATATGGGGCATGAATGTTTGTGGTTCAAGCACATCTTGGATTAATACATCTCCTTCTTTGTGGCTAGTAGAAAAATTCGAAAATGAAGCTGTTGATGAAAATGACCCTCGCAACTGGATTGAAGTGGAATCTGATAATTATCCTCTAACAGCTCCAAACAATCAGAAGGATATTATATATGATCAGTTAGGTCAAACTTTTAATTCTGTGATAGAAAGAAACGGGAAAAAATATAATAAAACCTATGTCTATCATTATGAAAATGGTAAGTATGTAGGTGTGCGTCAGCGTTTGATTCCTGTTGATGGAATTGGAAATGTTGATTACGGAAAACTTTCAGATATATATTCTGAACCAGAACATGAAAGAAAATTTAAATGGGAGAATGGTAAACCGTATCGTTTGAGAGCATATTCTTTAAGAGCATCTGCTTCATTGGCTATTAATGGAGATGAAGATTTAAGCTATTATGAAAAGACCACCCAACAGGTAGGTAAGTTCAATAATGGAATTACTGCTTATTTCAGAAAACTTACAAACTGGGATTCACGAAAAGACGAGGCAGATTTTAAGCCTGCTATGGCTTCGGGTATAAATTATCGTCTGATTCGTTTGGCTGATATCTATTTGATGTATGCAGAATGTCTTATCAAAGGTGGTACATCTGAATCTAATCTTCAAAATGCTATTAACTTTATTAATAGGGTAAGAAAACGTTCTGGTATTATTCTTATTGGTAAGCAAAACCTTGGTGAATATCCTGAAGCTACTTATGATGATAGAGACTTGAATTCTAATGATGTTATGCAGCATTTAATGTATATTGAAAGACCTATGGAACTTTGTATGGAAGGGCATGCCATTCGAGTTATTGATTTACGTCGATGGAATGTTACAAAAGAACGCTTCACCTGGCTTTCAAAACAGAAATATCTTATAGGTAGAGGGACTTTCTTGGCTCCTACTAAGGAAGACCCTAATAGTCTGTATGTTGGTCAAAATTGGGGTAAACAGCGTCCTTATAGAGCTGACGATCCTGATACATATCTTAAACCAGTATCTGATTATATTCAAGCATCAATGAACTATGGACCAAGTGTTGCATATTGGCCTATACCTAACATAGAATCAACTTCTAATCCTGACATTAATAACTAGATATGATGAAAAATAAATTTTTATATATAGTTTTGGTGATTACATCAATTATTTCCTCCTGTAAGGAAGATGATTTTGAACCATTGAATGATGTGGCAGAATGTACTTGGCATATGAGTACTGAAGCTGAGAATATATCTCCGATTCAACTTAATCTTAAAGAGTATATTAGTATAATGGATTTGTCTCAAGGTAATTTATCACATGAATGGACTGTTTCTGATGATGGAACTAAATTCCTTAGTGGTAAGATGCAATGGGGTCAGAAAGAATATGATAATCTGGTAGATGAATCTATTCCTCATGTAAATAATGAAAAGACAATTCATGTATATTTTACAAAGGCTGGTGATCATACAATTAGATTGCGTAATACATTCTCTAAACAGGTTGTATATCCTTACTCAGAATGGAGTGCTGAGCTTCAGACTTATGTGAAGAAATATACTTATGCAAGAAAGGAAGGCGATGTCTATGTAATGGACACTACATTTCATGTGCGTGTATATGATCCGAATCTGGTTCCTGCTATTAGAATGTATAGTGACCCTGAATGTACTCAGGAGATTAAAATGGGACAGATTGGAGGCACTGAAGAGGCTCCTGAGTATGAGACGTATGAACTTGAATACGGAAAGAGTCTTTATGTAAAAGATGACTCTTATGGATTGCCAAATTATTGGAAACTTGTATGTTATGCTGCCGGTTTTGAGCAGGAGTTTACAGACTTTCCCGATGTTTATGAGCTTAAACTTAAAAAGTTTTCTGATAAACCTCTCAATCTTAACTTGACGGTTGAGAGAAAAAGCGATCCTAATAATAAATATCAGCCAACAGCTATGGCTAAATCTGTTGTGGTTCCTCTTAACATTAAGGTAGTTCCTACACAAGACCCTGTTTCTTACAAAATCCGTCAGATAGACCAGTGGAATATTGCTATTGACCTTGAAAACTCAGAGTTCGGTTATAAGCCTATTGACGTAAGTGCTTTAACTTTAAATTATCGGAATAACTATAATGGGAATAATAATTCAGGTACAATTGCAATAAATAAAGCAGAGGTTAATAATACTCATCGTTATGAGTTAAAATTGACATTGGGTGAAAAAAATTATAATACTGATGATTTGATTCTTACAGGTACTTTAAGAAAAGCTTTATATGGAGATGCAGACTTGACAATTTCTTCTTCAGAACCTAATGTTGTTACAACATATGCTTCATTCTTGGATGATGGTTTTGAGTATCCTTCTACTTATGAAGACTGGAAGGTGGTTAAAGCAGATGTATTGCCGGCTCAATATCAGCCATCATCTGTAGTTGATAATCCATTACAAAATGCGGTTAATTCAAGTGCTAAATGTTTACGTGTAGATGCTGTAGAATTCAGTAGAGCTCTGATTTCTAAGCCATTTAAGGGTGGTAAAGGTACTTATACAATTAAATATAAGTATTATGTTCCAGGTGAAGTAAGATCAGGTTTGACAGCGTGGTTTGTTCCTTCCGATAAACCAGGGCAACAGGATCCTTCATGGCTTGAGACTCCTACAAACAAGCTGCCGTGGGAAACATTACAGTCTGGAATATGGAAAGAAGTTACAGGTATTATTACTTCTAAGGCAGAAATGGAAAGTGTAATTCTAAGTTTACGGTTCAATTATTTCTTTGGAGAAATTTATTTTGATGATATATTCTTCGGATATATTGAAGTTAGACCATAAAAATATTAATTATGAATACTAAAAATAAAATATTTCAGGCATTGGCAATCTTATGCATGACTGTGTTGCTTTGGTCGTGTAAGAATGATGACTGGCATGCTGTTGAATTAGATAATACTCCGGTTTACGAACTATATGCATTAAAAGATGCCGAAACTAATCAACCGGTAAACATCAGCAAGTTTTCTGTCTATCGTGAAACTTTTGATCTGATAGTATGGCAGAACGATTTCCAGACATTGTGGATGAATAAAATAGAGTTCTTTGACGAGTCTAATGACCAACCAGACCAATTGCCGGAATGGTTGGAAATAGATCTTGATAAGGAAAAATATCTTACTTTCTCTTTTAATGAAGTCTTTGTAGTGACAGAAGAAATTCTGGATCCTGAAACAGGAGAAAAAGAGATTAAGGAAGTTGAGAAGAAGCGTATGTTCGTCTTCATGGGTAAGAAGGAGATTAATTCATCTGCCGGTTTCGGACATCTTACTGTTACCGAAGATGATGGAACTGTAGTAGAGTATATCGCAGGCTTGAATGATATATTGAAACCAGCTGATCAGTAGTAATTCACATAGGGAAGGTATATAATGCTTTTGTTATTGTGAAAGAAGTATTATCTACCTTCCTTTTTTTAGTATTGTGTTTATTAATAAAATATTATACGATGAAAATTGTAACTTTGGGAGAAATAATGCTCAGATTGTCCACTCCAGGCAATACACGTTTTGTTCAATCAGATTCTTTTGATGTCGTTTATGGTGGCGGTGAAGCAAATGTAGCTGTAAGTTGCGCAAACTACGGACATGAAGCTTATTTCGTTACTAAACTTCCCAAACACGAAATAGGGCAATCAGCAGTAAATGCACTTCGTAAATATGGTGTCAGAACTGACTATATAGCTCGTGGTGGTGACCGTATAGGTATATATTATCTTGAAACTGGAGCTTCTATGCGTCCAAGTAAAGTTATATACGACCGTGCAAATTCTGCAATATCTGAGGCAGAACCATGTGACTTTGACTTTGATGCTATTATGGAAGGAGCAGACTGGTTCCATTGGTCAGGTATTACCCCAGCCATTTCTGATAAAGCTGCCGAGTTGACTAAACTTGCTTGTGAGGCAGCTAAGCGTCATGGTGTTACAGTCTCCGTAGACCTTAATTTCCGCAAGAAGCTTTGGACTAAAGAAAAGGCTCAGTCCATTATGCGTCCATTGATGCAATATGTTGATGTATGTATTGGAAATGAAGAAGATGCAGAACTTTGTTTAGGATTTAAACCTGATGCTGATATAGAAGGAGGTAAAACAGATGCAGAAGGATACAAAGGTATTTTTACTGCAATGGCTAAAGAGTTCGGATTTAAATATGTTATCTCTACTTTGCGTGAATCATTCTCTGCTACACATAACGGGTGGAAAGCAATGATTTACAATGGTGAAGAGTTCTATACATCAAAACGTTACGACATTGATCCTATTATTGACCGTGTAGGTGGTGGAGATTCTTTTTCTGGTGGTATTATCCATGGCTTGCTTACTAAAGTAACTCAGGGTGAGGCTTTAGAGTTTGCAGTTGCAGCTTCGGCTTTAAAACATACCATCAATGGAGATTTCAATTTGGTATCTATTGAAGAAGTTGAAGCTTTGGCTGGTGGTGATGCAAGCGGACGTGTACAAAGATAATGCAAAAGATAGATTATTATATTTTAAAATTAAGATAATAGAAATGAGCAGATTTGATAAAGTAGCAGTCTTTAATAAAATTGCTTCAACCAGAATGGTTCCGGTATTTTACCATAAAGATGTGGAAATAGTAAAGAAAGTAGTAAAATCATGTTATGATGGTGGAGTTCGAGTTTTCGAATTTACAAACAGGGGAGATTTTGCACATGAGGTTTTTTGTGAAGTGGTAAAATATGCAGCAAAAGAATGTCCTGATATGGCTGTCGGAGTTGGTTCTGTTGTTGATTCTGCGACTGCTGCACTCTATATTCAACTTGGTGCAAGTTTTGTTGTAGGTCCATTGTTTAATCCTGAAATAGCAAAAATCTGTAACCGTCGTCTTGTTACTTATATGCCCGGATGTGGAACGGTGTCTGAAATAGGCTTCGCACAAGAGTCGGGATGCGATCTTTGTAAAGTATTTCCTGGCGATGTTTATGGCCCTAACTTTGTAAAAGGTATATTGGCACCAATGCCATGGTCTAAGCTTATGGTTACCGGTGGAGTTGAGCCGACAGAAGAAAATCTCAATTCATGGATTAAATCTGGAGTGTATTGTGTTGGTATGGGTTCTAAGCTCTTCCCAAAAGATGTTCTTGAAAAAGGAGATTGGGGTTATATAACCAATAAATGTCGTGAAGTTTTAAATTATATATCGGAATTTTAGTGATTATTTTTATCAGCACTGGTTATGGTTTGCTGGATTATAATTATATAAACCCCACCAGAATTTTTATTTTGGTGGGATTGTTTTTCTGGGCTATAGTATTAATCTTTTATATATTGCTATGATTTTTGGCCATCGTTCTTTTTCTGTAGTTCCCTAAGCCAAAATTTTATATCTGGACCTATGTAACAGTATATTCATTAAAGGCATCCTGCATACGTTCATATATTGGGCTGAGTGTTTCCGATATTTCCATTTTAACCAACTACTTTGTACTAACCATTGTTAATTTAATTCGCTGATTTTTAGTGTTTAATTAAATATTAATCGAAGTATTTATGAATAACAGCTTTACAAAATACCTATTAACAGGCTTTTTTCCCCTGTTTATAATACTACCGGTCCTAGCAGGCAGAGAAACTGGCAATTCTATAGTAACGGTAGATTATTATACTAAAAGATATTTGGGGAATGTATCATCATTGGACAGGAGTAAATATTTTAACATACATTCTATAGATGACAGCGATCCCGATATCAGTAGTTTTCTTAATAACTATGATGTAGGTTTGGGCAGATCTTTTTGGGGACCATATTCGTATGCATACAGCAAGACAAAAGAAGTAGGTAAATATCCTCAGGTGAAACCTTACAGCGGAAGTATTTCTGTAAAAAGATATATAGCTACCGAGCATCCCAATATACAGACCATTCAAGGTGGAATTGACATTGAGGCTGCAGGCGTATGGGCAGCTGAGTACTATTCCAATAGTGAAAGAGTTCCTGAGTTCTTTGAACCACTCAACGAACCATTTGTTCATGCAGATGATGTGTACTTCACAATTAAAGGTCAGGCCATGCGTGAATTGATGACCGATTTTTATGCTTCAATAGGTAAGCATATACATAATAACCCACGCTTGAATGGAAAAATGAAGGTGATAGGTTATGCTGCTGCATATCCTGCTTGGGAAGACGGAAATTTCAATTACTGGAATACCCGAATGAAAATGTTTATTGACCGTGCCGGTGAATACATGGATGCGTTTTCCGTACACCTTTATGATGGTATAAACGTTACAGGGACTGATTCTAAACGCTCAGGAAGTAACTCTGAGGCTGTGCTTGATATGATTGAGGCATATACCTCCATCAGATTCGGCAGTCCGAAACCCCTTGTGTGCTCGGAATTTGGTGGAATAGACAATGAGTTTGATGACGAATTTTACCGTCCTTTGCAGAGTGTCAGGTCTGTGTCTTCTTTCAATCATTTTCTATTCAATCTTCTAGAGCGCCAGGATAATCTGCTTATAGCAATACCTTTCGTATCAGATAAGGCTGAGTGGCATATCACTGCTGCCAATAATTATAGCTCCTATTGTGCGGCATTATTCATACCGGACAATCCTCAGGACTTGAAGAATACAGAGTGGAAGCTGAATGACAAGAAATATTTCTTCGAACTTTGGAAAAATGTAAAGGGTGATCGTGTTGACATAACCAGCAATAATCCTGATATTCAGGTGCAGGCATTCAAGGACGGCGGCAGACTGTATATTGCCCTTGATAATCTTGATGATACCCCACAGACTGTATATCTGAACAATAAGAATAGCTGGAAGGATGTATCGAATGTCACAAAGCGTTCTTTATATGTTAATTACAACTCGGGTATAGAATATTCGGAACAGAATATCCCGTCCATTCCGGAAAGTGTTTCCATAATCCCCAATCAGACCATTATTCTTGTGGCTGATGTAGCGTCAGCGGAATATACCAATTCCATTATCAGGAAAAAATATTACAGCAGTGAGTATCTGAAACCAATTTCCGCTGGATCGTCCCTTTCGTTCCCTTTCACGGGAATAAAGTCAGGTTCGGGTAGAGCATGTCTGCGAATGTCAATAGGTCGTCCTGTCTCAGCTTCCAGAAAGCCGGTGGTGAAGATTAACGGTACCGCTGTGAGTGTTCCCGACAACTGGAAGGGCTATAACCAGAGCAATCGCAGTATATTTTTCGGTATGATAGAAGTGCCGTTCGACATACAGTTGCTGAGGAATGGTGATAATAATGTCGATGTCACCTTTTCCGACGGAGGAGGTCACGTATCGTCCATGATTCTTCAAGTTGAGAAATATACTGTCTCTACCTTACAGAATGGAACCTTCAGCGATGGACTTTCGGCATGGCAGCCATTAAGCAAGCGTGGAACCGTGTCTGTCAAGACTGACAATGCAGGTAATAATGCAGCCTGTATATCCGGTCATGCAGGACTAATGCAGAGGGTCGACATGGAGAGTGGCAGGACTTATCGCTTCTTGGCCGATGTAAAGACCGAAGGTGCATGTAAGTTAAAGGTTCTGATACAGGATATGCCATCAGGAACGATATGTGAAAAAGAATTTTCTTCTCCCGGCAATTATAAAGCCGTATCTTTCGATTTCAATTCTTCAGGAAAAAAAGTAGGGTGTGCCATTGTGTGCGAAGGGCTGAACGACTTGGCTTGGATTGATAATATTGTCTTATTACCACAAAACTGATTATTATGAGGAATTTTATTAGCTTTTATATTCTGATTATTATGTGCTTCCCGTTCATCTCGTGCAAGGATGACACTGAGATTGCTGATTTCGAAGTCTCAGAAGTGGGGTTCGACGCGAAGTTGCGCGATGTCCTGATTCAGAAAGGTTTCAGTTTCAATGAAAACGGAGAACTGATTTGTGACAATCAGGTTCTCAATACCACTTCTTTGAACTTGAGCAGATGCGGACTTACATCGATAAGTGGCCTGAGGAGTTTCCCTTCTCTCATAGAGGTAAACCTTGAGTATAACGACTTCACTGTATTTGACTTTGGTGATTTGCCCGAAGAGATAAAGTCGGTAGCTTTACGCGGCAATGACGGTATTACTTCATATGTCAATCTTATGTCGGCCGACGGTACTACGGCTCTTTGCAGGAGTCTTACATATCTGAAGTTGCCTTATTTTGCAAAATGGAACACTGATGTCATTCCTGCATTCTACAAAGCTATGTCAAATAAATGTCTGGTAGTTATGGCGGATCAGGATGGAAATTACACTGAATATTCCATAAACAGAAAGATTCCGGACCCTATGCTTCGCTTGTATCTTTACAAAAATTTCCCGTCAGTGTTTGTCTCCTCCTCGGAGATTGATGTTACAAAGAGGATAACCGAAGGGAACGACTTGATAATCCTGTCGCAGACAGCCAACCTTGAGGGCGTGGAGTATATATTATCAAATCCGGGCTTCAGAGGAAAAGTAGATATCTCGGGAGTGAAGTCCCAACATTATTCTATGTCGTATGTCAAACCATCGGCTGGAGTTTCAAGCTTTTCTATTTCTAATATTGATACGCCATTAGGGATGGATTTAAGTTCTGCTTCATCATTGAAGGTACTTGGCGTGGAGGATAACAGCTTGCTTCAGACGCTAGTTATTCCATCCGTTATACTGCATGATGATGTGAGTGAAACTTCGATATTTTGCAGTGAGATTTATATATCCGGTTGCCCTTCATTGGAGAGTGTATCTCTTCAGACCGCCAATAGCGGGAATATGATAGGGAAATTGCATTTCGCAAATCTTCCGGCACTTGATTGTCTTGATGTATCTACAGTGGGAGCTGTAAATACAGTCGTTCTGACTGACGTAAACTCAGACATAGGTAGTATGCTCCTGCCGACTGAGCTTACAGCGTTTCTTGACGGGACAGGACGTTTTTCGTCTACATCACAGATTGCACTGTGTATAGATCATCCCAAAGCATCGTCATTCAAGGAATATTGTAAAAATGTTGCAGATATTATAGATGTGAGCTTTTTTTATAAATAGATTTTTTGTGTTTTATTTTTGTCTTTTTGAGAAATGTGTTCTTCTCAGAGCACATCTTTTTTAGGGGTAGTAATATATTTGTTTAGAACGTAGGCAATTTTAACCTTAAACTTGCCCGCATTTTTTCGATTGATTTTTTCTCTTTTCATGTCGTGAAAATTTTCTCAAACAGTAGCTATTATGTAAATATACTTGTGGTCTGGTATTATTCTTTTGTCAGGTTTTGTAAATCATAGCAAATCGTAAAACAATTGTTTTAAGGAGTGAAATTATTGTGTATCAGAGGGTGGTGGAATTTTACCCCACCTTTTACGATGTAAATCCCCCTTATTGCTTTCATGAAACTTAAATACTTTTGTCATGTAACAAAAATCTAAAACTACAAAGTTATGAGAAAAGCAGTATCGTGTTTATTTGCCGCATCTTTAGTCTTATCATCTTATGCTATAAATAATAATGATAAGGAATATTATTTAGCTGAAGAGCATATCAAGAATTTGCCCGAGGCTCCTAAAGGTTATAAATGGGTAGTTAACGAGGATTATACAGATGAATTCAATGGCAGACGTTTAAGTGCTTCAAAATGGCATGCGAAAAGTCCTTATTGGACTAATGGTCGTCCGCCTGCAACATTTAAGGCCGAAAACGTGAGTGTCAAGAAAGGTTGTCTTCGTATAACCAATACAGTTTTGTCGCCAACGGAAGGACTTGACGGAAAACCGGGTGATAAATATAGCCTTGCCGGTGGGGCGGTTGCTTCTGTAAAGAACCAGGCTCACTATGGATATTATGAGACAAGGATGAAGGCTTCGCTCACTACCATGTCCTCTACTTTCTGGCTTTCCAATCGTCCCGTTGAAAAGAAAATAATTAAAGATGGTAAGGAAATAAGAACTTGGAGCAGTCAGGAACTGGATATTATCGAGACTATGGGGGTGATAGGAACTGTTAATCCGGATAACCCATGGAATAAAAAATGGAATATGCAGATGAATAGTAATGCTCATTACTGGTATCAGGAACAGGGAGGGAAAAGAACGAGTTATACTTCAAACCGTTCGGATGTAGAGTCTTATGAAACTGACCCTTCGGCAGAAGACTTTCATACCTACGGATGTTGGTGGGTAGATGCAAATACCGTGAAATTCTATTATGACGGTAAATATATGTACACTATCAAACCGACAACAGAATTTACAGATACTCCTTTTGATAGACCAATGTTCATACACATAGTTACAGAAACATACGACTGGGAGCCTAAAGTTCCTACAGAAGATGATTTGAAGGACAAAGAAAAAAGTACAACCTATTATGACTGGGTCAGAGCTTATAAGTTGGTGCCAATAGAAGAGTGATTCTAATAAATACATTAAGTCTTAAATTTTAAAACCTTAGAAAAATGAAAAAAGAAATTTTAGCAATGATGGCTTGCGGAATGATGATGACTTCTGCATACGCTCAGGAATTCAAAAATGGTGATTTTGAAACAGGTGACTTGACAGGATGGCAGGTATGGGAAAATAAGACCAACGATATCGTTGATGTCAAGAAAGCACATAGTGGCAATCATGCCGTAGAAGTGAGAGTCGGAATGTGGCAACAGTTTAATATTACATACGAAGCAGGCGCCGAATATGAAATTACTGGTTATACCAAGTATATATGGGGTGAGCAGCCTTTCTTCCGTATGGAATATTATAATCCTGATTCAGGCAAACTTGAAGAAATTGCAATTTCTAATGTGAAGAAAGACCGTAAGAACTATCAGGAAACAAAAGTGAAATTCAAACTGAAAGAAAACGGTTATGTATATCGTTTTACTATGGTGCCTGGATTGGGAAATGGTGGCGCTGTACTGTTTGACGATGTGAAAATTGAAAAAGTTAAATAATTTTTTAGGTGTTAAATTATAGATTCGGTAATTAGATTTAGTTGTTTATTTATTGTGATTGAAGATAGTAAATCAGAAATATATGTCCTAAAGTGATGGCATTTTTTTCTGATTCCGTATTTAATAAGGGTGAATTGTTTTGTTTTCAGGATGTTAAGGCATATCAGGGGCTTTCTCTTTTATGCCTTTTATACTAAAGATTTTTGGTTTGACTTTAAACAATATGAATTATGGTTAATATAAAACCAAGAGATCTGTCTGTGCGTAACTTGCTGATATTTCTATGCTTTCAGCTTATGATTATTTCATGTGAAAAAGACGTTGCTTCGTTAGAAGGAGGTGACGGTACGCCAGCAGAGAATATAAAAATAGAATATGTAGTTTATAAAGCTGGGCAGACGGATAATATGCCTGTTAGTATGATTGATTTACCATATGGAGAAACAGTGGAATTGGGTATAAATATAACCAGGGACAATTTCCCTTATACCGGTTATAAGTCAATAGTATGGGGAACTTCATTCCCAGATGTATTGGAAATTACACCTTCGGATGATAAATACAGATGTACTGTAAAGGCTAAGAAAAGCGGTAGGAATTCAAATATAGGTGTGTCTGTTGATACTGGTAATGGTATTAAAAGTGCCGCATGTATGGTGGCTGTGCCCGTGGTGCCTGCTGAAAAAGTTGAAATTGCAGTAACCGATGATATAGAGGTGGATGAAAACGGCAACAAATCGTTGAAACTTGACTTTGGAAGAGATAAGGCATATCAGCTGCAAATAGCTGTAGAACCTGATTATTCTACCGATAATAAGGTGGAATGGAAATCTTCAAATCCTGATGTGGCAACTATTGATAAGGATGGATGGATTACTACATACAATAAGGCCGGTGAGACTGTCATTACTGCTAAGCATATACCTGCTGTGGTATCAAGATTTTCAAGAAGTGGCGAAGAACATGAAGGAGAAACGCTGATGTCGATTACTCTGACCGTGGTTCCTACTATAGATTCCGATTTGACTGATGGTGAACACGGAGGTTTCGAGAACGATGGAACTGAATGGAAGCCGGATTAAAAAAATAAGAAAATACAAGTGATGTGATTTTTTAATTAATAAAATTGTTTAATCATGAAAAATACAATGCTTTTTTGTGGATTTACATTGATGACTATTGTAATGTTCCAGTCTTGTACAAAAGATGAATTGTCTAATTTAAATACAGTAAGTAGTCCACAGGAAATGACTTTTATTGCAGGTACGTCTTCAAGCCGTACTTCTTTACAGAATGGAACTCAGGTATGGTGGACCGCCGGTGATGCTATCAATATCTTCTCTGGTGCTGAAAACAATAAATTTACTACTGCAGAAGGTGGAAAATCTATTGTTACATTTACGGGAAAGGCTACTCCTGCCGATTCATATACTGCTCTTTATCCTTATAATGCTGAGGCTTTGATTTTAGATGGCGCTGTTACTACTACACTTCCAGCAGCTCAGACGGCTCCGGTTTGGGGATTCGATGCAAAAGCAAACATTTCTTTTGCTACCGCAACAGACGAAAACAAATCGCTGTCGTTTCAAAACACTTGTGGATTGATTAGGTTTAAAAATAATCTGACTGACCTTACAGCTATTAAGCTTACTGCTCAAGGAGTAAATATTGCCGGAAACGTAAAAATTGATGCTTCTGGAAATCTGACAGTGGAATCCGGTTCTAACGTAATAACACTATCTGCTAAAGAGGGAACATTTGTCGGTCCTAATGATGCTAATGCCAATGCAAAGGAATACTCAATGGTTGTACCTCCTGTGACATTTACTGGTGGATTTACCTTGGAATTGTCAAAGACTTCTGGTAATGAAACTTATACATTCAGTGGCGAAAACCTGACTATTACTAAAGGTCAGATTGTAACAATTGAATTGAAAGAAGGCGGTCAGCCTCCTGTAGTTGAAGAACAAACAACTGCTATTGTAGCAAGTGCACAAGAAATTGTTACAGATCCTACTACCGGTAACGACCGTGTAGTTCTTACACTTGATAAGGATGTTGCCGGTACATTCACTGAAGCAGTAAAAAGTGCTTTTAAAGTATCGGTTGCTGGAGTAGAAATACCAGTTTCTTCAGGTACAGTGTCAGGAAAAAATATTACTCTTACTTTAGGTGATAAGATTTATAGTAATGATGAACAGATTACAGTTATTTATAATACAGACTATGCTGTCGGTGATTTGACAACAGCTGAAAATGGTAAAACTGCAAATATCAAAATCGAGTCAGCAACTGTAGACTTAGCACATAACACAACATGGGAGCTTAATTTCGCTGATATCGCTGCTGCCGGTGATTTCTACGATCCATCTACATTAGAAGGTGTTGCTTCTACAGAAGACGGTATCTTGAATGTGTCAGCTCCAACAGGAGGTAAAAAATACATCTCTAAGGAATTCAAATTGCGTACAACAGCCAATTATAAATTTGAATGCGAGTATGTAACTGCCGGTAATCCTGCTCTTACAGTACGTTTTGCAGATCCAGTAGCAACATCCAACAAAGATATTTTTAAGGTATGGATTAAAGATGGTGTAAGCCCTGAAAATTTGGTTTCTGACTATAATGTGATAACAGCAGAAGGTAAATGGTATATGAATTCTCAAGGTGCAGGAAATGTCAGTGATGCCCCAACTGTTGGTAAATTCTCAATTGAACATGCCAATGGCGGAGCCCAGATTAAAGCTATCAGACTTATTGAAACAGAAAACAGACCGGACAGCAAAGCGGATGCTAGTTTTAATGGAACACATGGAGAATATACCAATAATAATGTAACTTGGACTAAGCAATAATAAATCTATCCATAATCGTAAGAAAATGAGGGGGATTAGTCTTCCTCATTTTTTTATACGAATATTTAAAACTTTTTGAACAATAAATCAGTTCATGCTGTATGACTTGTAATATAGGTAAAAAGAAATTTCTTATCAGGAAAATATTTACAATCGCTCTTTGGGTTTTTATGGGTGTAGTGAATGCGCAGGCTCAGCTTCACATGAAAACCACTCTACAGAACATGATTCTCTGGCGTGGTATTGAAGTGGCTGACGGACTGATTCTGTCATCCGATTTATCTGTTTCCGATCCATCAGGAATGTTTGCTGCCGGTTTTCTTGGCGGGGCAAACACTAAGGGGAGTTATAAGGAGCTGAGCCAGTATATTGCATATACTCATGGCAGGTTTCAGATAAAGGTTATAGATACATATAATTTCTCTCCCGGGGCTACATATAATAATAATGAGTTCTTCAACTATAAGCCTGATGAAACTGGGCGTTTTATGGATCTAATGGCTAATTATACAGGTAATAGGAAATTTCCGCTGGAGCTAAGTCTTTCTACACTTATTTACGGTCGCGACAGAGATCTGTACAACAACAAGAATATATACTCCAGTTTCGTTTATGTGGGCTATACCATCTATCAGAATGAAAATCTGAAGGTTGGTTCGGGCGTTGGAACAGCTTTCGCATTGAGAAACTCAAGAAATGAGAGTGGGGAAATGGTAAACAGAACCATGTATGCCGAATCGGCAGGTATTACTCAGGTTTCTTTGAATGTCATTTATAAGTTACAGATAATGGAATATGAAATTCCATTGACAGTGATGACCTACTGGAATCCGAAATCCAACCAGGGATTTTTCTATACAGGTATGCAGTTCAATTTGTTTTGATTTATATAAAGTTTGGGATAACTTTTTTATTTCCTCATGAGGGGTAAAAATGTCGAAAAAGAGGGGGTATAATATCTCCTCTTTCTTTTTTGAAAATCTCCTCTGTCCATCTGTAGAATACTTTATAGTTTAGCATCGTCGAAAGGGAAACAGCAGTGATGAAAATAGAACTGGCATACTAACAATAATAATATCAAAATATAATTAACATCAATAATATAATAATATCATGAAGACAGAAGGATATAAAGTAAAAAGCTATTCTCAGCCTGTGAAGAGATATTGTCAGACTTTGAGTCTGCGTGACAATCCGGAATTGATTGAAGCTTACAGGAAGGCTCACAGTAAGGAAGAGGCATGGCCTGAGATACGTGCTGGAATACGTGAGGTGGGAATTCTGGAAATGGAAATATACATATTGGGGTCTAAACTTTTTATGATAGTGGAAACTCCTCTGAATTTTGACTGGGATACAGCAATGGCAAAGCTTGCCACTCTGCCTCGTCAGGCCGAATGGGAGGAATATGTAGCAAAATTCCAGCAGTGTGCCGAGGGAGCCACATCGGACGAGAAATGGCAGATGATGGAACGCATGTTCTATCTGTATGAATAATAAGAAGAATAAACAGAGTAAAAAATTAACCTTTAAATTATTTATCAAAATGGAATATCGTGAATTGGGAAAGACAGAACTGAAAGTGCCTGTATTGAGTTATGGTGCATCTTCGTTGGGTGGAGTTTTTCATTCTATTAAAGAAAGTGATGCTATACAGTCTGTTTTTACAGCAGTAGAACATGGACTGAACTTTATTGATGTTTCTCCATATTACGGGCATTATAAGGCAGAAACAGTATTGGGTAAGGCTCTCAAGGAGTTGCCAAGAGAATCGTTCATACTTTCTACCAAGGTGGGACGTTATGGCAAGGATGGTGTGAATACATGGGACTATTCAGGCAAGCGCGCACAAGAAAGTGTATACGAAAGTATGGAAAGGCTCAATATCGACCATATCGACCTTATCAATGTTCACGATGTGGAGTTCTCGGATATGAATCAGGTAGTGAACGAGACATTGCCTGCACTGGTGGAACTGAGGGAAAAAGGAATTGTCGGACATGTAGGTATAACTGACCTTCAGCTTGAAAACTTGAAATGGGTTATTGATCATGTAGCTCCAGGTACAGTAGAGACAGTGCTGAACTTCTGTCACTATTCGCTGAACGATGATAAGCTTGTTGATTTCCTCGATTATTTCGATGAAAAGGGTGTAGGAGTGATAAACGCTTCACCATTTGGTATGGGACTTCTCACACAGAGAGGTGTTCCTGAATGGCATCCGGCCCCAAAATCACTGATTGAGGCATGTGCAAAGGCTGCGAAGTATTGTGCGGAACAGGGATATCCTATCGAGAAGCTTGCAGTGCAGTTCTCTGTTAGTAACCCAAGAATACCTACAACACTGTTTAGTTCGGCAAAATCAGAATCTGTACTTCAGAATATAAAATACATTGAGGAACCTATTGACTGGAGTCTTGTGGAAAAGGTTAAGGAGATAATAGGCGATCAGCAAAGAGTAAGTTGGGCAAATTCATAAATACTGTTGCTATGGATTATACAATAATTGATGCTCACTCACATCTGTGGCTTTATCAGGATACTGAAGTAGATGGCCTGAAAATAAAAACTACAGAGAATGGCCAATCATTGTTTATGGGGGAGGTGAGACAAATGCTCCCCCCTTTTATGATAGACGGAAGAAATACGGCAGAGGTTTTTCTAGCAAATATGAACTATGCTCAGGTTGGCGGAGCAGTTGTCACGCAGGAGTATATCGATGGCATACAGAATGACTATCTACTAGAGGTCATGACAAATTATCCCGACAGGTTTTTCGTGTGCGGTATGTGTGAATTCAGGAAGCAGGGTTACTTTAATCAGGCTGTTGAACTTATAGACAAAGGGTTTAAGGCCATAAAGATTCCAGGACACCGTCTGCAGCTAAAGGACGGAAGGGTGATGCTCAATTCGGACGAAATGATGAAGATGTTTCATCTAATGGAAGATAAGGGAGTGATTCTTTCCATAGATATGATAGAGGGAGACCTCCAGGTTGGCGAGATGGAAGAAATCATTTCAGAATGTCCGGGTTTGAAGATAGCTATCGGTCATTTCGGCATGGTTACAAAACCGGACTGGAAGAAGCAGATAATGCTTGCCCGACATAAAAATGTAATGATTGAGTCTGGCGGTATCACATGGCTGTTCAATGACGAGTTCTATCCGTTCAACGGTGCTATAAGGGCCATCAACGAAGCTGCCGATCTTGTCGGTTTCGAGAAACTGATGTGGGGTTCCGACTATCCGCGCACAATTACAGCCATCACCTACAAGATGTCGTACGACTTTGTGATTAAATCAAAAGAATTGGAAGAGAGGAGCAAAAAACTTTTCTTGGGCGAGAATGCGAAAGCCTTCTACGGTTTCAAGAATCTGCCTGAGTTACCTTATATTAAAAACATGTCAGAATGAAAAACAAATATTTTATACCGCTTTTACTGATATTCAGCTTGTTCTTCATGTGGGCTATCAGCAGTAACCTGTTGCCTACAATGATTAGGCAGTTGATGAAAACCTGTGAGTTGAATGCCTTTGAGGCTTCGTTCACAGAAGCTGCCTATTGGCTGGCCTACTTCCTGTTTCCCATACCGATAGCTATGTTTATGAAACGTTTCAGCTATAAGTTTGGTATAATTGTCGGTCTCATTCTTGCAGCCATTGGAGGTCTGCTTTTCTTTCCTGCAGCCGAGATTAAGGAATACTGGGCATATCTTGTAATCTTCTTCATTATGGCAACGGGAATGTGTTTCCTTGAGACGGCTGCCAATCCGTATGTGACAGCTTTGGGTACGCACGACACTGCTTCGAGAAGACTGAATCTTGCACAGTCGTTCAACGGACTTGGTGCTTTTATCTCCGCGATGTTTCTGAGCAAGCTTATACTTACCGGACAGAACTATACGCGCGAAACGCTGCCTGCCGACTTCCCAGGAGGCTGGGAAGAATTTATTCAAATGGAGACAGATTCCATGAAGATGCCTTATCTGATTCTTGCCGTGCTGCTGATTATTCTTGCTGTGGTGTTTGCACTGTATAAGCTTCCTGATATTGACAAGGAGGAGTCACACGGTGAGAAAGGCAAACTTATCAACTTTTCAGTGTTGAAACGTAAGCATCTGAGATGGGGAGTCATAGCACAGTTCTTCTATAACGGAGGACAGACAGCTATTAACAGTCTGTTCTTAGTTTACTGCTGCATGTATGCAGGTCTGCCAGAGGATGAGGCAACCACATTTTTCGGACTGTATATGTTGGCTTTCCTTGCCGGCAGATGGATAGGTACTATGCTCATGGCGAAATTCAGGCCTCAGGATATGCTGCTTACATACGCTATAGTAAATATAATATTGTGTGGAGTGATTATCATGTTCGGTGGTATGACAGGGCTCTATGCCATGATTGCAGTGTCGTTTTTCATGTCAATCATGTATCCTACTCAGTTCTCACTTGCACTCCGGGACCTTGGCGAGGATACCAAGAGTGGTTCGGCATTCCTTGTAATGGCTATTATAGGTAATGCATGTATCCCACAGTTTACCGCATTTGTGATGAATCATAACGCTGACTTCTATCAGATGGCATATATAATACCTTTGATATGTTTCTTCTTTACGGCTTATTATGGCTGGAGGGGATATAAAATAGAGAAAAAACAACATTAAATTAATACAATAACAAATTTAAATAAATACATAGATTATGAAAGCTGTACAAATTACTGAAGCCGGAAAGGTTCAAGTAGCTGATATAGTTAAACCAACACTTGGAGCCGGAGAAATTTTACTTCGTATCAAATATGTCGGATTCTGTGGTTCTGACCTTAATACTTTCCTGGGAAGAAATCCTATGGTCAAGATGCCTGTAATACCGGGACATGAAGTGGGAGCTGTGATAGAGGAAATAGGCGAAGGCGTGCCTACCGGTTTTGTGAAAGGAATGAACGTAACTGTAAACCCATATACCAACTGCGGAAAGTGTGCTTCATGCCGCAACGGACGTGTTAATGCCTGTGAACATAATGAAACATTGGGAGTTCAGCGTAACGGTTCGATGCAGGAGTTTCTTGTTCTTCCATGGACAAAGGTTATTCCGGCAGCCGGTCTTTCGGATAAGGAATGTGCGTTGATTGAGCCTATGAGCGTCGGTTTTCATGCCGTGTCAAGAGCACAGGTAACTGATATTGATACTGTTGCTGTGATTGGTTGCGGAATGATAGGACTTGGAGCTATAGTTAGAGCATCACTCCGCGGTGCAAGAGTAATTGCTCTAGATATTGACGACGATAAGCTTGCCCTTGCAAAACATTTAGGAGCATCAATGGTTATCAATTCAAAAACAGAAAATGTGGTTGAAAGAGTAAGGGAACTTACTGACGGTTATATGGCTGATGTGGTGATAGAAGCCGTGGGTAGCCCTATCACATACGTAACTGCTATCGACATTGTTGGTTTTACAGGTCGTGTGACATGTATTGGTTATGCAAAGAGTGAAGTGGCTTTCCAGACAAAATATTTTGTTCAGAAAGAACTCGACATACGCGGCTCCCGCAATGCAATGCCTGAAGATTTCCGTGCCGTGATACATTATATTCAGAATGGCAACTGTCCGATGAACGAACTTATCTCTGCCGTAGTGCAACCTGAAGAGGCAGGCGAGGCTCTGCAGAAATGGTCGGAAAATCCTGGTAAGGTATTCAGAATGTTGGTTGAATTTTAATCTTAGAATTTTAATTTTTGACATTACGATGAAAGCTTTAAATAGTAAGACTGCAGTAAAGGTAATGCGTCCGGAACGTATCATACAGTTTGGCGAAGGTAATTTTCTTCGTGCGTTCATCGACTGGATTATCTCGAATATGAATGAAAAGACAGATTTTAACAGCACTGTTGTAGTTGTGCAACCTATAGATAAAGGTATGGTTGATGCCCTTAATGCTCAGGACTGTCTTTATCATGTCAATCTTCAGGGACTGAATAATGGCGAGATGGTAAACTCATTCAGAATGATTGATGTTATCAGCCGTGCTCTCAATCCATACAGCCAGTATAATGATTTTATGGCACTGGCAGAACAGCCTGAGATGAGATTCGTAATCTCGAACACTACTGAGGCAGGTATCAACTTCGATCCGTCGTGCAAGCTCGACGATGCTCCAGCAAGTTCTTATCCCGGCAAGCTGACACAGTTACTTTATCACAGATTCAAACATTTCAACGGCGACAAGTCAAAAGGTCTTATCATTTTCCCATGTGAGCTTATCTTCCTCAATGGTCACAAACTGAAGGAAACAATCTATCAGTATATTGAATTGTGGAACCTTGGCGAAGAATTCAAGACATGGTTTGAAACAGCTTGTGGAGTATATGCCACACTGGTGGACCGTATTGTGCCGGGATTCCCTCGTAAAGACATAGACAACATAAAAACTAAGCTTAATTTTGATGATAATTTAGTCGTACAGGGTGAGGCTTTTCATCTGTGGGTAATCGAAGCACCGGAATCCGTTGCCGAAGAATTTCCTGCACACAAGGCGGGACTGAACGTACTGTTCGTTCCGTCGGAAGAGCCTTATCATGAACGCAAGGTGACTCTTCTTAATGGTCCTCACACTGTATTGTCGCCAGTGGCATTCCTTTCGGGGGTTAATATCGTGAGAGACGCATGCCAGCATGAGGTGATAGGTAAATTCATCAAACGTGTGATGTTCGACGAGTTGATGGAAACTCTTAACCTGCCGAAAGAAGAACTCAAGAAGTTTGCCGAAGACGTTCTGGAACGTTTCAACAATCCTTTCGTTGACCATCAAGTAACATCAATCATGCTTAACTCATTCTCTAAGTATGCTACACGCGACCTGCCAGGTGTGAAGGAATATCTGAAACGTAAGGGAGTACTTCCTGAAGGGCTCGTACTCGGTCTTGCAGCCATCATGGTATACTATAAGGGAGGAAAGCGTGCCGATGGAGTTGAAATAGTTCCTAACGATGCTCCTGAAATCATGGAAATGCTTACTCGTCTGTGGAACGAGGGCTCGGTAGAAAATCTTGTGAAGACTGTTCTTGCCGATACTTCCATCTGGGGTGAAGACCTTAATGCTATTCAGGGTCTGGCAGACCGTGTAGTTTACTACATCAACAAAATTCATAGTGAAGGAATGCTCCAGACAGTAAAAGGCCTTGTAGGTTGATACTTCTGCTAGTATTCTTCATTTTATAAATGTTAGTTTATTATGACTGAATATATCCAGATAAACCCTGCGGACAATGTGGCTGTGGCACTGCACTCATTGTCCAAAGGGACTGTAATAGAGGTGAACGGCAATTCCATAGAATTAATGGAGGATATACCTGCCGGTCATAAGATTGCCTTGAAGAATTTTACAAAAGGTGATATGGTGATAAAATACGGTTTCCCCATATCGCATACTGTAAAGGAAGTCAGGAAAGGACATCTGCTGAACGAGAAAACTGTCAAGACGAACCTTTCCGGTCTGAGTACTTATACTTACGCACCGAAGTTCGAGAAACAGATTTTCGCGATCGAGAACCGTACATTCAAAGGATATTTACGCGCCAACGGAGAAGCTGGCATACGTAATGAGATATGGATTATTCCTACAGTGGGCTGCGTGAACGGAATAGCAAACCAGTTGGCTGAGCAGCTTCGTAAGGAAACAGGCTGTGAAGGGGTTGACTCTATCATTGCTTTTCCTCACAATTACGGATGCTCGCAGTTGGGCGACGACCATGAGAATACTCGTAAGATATTGCGCGATATGGTTCTTCACCCTAATGCTGGAGCAGTACTTGTTGTAGGCCTTGGCTGTGAGAACAACCAGCCTGAAGCCTTCCGCGAGTTTCTTGGCGAGTATGATGCCGACAGAGTACGTTTCCTCGTATCCCAGAAAGTAGATGACGAGATAGAAGAGGGCATGAAGCTCCTACGCGAGATGTATGTCATAGCCAGAGAAGATAAGCGCACAGATATTTCTCTGTCAAAACTGCGTATAGGGCTTAAGTGTGGCGGTTCAGACGGACTGTCTGGTATCACTGCCAATCCTATGCTCGGAGTATTCTCGGACTATCTTGTAGCTCAGGGCGGAACAACAGTCCTAACAGAGGTTCCTGAAATGTTTGGAGCCGAGACACTACTCATGAACCGTTGCCGCACGAAGGAGATATTCGATGATACAGTAGCCATGATAAACGACTTCAAGAACTACTTCATCCGCAACGACCAGCCTATATATGAAAATCCTTCGCCGGGAAATAAGGCGGGAGGTATCTCAACGCTGGAGGAGAAATCATTGGGATGTACACAGAAGTCGGGAAGTTCGATGGTTGAAGATGTGCTAAAATATGGCGACCGTGTCACAACACACGGACTTAACCTGTTGAGCGCACCAGGCAACGACCTGGTTGCCAGTACGGCTCTTGCTTCTGCCGGATGCCATATCGTACTATTCACAACAGGTCGCGGAACACCGTTCGGAACATTCGTTCCAACAGTGAAGGTTTCGACTAACACACCGCTGTACGAGCAGAAACATACGTGGATTGATTTCAATGCCGGAACTCTGGTAGAGGGAGAAAGCATGGAATCTTTAAGCAGACGTTTTATAGACTTTGTTGTGGAAGTGGCAAGCGGCAAGCAGGCACTTAACGAAAAGAAAGGCTATCGTGAAATAGCTATTCTGAAACAAGGTGTTACTTTATAAAATGTTTTACTTTTTAAATGATGAAACTCTCCTTTGATACTTAAATTATGAATGGAGAGTTTTTTTAGTTTTTCGACTATAGTAATTATTTTTAATCACTAATATCATTTATCTGAAATCGAATATGACCATAAAAAACATTATCACAGTCTTAGCTATCTTACTGTCTGGATTCAGTTATGCTGGAAACTCCACTAAAGTGGATTTTAACTTCCATTGGAAATTCAGCAAACTCGCAGGCTTCGTGTCTCAGGACACTTTATTCTTAGACCCTAATATAAAGTGGCAGGATGTGCGTTTGCCCCACGACTGGAGTATCAGCGAAGGATATACCAAGACTCAGACAGCAGGAAGCAATGGTTTCCTACCAGGCGGTGTGGGTATTTACAGGAAGAATTTTCTCACCTCAGATGATATGAATGGGAAAAAAGTCTTCATTCATTTCGAAGGTGTATATAATAACTCAAAGATTTGGATAAACGGGCATCTGTTGGGATTCCGTCCTAATGGATATGTGGGATTTGAATATGAACTTACTCCATATCTGAAACCAAAAGGTTCGATTAATACAATCACTGTCTGCGTTGACAGAAGAGCGTATGCCGACAGCCGATGGTACGTCGGTGCCGGTATATACAGGAATGTGAGTCTTATATTAAGAAACGAACTCTATATACCTTATGATGGTATATTCGTCACTACACCTCAGGTAGGTGACCGTTCGAAGGTGAATATAGTATGTGAAGTGAAGAATGCAGGAGCAGGTGTGAAAGGAGTCATTGTGAAGCACGAAGTAGTGTACGACGGCAAGACAATAGCTTCTATTTCTGATAATTTTGTTGCTCTCAAAGGCGATTTCAATAAGTTCACAGCATCTGTAGAACTGGACAATTGTCATCTCTGGAGTCTTGAAACGCCTTCGATGTATGAGCTTCATACAACTCTAATAGCTTCCGACGGGTGTGTGATGGATACGAAAATAACAAAATTCGGAATCCGCGACATTAAATTCGATACGGAAGAAGGTTTTCTTCTTAACGGAAAGTCTGTAAAAATAAAAGGAGTGAACATACATCACGACTTGGGATGTATGGGAGTTGCCGCATACGATGATGCCCTGTTGCGACGACTTCTGAAACTGCGTTCCATAGGCTGCAATGCCATACGTACAGCTCATAATCCGCATTCGGAAAGTCTGTTGGAAATGTGCGACAGCCTTGGGCTTCTTGTTATGAATGAATTTATCGATGAATGGAAGGTGGCAAAGAAAAAGTGGATTACGGAGCGAGCTAAAGAAGATGCGCCCGACAGCATATCAATAGGATATACCAGATACTTCGATACGCATGCCGAGCACGACTTCAAGTCGTTCATCAGACGAGACAGAAATCATCCTTGCGTGATATTGTGGAGTATAGGCAATGAAATAGAATGGACTTATCCATATTACTGGGCATCGAGCAAAGACAATAAGGGCTTCAAGGGACTTATCCATACGGGCGACCCGGAAACAGACAACAAGTCTATACTGAAAGAGTTCAATCGTCTGTCCGGAGGAAAAGACGATTTGGCTGAAACAGCCGCTGTTCTTGCCCGTTGGGTTAAGGATGTGGATACCACCCGTCCCGTCACTTCGGGAGTTGTAGTCCCTTCCGTTTCACGTCTTTCGGGTTATACTGATGTGCTTGACGTCGTGGGATATAACTATAAAGACAAATATTATGAAGTCGACCATAAGTTATATCCTTATCAGCCTATTATCGGTTCGGAGAATGTAGGTCAGCTCTTTGAATGGACAGCCGTGGCCGACAAGAAGTACATAGCGGGAATCTTCGTGTGGACAGGATTCGACTATCTTGGCGAGAATGGTCCATGGCCTGCAAGGGGTGGAAATTGTTCTTTCTTCGATTTTTCAGGGAACAAGACAGCGCGTGGTCATTTCTTTGAATGTCTGTGGAAAGACTCTCCGAAAACCCATATAGTGACTATACCAGAAAAGGACAGTGAGTTTAAGATGAATTCCGAGGGAGGTTTCACTTATACTCCCCGCCCAGGATGGATTAGACGTTGGGAGTGGTACGATACATGCGATAAATGGAACTACAATAAAGACGAGAATATACTGGTACAGGTATATACCAACGCTCCTGAAGTGGAGCTGTTTCTGAATGGCACTTCGTTGGGAACTAAAAAACGCAGCGATTTCACGGAACATAATATATTGATGTGGAAAGTGCCATACAAGAAAGGAACACTTATTGCTATAGGTAAGGATGGTGGTAGAACCTTGTCGCAGGACACTTTATCCACAAACGGCAAGCCAAGTCGTCTTGCTGTAAATTGTGACCGTAAAACAGTTACCGACAATGGTTATGACCTTGTACATGTTGAAGTTTCCATCGAAGATAAGAAAGGAAACAAAGTAGTTGATATGCCTTCAGATATTAGGTTAATACTTGATGATAAATTAGAACTTGCAGGACTTGACAATGGTTCGGCCTCAATTGATGATCTGAATATCAGAAATAATAGTGTAAGGACATATAACGGAAGTTGTCTGTTTGTCCTGAGGACCATAAAAGGAAAGAAAGGTACATCATCTGTAATGGTTGTAGGAGACGGTGGAATACAAGGTAGATGTAAAATCCACATACAATAATGGGTGTAAAAACAGCAATTTACTGCACAGAAATGCTTCACGAGTATTTTCCTACCCTATTTCAACTAATATCCCCCTTATATATTATAAATAATATAGTTTTGTGACATCAAAAAACATGTAAAACCTAAGATTATGAGAAATAAAAATCTTTTAGCTTTAATAATCCTATTATCAACCCTAAAGGTTTCAGCATCTGATTCAAATGTTGATTTCAATAAAGATTGGGAATTCGTACTGAAAGATTCTGCTCATTATTCATATACTTCTTATGTCCCTGGTGATGATTGGAATACAGTGAACCTGCCACACGACTGGAGTGTTGGTCTGCCTTACGACTCCATCTCCGGCGAAGGTTGTGTAGCTTTCCTTCAGGGAGGAATAGGATGGTACAGCAAATCATTTCCTACAACAATCAGCGCAAACCAGAAATGCTATATAGTGTTCGATGGAGTATATAATAATTCTGAGTATTGGATAAATGGCAAAAAGCTTGGATGTCATCCTTCGGGATATGCTCCTTTTTATTTTGATGTTACAGGTTATCTTAACCCCAATGAAGATAATCGCATGACTGTAAGGGTGGATCACAGTCATTATGCTGATAGCAGATGGTACACCGGTTCCGGTATATATAGGGATGTTAAAATGATTGTAACCGACAAACTTCATATTCCGGTTTGGGGGACATTTGTCACAACTCCTGTAGTTACTGATGAATATGCTAAAGTAAATAACCAGGTTACCGTGTGTAACAGTTACTCCGAATCCAAAACAGCGGTTGTTGAGGTAGTGTATAAGGATAATAAAGGTAATATCGCTGCCTGTGAAACCCGCAGGATAAACTTGAATGCTGGTGAGGAGAAAGTTATCGACATTGTATCGGAGATAAAACAGCCGGATTTGTGGAGCGTCGAGACACCAGTCCTCTATACAGCCGAGACCCGTATTAAGAATGGCGATGAAGTCATTTCTGAAAACACTGTCAGCTTCGGTATACGAACATTCCACTTTGATGCAGAAAAAGGTTTCTTCCTTAACGGAAAAAATATGAAGATAAAAGGAGTATGCCTGCATCATGATGCAGGTATAGTTGGCACAGCAATGATACGCGATGTGTGGTACCGACGTCTGAAAACCCTTAAGGAAGGAGGATGCAACGCCATCCGCCTTTCGCACAATCCGGGAGCGGAAGAGTTTCTGTCTTTGTGCGATGAGATAGGTCTTCTGGTCCAGGAAGAGTTCTTCGATGAGTGGGATTATCCCAAAGATAAAAGGCTTAATATGAAGGAAACGGTAGAAGACTATTCTACTCATGGTTATTGTGAGCATTTCCAGGAATGGGCAGAAAGAGATTTGAAAAACGTAATGAGGAGAAGCCGTAATCATGCTTGTATCTTCCAGTGGAGTATAGGTAATGAAATAGAATGGACTTATACAGGATGCCGCGAGGCAACAGGTTTCTTTGGTGCTGATTCCAACGGTAATTACTTCTGGAATCAGCCTCCATATTCTAAAGAAAAAATCAGAGAAATGTGGAAGATTCAGCCTAAACATGCATACGACATTGGTCGTACAGCACAAAAATTAGCTGCATGGACACGTCAGATGGATACTACACGAGTGGTTACTGCCAACTGCATCCTGCCTTCCATAAGCTTCGAGACAGGATATATTGATGCACTTGATGTGGCAGGTTTCAGCTACAGACGCGTGATGTATGATTATGCCAAGAAGAATTATCCTGACAAGCCTATAATAGGTACGGAAAATCTTGGTCAGTGGCACGAATGGAAAGCAGTAATTGAAAGAGATTTCGTTTCAGGTATGTTTATATGGACGGGAGTCGATTATTTGGGAGAAAGTGGAAGCCGTCTTTCAAGATGGCCCCAAAAGTCGATAGGATGTGGTCTCTTGGATATGTGCGGCTATGTGAAGCCTTCGTATGATATGATGAAATCATTGTGGACAGACAAGCCTTTTATTGCTATATATTCACAGACTACAGATAAATCTTCATATATGCCGATAAACGATGGCTTTGCTGATAAGAAAGGACATGAATGGGATAGAAGATTATGGGTTTGGGATGATGTAAACTCTCACTGGAATTATCAGAAAGGTGACTCGGTAATTGTAGAGATATATTCCAATTGTGAGGAGGTGGAACTTTTCCTTAACGGTAAGTCGTTAGGAAAAAAATATATAGACGATTTTGAGGATCATATTTATAAATGGGTACTCTCATACAAGCCTGGCACTATTACCGCAAAAGGAAAAAATAAGTTAGGTAATACCACTACAGCTATAAGGACTTCAGGCAAAGAACATTCAATATTGCTGACGGTCGACAAACAAAGCATCGCAGCAAATGGAAAGGATGTCCTGCATGTCACAGCCCAGCTTACAGATAAAAAAGGTAATCCTGTAAAGACAACAGAACAGATGCTTATGTTCAACATCGATGGAGAGTACCGTCTACTGGGTATAGACAATGGAAATGTAAAGAATGTGTCTCCATATCAAAGCAAGGAGATTATGACATATCAGGGAAGATGTATATTGATGCTTCAAGCAACAGAAAAATCATCGGTACTGAATATCAGTGCAGAAACAAGTGAATTACAATCTAATAAACTAACAATTAATATAAAATAAAGGTATAGTATGAGAAAAATTATTCTTGCAGCTGGCATGATGTCGCTATTGGCAGCATGCGGAAAAACAGGCAATACACAGACTATTGCCAGTGATGATGTTCTGAATTATGATGAGCGTAAGGCCGATTCATTGGGAATACCTAAGGGTAATAAGTTAAGTGCAGCTATGAAACGTGCCATGAAATGGGAGGATCACGACAACAATTGGTTCTTTGAGTATAAGATGGAACCCTTGAAGGGTGATCTTGCTTACGAAGAAGGCGTAGTCAGAAGAGACCCGAGTGCAATACTGAAAATAGGTGATACATATTATGTATGGTATTCAAAGAGCTATGGACCTACCCAGGGATTTGCTGGAGATATAGAGAATGACAAGGTTTTTCCATGGGACAGATGCGATATATGGTATGCCACATCAAAGGACGGATGGACATGGAAAGAACAGGGAATTGCAGTGAAACGTGGTGAGAAAGGTGAGTATGACGACCGTTCTGTTTTCACTCCTGAGGTAATGGAATGGAAAGGAAAGTATTATCTTTGCTATCAGGCTGTAAAATCTCCCTATACAGTCCGTGTAAAGAATACTATCGGTATGGCATGTGCCGATTCGCCCGAAGGACCGTGGGTCAAGACTGAAAAGCCTGTACTAGAACCTTCTAATACTGGCGAATGGGAAGGTGATGAGGATAATAGATTCAAGGTTGTATCGAAAGGTGATTTCGACAGCCATAAGGTACACGATCCGTGTATAATACCTTATAAAGGTAAGTTCTATATGTACTACAAAGGCGAACGTATGGGAGAGGAAATAACATGGGGCGGTCGTGAAATCAAACACGGAGTGGCCATTGCGGAAAATCCTATGGGCCCGTATGTGAAATCGGAATATAATCCTATTTCAAACAGCGGACACGAAGTTTGCGTCTGGCCTTACAAAGGAGGTATAGCTTCTCTTATTACTACCGATGGTCCTGAAAAGAATACGCTTCAGTGGTCGCCGGACGGAATAAACTTTGAGATAATGTCTGTAGTAAAGGGTGCACCACATGCTATTGGTTTGAATCGTAGTGCAGATGCCGAGAAAGAACCTACTGAAATCTTGAGATGGGGGCTTACTCATATATATAATAGTTCTGATTATCAGAGTATAATGAGATTTTCTACTTGGACATTGCAGACACATACAGCTAAAGGTGAATCAAAAGAACGTAAATAATTATTCTAATTTAAATTAAGATACTATGATGAGAAAATTGTTTTCTGTTTGTTTAGTATCGCTGCAAATTGCTTGTGCAGCAGAAGATTTCAATAATAAATCATATGAGTGGGACATCTATCCTGTACCCGCAGATGCCGGAGAGGGTATGGTGTGGAAACTCCATCCACAGTCGGACGACTTTAACTATATTGCTGATGAAAAGGATAAAGGAAAAGAGTTCTATGCCAAATGGACTGATTTCTATCATAATCATTGGACAGGACCTGCTCCTACAATATGGCAGAGAGACCATGTTTCCGTTTCCGACGGATTTCTTAAAATTAGAGTGAGCCGTCCTGAAGATGTTCCTATAAAGAACGTTGTAAGCGGACTCAACACAAAAGAACTGCCGGGAACCTATACAGGATGTATCACATCGAAGACTCGTGTAAAATATCCGGTTTATGTAGAAGCATACGCTAAACTTTCAAATTCAACCATGGCATCCGATGTATGGATGCTTAGCCCTGACGATACTCAGGAAATCGATATTATAGAGGCATACGGTGGTGACAGAGATGGTGGAGGTTATGGTGCCGACAGACTTCACTTAAGTCATCACATATTCATCCGTCAACCATTCAAAGATTATCAGCCGAAAGATCCGGGATCATGGTATAAGGATGATAAGGGAACATTGTGGCGCGATGATTTCCATCGTGTAGGAGTGTTCTGGAAGGATCCTTTCACACTTGAATATTATGTAGATGGAGAACTCGTCAGAACTGTAAGTGGCAAGAACATTATTGACCCCAACAACTACTCTGGTGGTACCGGTCTGGTCAAAGATATGGACATCATAATAAATATGGAAGATCAAAGCTGGAGAGCTGTAAAAGGTTTAAGTCCTACGGATGAGGAACTGAAAAATGTGGAAGATCACACTTTCCTTGTCGACTGGATAAGGGTTTATACACTGATCCCTGAAGAATAGGTTTTTTATAGTTTATATCGTAATTTAATAAGCACTTCATATATTCAACTTTTTCATAAATGAGTTTCAGTTGTAATATGAAGTGCTTTTTATTGCTTGAATTTGAAATAAATATTTGGGATGATATATACTATGACTAGTTAAATATATAGAATTATGATGTTGAAAAAATCAATAGAATGTTCCCGATGACTTCATTATTACGTAAAAGGCTATTTATTGGATATTTTATTACTGGATTTATAGTCATAAGTATGGTTACTGTGATGATAAATGAGCGTTGCCGGTTAAAAGAGCTTAAGAATCTGATAATTCAAATTAATGAAGCTTATGAGAATTCTAATAAAGTTCATTTGTATATTACTAAGTTGGCAACTTTAGGTGAATCGGTTATTGTATGGGATGAGTCTGATTATAACATATTTCATAAACATTGTTTTAAAACAGATAGTGTTCTACTTGAAATAAAATTAAGGAGTGGTGATTTTTTATGTCCGGCTCAAATTGATTCTTTACGGGAATTGCTTAAAACGAAAGAAATGCACTTGTTTCGAATAATGAAGGCAATCCAATTTGCGAATAAATCTGACAGTATTCTTACTAATGAATTGCCTGTAATAGCTACTCAAACAGTAAAAGTGAAGACAATAACTCAGAAAAAGAAAGGAATTGCCGGATTATTTGGAAAGAAGGAGAAGATACAAGTCCCCTATATTACTAATGAAATGCAAAATTTTAATAATAGATTGGTTTCTGCCAGAGATTTGCGAAGCAATCAGATGGAAACTTATGTGGATAGCCTGCGTTTTCAGAATAGAATGTTAAATCAGAAGTTATATGATTTTGTATCTTTTTTAGATAATCAGGTACAGTTGTCATTTACAGAACGAAACTTAGAGGTAACAGAAGTAAAACAAGAATCCTTCCGATTATTTATCGTAATGATGAGCATTGCGGTTTTTATAATATTAATTTCATTTTTAATTATACAATCAGATTTACGTAAGGAAGAAAAAATTAAAACCAAATTACAACAAGCTATTCAGGAAAACGAGAATTTGCTTGAAATGCGCAAAAAAATTATTTTGACCATTTCACATGATATACGTGGGTCGATTGGTAATATTCATAATTGTGCCGATTTGGTATCGGAAACACGAGAGAAGAAAAAGCGTGAAATATATTTAGATGACATTCGTCACTCTTGCCAACACGTTTTGCATTTGGTCAACAATCTGATGGATGCGTACCGTATTAATGAAGCTGGAGACTTACATAATGATATACCTTTTTACATCAACCGTTTTTTAAAACGAATTTCAGATGAGTTTTCTCGTAAAGCAGCCTCAAAAGGTCTGATTTTATATTCGGAACATAATGGCTCAAATGTAACTGTAAAGGGTGATGCAGACAAACTCGAACAGGTACTGGCGAATCTGCTTACAAACGCTATTAAGTTTACTTCCAAAGGAAATGTTAATTTTCATACTGAATATTCAGAAGGAAAACTTCGGATTGAAATTAGGGATACCGGTGTCGGTATGGATGAGGAAACACTGAAAAGAATATTTGTTCCATTTGAGCGTGCCGCACAGAATATCAATTCTGAAGGTTTTGGTTTGGGGCTTTTCCTTACCAAAGGATTAATTAAGGTTTTGGAAGGAAAAATGGATGTGGAAAGTGCACTCGGTAAAGGAAGTGTATTCAGGCTGGAACTTCCTTTGCCTGAAACGGATGAGTTAGTTGAGGAAGACAAATCGGACCATAATACAATAACTATATTGCCTAAGAATGTTCTTGTAGTGGACGATGATCCTATACAACTGAAAATAGCGGAAGATATGCTCGGGCGCAAAGGTATATCTTGTAAAACCTGTAAGAATGCACGTGAAGTAGTGGCCGCTCTTGAAAATTCTGAATATGATTTGGTCTTGACAGATGTACAAATGCCTGATACTGACGGATTCGGTTTGTTAAGATTGCTTCGCAATTCGGACATCGGTAGTTCTAGAACTGTTCCAGTAGCAGTCATGACTGCCCGTGGTGACGGAAATTCCGGAATTTATGAAAAAGAAGGATTTGCAGGCTGTATTCATAAACCGTTCAATATCCACGGACTGCTTGCTTTTTTATCCACCATTGTATCTCGTACACAAGTTTCAGTTTCCGGAGATTTCGATTTTTCCAGTTTACTGGAGAATACGGATGATTATAATCATATGCTTTCTCTCGTTGTTATGGAATCTGAAAAAGAACTGGAGGAGATGGAATCTGCTGACAGAATAACCGACCGTGAGACCATGAGAAAAATAATCCACCGGATGATGCCTGTATGGGAGATGCTTGGGAAAGACAATATTTTACGTGATTTTCAAAGGCTACTACACGACAGTGATAGCCAAAATGAAACTGTTCATGAACATGCAATACAAATCATGGAGTGGCTTAAAATATTAATAGAAGAAACAAAAAAAGAGCTGAAAAAATATGAAAATTCTGATTGTTGAAGACAATATGATACTTTGCGGCATGATTGAAAAATGGCTGCAGAAGGCCAGTTACGAAGTATTGACAGCTATAGATGAACCCAGTGCACGTAGTATTCTGAAGAAAAACGAAATCAATCTTGTATTGGGAGACGTACGCCTGCCGAAAGGTGACGGTATCAGCCTTTTGGAATGGATGATGCGTTCTAAGATGGAAGTCCCATTTATTGTCATGACAGATTATGCCTGTATCACAGATGCTGTACGTGCTATCAAACTCGGTGCTAAGGATTATTTGCAAAAGCCTGTTCATCAAGAGCAACTGATAGAATTAGTACATAGTATGCTTAAGCAGCCAGTTATTGTACGTAATGAGCGTTCTTTTGTTGAACGTACCAGTGAAGCTGCCAGAAAAGCCGCTTCACTGGCTCGTCGTGTGGCACCTTCGGAACTTTCAGTCCTGATACTCGGTCCGAGCGGAAGCGGTAAGGAAGTGATAGCCCAGATGATACACCGCTATAGTGACAGGCGTGACAAACCATTCGTTGCCGTCAATTGTGGAAGTATACCTAACGATTTGCAGGCTTCAGAATTTTTCGGTGCAGTCAAAGGAGCTTTTACAGGAGCTGTTGCGGATAGAAAAGGACATTTTGAAACAGCCAATGGAGGAACCTTATTCCTGGATGAAGTCGGTAATATGCCGTATTCCATGCAGATTCTTCTCCTGCGTGTCCTTCAGGAAAAGGAGTTTAATCCAGTAGGAAGTGATAAAGTGAAACATACGGATGTACGTATTATTTCTGCTACCAATGAGGATATGAAAAAAGCGGTGGAGGAAGGTCGCTTTCGTGAGGATTTGTATTATCGCCTTGCAGAACTCGAAATTGTTCAACCGCCATTAAAAGATTGCAAAGACGATATTCTTCCGCTTGCCGAATTTTTCAGGAAAGAACATTCCGGTAGAATACGTGTCAAGAATGAGGGATTTACCGAAGAAGCGAAAGCATGTATGTTGGGATATGACTGGCCGGGTAATGTGCGGGAATTGAACGCAAAGATCAAACGTGCGGTAATTGTTGCGGATAATGCATTATTGGATGTCTGTGACTTGGGACTGGACAATGTAGATTGTAGTGGCAATCCGGATATTCGTATCATTCAGGAAAAGGAAAGGATACGAAATCTGCTTGATAAAAATCATGGTAATGTAAGCAAGACAGCAGCGGAACTCGGTTGCAGTCGTACAGCTCTGTACAAGAAAATGAAGAAACTTGGTCTGAAGTAATCTTTATTCTTTAAAGCGGTATACCAGCCTGCATATATTGTTCCGGAATGTTTTGGACTCACGTAAAGTCCATTGTCCGAATTGAATCTTTCCGGTTATGTTTTTTCCACTTTTATATGATATTGGAAGTAGGTAAATGACCAGTTCATCTGCGAGTCGGAAGAGAAATACTCCACCAGCATATTCGGCACTTTTTTCGTCCTGTACTTTCATAAAAAAGGTACAGTTATTGTCTCGTCTCTCTTTTGCATCCATCAAGTCAAGCATACCGTAATGCGGATACATGTTGAATGTAGCCCGCTCTTCCCAATAATGGAAGCCGTTCCGGTCTGTTCTGAGCCATTCCATCAGTATCTCATTTTTGTCCGGCAGGAAACCGTCCAATGTGACGGGCATAATAATCTGTACTTTTGCCATACCTCTATCTGTAAAAAAAGCATGAAACCCATGTAGTTTCAGGTAGAGGCTCTGGTAAAGCCCAAACGATAACTTGCATGGGCTCACGCTATAGGGTATAGCATAAGCCTCACGCAATAGTCATCGTTTTTTGAAATTTACCAGATTCCTACCTGAGACTTCTTGCGACTTATGTATATAATCAGCGGAAAACATCCCGTAATCCGCCGTTATGTTCTATTTCAAGTTCAAAGATAAGGAATGTTCCCTGAAAATCAAATTGATTCAGGATTTATTTGTCATTCTGTATCTATTCAGCTTTTCTTTTCTCCTCTTCTGCACTTTCTATTCCCAACCGTTCACATAGTTCCGGATCGTTCTTGATACGTTCCATTTCATCGTTGATGATAGCCTGGGCATCCGCCTTTATCTGGTCATAATTACGCTGTATCTGCTGGAGCATGATGTCATTCCCTTCACTGTCCTTGAACGTGTTGATAACCGGGATTTTTTTATAAGCCTTTTCTTCCGCACTTACTTTGGCATGGTCCACGATAATTTCCGCATGGAAAATCTTCTGGTCAATTTTCTCACCGAAATTATCCGATACGGAACCGACAAACGTACCCTGTGAGAGGTTGGAAATTTTGGATGCTGGAATCAGTGAGTCCAGCTGGGTGTTGATAGATGTAGAGACATCCTGACGGTTGATGGATATGGACTGCCGTTTCTGCAAAATCTTTCCGAAGCGTTCGGAAAGTGTCTTGGCCGTTTCGCCGACCACCTGACCGCTGAATATGTTGCCGACAGTATTTTGAATCACCTTGCTTTCCTTTTCACCGTAGTCACGGTTAAGCTGGCTGAAGTCCTGAAATCCCAGACAGACCGCCACCTTGTTGGAACGTGCCGTTGCAATCAGGTTGTCCAGTCCTCGGAAATAGATGGTAGGAAGCTCGTCTATAATGACCGTGCTTTTAAGTTGCCCTTTCTTGTTTATCAGTTTGACGATTCTGGAATTATACAGTCCGAGCGCTGCGGAATAGATGTTCTGTCGGTCCGGATTATTGCCCACACAAAGGATTTTAGGCTCCTTCGGATTATTGATGTCCAGAGAAAAATCATTGCCTGTCATGACCCAGTACAGCTGTGGAGAAATCATTCTGGTAAGCGGAATTTTCGCTGAAGCTATCTGGCCTTGCAACTGATCCTGCGCCCCACCTTTCCAGGCATCCATGAAAGGGGAAAGGTAGTTCTCCAGTTCCGGATAGGAAGTCAGTATGGTAAACAAATCAGAGTAAGGTTTGTTCAGCAGTTCCACTGCATGAGGGAAGCTGCAATAGATACCGTTTTTGTATATTGTAGGCTCGGCACTCGGCGCCTTGCCGCATTTCTGCGGTAGGTTTCCGAGAGCCTGCCCCCGAACCGTGCTTACATGTCTCCATGTACACGGCTCTCCGTTATAATTCAACTTAGTGTTATACATTGCCATGTATTTTAGCATTACATTCTGGACAGACTGCCAATGTTTTACGGTGCATTTTGAGCATGATGCGTTCCCATTCGTTCTTGCCTGTCAAGTCTTTCAAGGCACGAACATGGTGCATCACCGTTTTGCCATGCGCTCCGCATACCTCGCACTGTTCCGCCTTTAGTCTCTCAACAAGGCTTGAGGCTGGCAGAAAATTGGTGTTTGGCATTATGTCGCATTTAGCATCACATTGAGCGTCTTTTCTCTTGAAACCCTCATTATATAACACACGGCATTTGCATTGCCCTTTTGCATCCGTGTAACTGATTACAAAGTCTTTGTCTTTCGAGTATTTCTTTTTAATCTTCCGTACACTGCTGCTTTGCTTTTTGGCGATGCTTTTGTACATACTGTATTCCATAATATAACCGAACCTTTTGCAAAGAGTAGATACATTGTTCGCTATCGAGTAATAATTGTAGAATCCTCTTATCTCCTTATTGAATTGGGCTACAATATCCTCCGGTTTGCAGTTCATCATATAACTGCGTGCCTTTGGCTTCCAATCCTCCTTGCCATTGGTTTGTATAACCCTCATGGCTTTGTAGTCAATCAACTTGTTCTTGACCACCTCTCTCGGGAGTAGAAGTACAACCTTGCGGTTGAACATTCTTTTGAGCACTCCATTCTTATCTCTCTTGGTGGCTTTGGAGTTGCGTACGGTTATTTCATATCCCAGAAATTTAGCTTTTTCTTGTGCTTGGGTTATAAGCGTTTTCTCTGCCGACAGTTCAAGTTTTAGCTTATCTTTCATGAATTGTGTGATATTCGCTTTGATTTGCCCACATTCTTCATGGCTGCCGACAACCCCAATCAAGAAATCGTCTGCGTATCTGACATATTTCAACCGTCTGTACTCTTCATCCATTTCCATGACACAAGGCATTTGTTGCATCTGTCGGTAATACCCTTTGATTTTATCAATAAGGTCTTTCCGTACCTTTGTATCGGTTTCGGATTTCAGTTTCTTTTCCAGCTTGTTCTTACGGTCTTTAATCCGACGGTAATCCTTATCCAATCTTCTGCTTGCGCCTTTATTGAAAGATTGGGCGTATTCCTCCATGTACTTGTCGAACTTGTCAAGGTAAATATTAGCCAGTATGGGACTAATGATGCCGCCTTGCGGAGTTCCACTGTACGTGTGTCTGTATTTCCAATTTTCAATATACCCAGCGTTCAGAAATTTACGGATGAGCCTTATGAACCTCTCGTCCGCTATGCGTTCTTCGAGTATGCCAATCAGAACGTTATGGTCTATGTTGTCGAAGAAGCCTTTTATGTCCCCCTCTATAAACCATTTTGTTCCGAGAAACGTATCTTGAATTTGGGTTAATGCAGTCTGGCAACTCCTACGTGGTCTGAATCCATGTGAGGTATTTTCAAAACTTCCCTCGTATATGGCTTCCAGTATCATGTGTACCACTTCCTGCACCAACTTGTCTTCAAAAGAAGGGATGCCCAACGGGCGTTTCTTTCCGTTCTTCTTAGGGATATAGACCCTTTTGGCTGGGTTGGGTTTGTAACTTTCGTCTCTAAGCTTGGAGATTAGATTTTCTATTCTCCGAATACTCATTTCGTCAACTGTCTTGCCGTCTGTCCCAGCGGTCATATTGCCCTGTTTGGCATAGATTCGCTGGTAGGCGGTATAGAACATCTGTTCATTGAATAGAATACGATACAACCGTTCGAACTTATAGCCCGATACATTGCTGTGTTTCACTAAGTTGTTCAATACATTCTTTGGATTTCTCATAATGTCTCTCACATTTTCCTTTGATTATATTGATTATATAACTGCTTCCCTTCGCCATGTGCAGGGCATTACCCTGCTCGGACTATTACGGAAGCTCCGTTGCCATGCCGAATATTCAAGAACGACTTCTATAGCCTTTCGGCGTTTCGGTTTAGGCAATCCCCATTTAGCGGGTGTAATAACAAGCATGACAGACTGTCGGATGCAACGTTCGTCCGTTAATCTGCTTATTGCAGACGTGTCGCAGTCAGTTCTTTGCCCCATACAACCTAAACACTTGCTGGGGTACATGCGATATGGCGTTGGTAACTGCCTTCCGCCACAGCCCTGGTATGTGCCACTGGATTGTTGTTCAACCAGTTCAGGCTTCATCCTCATGTCCGTCTTTCTGTCTTGCCATTCAGTCGCAGCGTGGCAGTTGGCTGACTTATGGCTTCTCCGACATGCTACACTCCCCCTCGGGTTTCCCTCTGGGATAAGTCGGATGACAGTAGGTCTTATTTTCATAGAACTCTAACCTAATCTATTGCTAAATAGATATTTATTACACCGCCTTATGGGCGCACTTCAAATACCAGATTATAGCTGCCAGCAGGATAATCGGAGACTCTACAAAGAAGTCTCCCTGTTTTTCAATCCAGGTTTTATTCAAATTTAACATGATGGTATAGCTTGCTTCGTATGCGTCAGAGATATCCGTCATGAACTCCGGATTGATGGGATTGCAGCGGTGTGAACGGTGCGGATCATCGAAGTTGATGACGTAGAAATGTGGCTTTACCTTGTATTTGTCCATATTGTGTAACAAGGTATTGTAGGCAATGGTGGAAAGGTCATCAAATTTATAATCATAGATATAGACACTGAAACCTTTGGAAATCATCTGTTTGATGTAGTTGTTTACCACTGCGTATGATTTACCGGAACCCGGTGTTCCCAATACGATGGTCGCACGGAAAGGATTGACCACGTTGATCCATCCGTCGTTGAGTTTGCCGCCATACTGGAATCTGGTTGGCAGATTGACAGAATATTCATTCTCCATCAGCCTTGTCTCCTGCATGAAGGATTCGTTTTCCATATTGAATACGTCCTCCATCAGGTTATGCCTGTAAAGCCTGCTGATCCACAGTCCTGCCATGAGCAGGCATAGATAACCGGCTGCAAGTGTCACCACATACAGGGCAGTAATCGCTTCGTGTGGAAAAGGCAGGTCAAGCAGCCACCAGTTCATGAAAAATAGAACCGCCCCGGCAGTAAGTACCGCCCATATACGCTGCCAGGTTATTTTCTCACCCTTGACTCCGATAGTACCCATACAGGATATGGCCAGCAGAAGAACTGCCATCAGTTTTGTCCAAAGGATACAGCCGAATATACCGGTTGTCCTGTCAAAGTTCATCAGTATCCGGTCTATGACATCCAGATTCAGATGCCAGGCACTCATACTGGGATAGCAGTACACATAAACGTGGACTACCAGAATAAAAATACTGACTGCCCTGCCGAATTCCATAATCTTGGCAAGGGCTCTCAAATCGTCTTCCTGTTGCATAATGATGTATATGATTGTGGGGGAATCCGTTGTTCCCCCTGTTGTTGACTCATTTTGATTGATCAGATACCGCGTGATTTGCGCTTCTGCGGTTTCTTTTTCCGTTTCATGCGGCGACGGAACGCTTCTTCCTCGTAATCGACTGCCGGATTTGCATCAAAGGAGAAGATGCCTGCCGCCTGTTCAAGCGCACTGCCTTCTTCCATACGATGACCGTACTGTTTCCAAAGTTCCTCCGGACCGGACTGTTGTCTCTCCTGCCAGGGTATTCCTTCCCACCAGCAGACAAGATCGTTGAATACGTTGGCGGAAAACTCCTTTCCCATACGTGAACCGTTGAACGCCTCGCGCCGTTCATGGTCTATGAATGTGACGCCATAGATACGTCCGGTATTGTTCCTTCGGAATACCACATCAATGTGCTCCTGTTTCAGCAGTTCCCTGAATTCCTGTTCCGATTTTGCGTTACGCATGGCCCATACGACCTTGCCGGATATGGCAGGAACCCATCTGCCTTCCTTGAAGTCCTGTGTATGCCGTAACATACGTTCGGACAGTCCCGTATTTCCGAAACGCTTGCCGAATCTTGCACTTTTTATTGGAGAGCAGACCACTTTCCCTCTGTCGTCTGTAGCCGAATAGATGATACCCGTATAGGGTGTTCCCATGTAATCGCCCCGTATCTGTCGGGCTTCAATGTTCAGTGTGGAAAGCAGTGCGGAATACTCTCCGAAAGTCTGGAAACGGTAGCTTTCCAGTACAGCCTTCAGCGTGTTTCCAATCTGATGGCGTATATCTCCCTGTGAGACATTCACTTTTTTCAGTTCCGCTTTCGGATTCCGTCTTTCCGTATCCGCACTGTTACGCAGTCCGAATTCCTGTTCCAGTTCCCGGCAGGCTGTCATTGAACGGCGGTGTTCATAGGAGTCATTGATTTTCCTTCCTTCATCGTCAATGCATACACTCACGATATGTACGTGCGTGTTGCAGGTATCTCCATGTCTGTACACGATGAACGGCTGGTCACCATATCCCATTTTCTGCATGTATTTTTCTGCCAGTTCCGCCAGCTTGTCATTGTCCAGCCTGTCTTCAGGTGCCGGACTGAGGGCGATATGCAGGACCGGCTTGTCCGTCCTCCTGTTTGCCGTCAGATGGTTTTCAAATGAAAGGAGAGCCAGACGCATGTCCTCGCTCGGCAGTCCCGGGCGGTCGGAAATCATCCGGTGTCCGGACAGGATTTCCGCCGTCCCTTGAAATACCTTTTCATGGTTATAGACCAGTGCTCCATAAAGGCTTGTTCCGTGACTTATCTTTGCAACCATTTCTGTTCATATTCTTTGGTTAATGCCATAATCTGCTTGTTGAGCAGTATCAGTTCCAGGGTAGCCTTTTCAAGTTTGTAAAGCAGGGACATCGCCCTTTTGTCCCCAAAATTTTTCTGTACGGCCCTTACGACTTGATTGTAATTGTTGCCTATTGCCTGAAACTGCCTGTAAAATTCCCCAAGCCGGATGTAATAGTCCATGGAAACCTTATCCACCTTAATTACCTTCAGCTGTTCTGAAAAGATTGATTTCTTGATAAAGATTGTCCTGTCCCTTGCTCCAGATTCCAGAAACAGTCTTTCAAATCTGCTTTTCTCCTGTGCGTTCAGACGGAAATTGTACTTGTAGTCCGCCGGATCAGTCTTCGGTTTTCTGCCTGTCCTTCTTGTCTGTTTTTTCTCCATGCTTTTCTGCTTTTGGGTTGTTTTTCTTTCTCTGTCAGATTTTCCGACTTTGGAGGAAAATCCCCCGACCGTTAGGGAGGGCAAGTTGGTTTTTGTATGGCAGAATACTTTCTGTCGTACAAAAACACAACTTGCTCTGTTCGTTTGAACAGAGAATCCACCTCCGGCGGATTGCTGCGCGACGTGAGCGGCGTGCTGCTGTCCGTCGGAAGATGTTCCAAGCCGTCTATCGGTTCTGACTTTGCAAAATTATGGCTGTGTAAACAGTTGTGAAATAGTGGATTATATGACATATAAAGACGTCTGATGACATCTGATGTCATGGTGCAGGCTACATATTACCTGTATGCTTGAAAGACCTTATTTTTGACGCGATTTAAGCGTGCAATATTGCAATAACATAATGACATAATAACATAACAACATAGTATTGCAATAACATAAGGACATAATAACATGGCAACATAATATTGTAATAACATAAGGACATAATAACATGGCAACATAGCATTGCAATAACATAAGGACATAATAACATGGCAACATAGTATTGCAATAACATAATGACATAATAATATGGCAACATAGTATTGCAATAACATAAGGACATAATAACATGGCAACAATAGTATCACAATAGCGTAATGCCATTATAAGATTAGTGAAAGAAAAAGTGAATATTAACCCCAAAAACAAAAGGTATGAACAAACGTCCGATTCTTGTCGCCTTCAGCAATCAGAAAGGCGGTGTGGGCAAGTCCACGGTAACAGCGGTTCTTGCCAGTTATTTTAATTATGTAAGAGGTCTGAAAGTTGCTGTCGTTGACTGTGACTATCCCCAGTTCAGTCTGGAAAAACTAAGGGGAAGGGATTTGAAGAACCCTGAAAAAAGCGAGTATCACCAACGGCTTTTCTGCCGTCAGTTTGAAGACGGTTCCCGTAAGGCCTATCCGATTGTTACTTCCACGCCGGAGTCAGCCGCAGAGATTCCCGGCAAGCTGGAAGGTGATTATGACCTGATATTCTTCGATCTTCCCGGAACGGTGAACTCCCGTGGTGTATTTGAGTCCGTCATGAACATGGATTTTATTTTCACTCCCATTGTAAAAGACCGTATGGTCATGCAGAGCAGCCTTTCCTTTGTATCGACCGTTCAGGATTTTATCGGACAGCATCCGGAAGCTCCCCTGAAAGACATACGTTTATTCTGGAACCGTATGGACAGCCGTACTTCCAAGGAACTGTATGTAATGTATAATGCAATAGTGCTCCGTATGGGTTTGAAGGTCTTTGAAACCATACTTCCGGATCTTGAACGCTTCAACAAGGAAATGACACCTTCTTCCAGGCAGCATTTCCGTTGCACCCTTCTCCCTCCTTCCGAATCACTACTGAAAGACAGCCGTCTTGAGGCGTTTGCCCAGGAGATGGAACGTATCATATTTCCGGGATAAGAACTATGGCAAAGAAAAGAGAGATATTCAAGGTGGATGAGGATGCCTTGAAGGACATGATGGCCAGTGAATCCATTTCCTGCGGTAAATCTGGAACTGATGTCGGCGAGAATGTTCTTCCTGTCACAGAAAAGGAAAAAAATGTGCCGGAAGTAAAGACACAGGGACAGGAAAAGTCCCGCAAGACGATTCGCGCTGACCCCGGACTGGAAGAGAAGGTGGAAATGTACAAGGAACTGTTTCTGGACAGAAAGAAGTCCGTACACAGAAAGCAGACCTATATCAGCTATGACATGTATTGCAGGCTGGCCCGTATCCTTCCCCTTCTGAGTGATGACATGAGTGTGCCCGCTTTTTTGGATAATGTGCTGGCACACCATCTTGAGACTTACAGTGAAGAGCTTGGCGAGCTGTTTCGCCGAAAAACCCCAAAAACATTCTGAAAATGATGTGGATTGTATTGACTGTTGCCGTATTGGTTTGCGGCCTGCTGTTATGTTGCGTTTATGTACTGTCCAATAAGATTTGTTCACTGAAAAGACAGGTCAGAGAGTTGAATGAGAAAATAGGAATAGCGAACTGCTTTCCCGAATATAGCCGTGTGTATCTGAACGATGCTCCAGTCGGGAAAGGACGCCAGATTCGTATCCGTTGCGGTTTGTACAACAAGGCAAGCCGCCTTATTCCGTTTATGGCTCCCGGCATGAGTGTTTCAGTCTTTGTGAGCAATATCGTGGAGGAACACTTCAAACGCCACGGAGAATTGCTGAAGAATGAACTTGAATGCTTTCTCTATAAGGATTCTTTATGGAAGAACTGATATACTTCTGTGTACGGATTGTCTGTATAGGCTATTTGCTGTACAGCGTGTATGGCTGGAGAAGGCGTATCGAAACTGTTTGTACCCTGCTTTATGGGAAACCTTGCGTGAAGAAGGAAAAGAAAGAAGCTGCCGGAACGGAATCTGCGGTTTCAGATGCAGAAGTGATGGGAAGTACCCGTTATGTCTATCTGGACGAGAATGCCGGAAAGACTGCCGCTCCCTTCATGAGCCAGCCACTTGAAAGGAATTTTATCGGTGAGGAGGAGGACGTGCAGCAGGAAGATGTGGAATGCAACCTTCAGCTGGAAAAGATGAAACTCCTGCAGGAAGTCCAGGAAGACCTTGATGCGGAGTCTCCCGAAGTGGAATCCGTATCACCTGTTCTGTCCAGCAGGGACATGGAAGTACTCGGTGAATATCTGACACATCAGGATGAAGCCGACCATGAGAAGGCCATGCAGGCAGCTCGTGTCCTGTTCTCCATCAGGCAGACCAGCCTGATTGATGTGTTCCTTTCCAATATGGAGAATTCCGCTATTGTAGAGGAACTGATAGACAGGTATCTTGATGAGGACGGCAATCCCAGACCGCTTAAGGTAAAGGATGGGAATGAACCGTCTGACGAGTGGCGGAAATATATCTGACACCGATATATTCAGGCATCCCGGAAATCTTTTCGGGATGCTTTTTTTATGTCTGTAAGGCTTCCTGAATGACATCTGATGACATCTGGTGACACCTGATGACGGTGTTGTATCACAGCGGTTTAAGCCTTATATATTTGCAGTCGAATTCAACATTTATGTCAACCCCCAAAATGATTCGACAATGAAGAGAAGAATCCTATTTTCAGTATTGTGTGTGCTGGCAGCGGCAGGTGCCTTCGCACAGGGACAGGGTCTTGCCGGCATCAATGAGGCTACCAGCCTTATGACTTCGTATTTCGATCCGGCCACCAAATTGTGTTATGCCATCGGAGCCGTACTCGGTCTGGTCGGCGGTATCAAGACGTATGGCAAGTTCAGCAGCGGCGATCCCGATACGTCCAAGACTGCGGCGAGCTGGTTCTTCGCCTGCATCTTCCTGATTGTAGCCGCCACCATTCTCCGTTCCTTCTTCCTGTAAGCCATGGATTACCGTATCAACAAGGGAGCAGGCCGTCCGATTGAGTTCAAGGGCTTGAAATCACAGTACCTGTTCTTTTTTGCCGGAGGCCTTGTATCGGTCTTTCTTGCGGTGGTTGTCCTGTATATGGCCGGTGTCAGCCAGCTGGTATGCCTGTCTTTCGGAGCGGTATCCGGTTCCCTGGCCGTATGGCTGACCTTCCGCATGAATGCCCGCTACGGTGAGCACGGGCTGATGAAGATGCTGGCCGAGAAACGCCATCCGCGCTATCTGTCAGCCCGTCGCAGAATATTCAGAGCATTAACCAAAAAGAAGAGAAAAAAATGAGAAGTGTATTGAAGGCCTGTGATCTGGAAGACAGATTTCCGATTCTGGCCGTGGAAAACAACTGCATCGTAAGCAAGGATGCGGACATTACGGTAGCCTTCGAGGTCGAGCTGCCTGAACTGTACACGGTGACGGCGGCGGAATATGAAGCCATTCACGGTACCTGGGTAAAGGCCATGAAGGTGCTTCCAAATTATTCGGTCGTGTACAAGCAGGACTGGTTCGTCAAGGAAAACTACCGGAGCGAAGGAGACGGGACGGAAAGTTTCCTGTCCCGCAGCTATGAGCGTCATTTCAACGAACGCCCGTATCTCAGGCACCGCTGCTTCCTGTATCTGACAAAGACCACACGCGAACGTGCCCGTCGCCGCAGTGATTTCAGTACCCTGTGCCGCGGCTATATCCTTCCCAAGGAAATCACGGACTGGGATTCGGTCGTGAAATTCCTGGAGGCGGTGGAGCAGTTCGAGCGTATCATGAACGATTCGGGGCATGTCAGGATGAAGCGTCTCAGAACTGAAGAGGTTATCGGAACGGAAGAATGTCCCGGGCTGATTGAAAGATACCTGACTCTCGGTATGGAGGACACGCACCCCGTATTACAGGACATCTGCCTTGATCCGGAACGTATGCGCATCGGTGACAAACGTCTTTGCCTGCATGTGCTTTCCGATACGGAAGACCTTCCCGGCAGTGTGGGCACGGACATGCGCTATGAGCGCTTGTCCACGGACCGTAGCGACTGCCGTCTTTCGTTTGCGGCTCCGGTAGGACTCCTGCTTTCATGCAACCATGTCTATTCGCAGTACGTGTTCATCGATGACGCGCAGGAAATCCTGCAACGCATGGAAAAGACCTCACGCAACATGCTGTCCCTGTCGAAATACAGCCGCAGCAATGCCGTGAACTATGAATGGGCAGAAATGTATCTTGACGAGGCGCATACGAAAGGGCTTGTTCCGGTACGGTGCCACTGTAATGTACTGGCCTGGGCGGAAGACGAGGAAGAGTTAAGGCGTATCAAGAACGATACCGGCAGCCAGCTTGCCCTGATGGGATGCGTACCCCATTACAACACGATAGATACTCCGGTGCTGTACTGGTCTGGTATTCCAGGCAATGCGGGCGATTTTCCGGCTGAGGAAAGTTTCTATACCTTTCTGGAACAGGCTGTCTGCCTGTTTGCTTCGGAAACGAATTACCGCAGTTCGCCCAGCCCGTTCGGTATCCGTATGACGGACAGGCAGAGCGGCGTACCGCTTCATCTGGACATCAGTGACCTGCCCATGCGCAAGGGAATCATCACCAACCGCAACAAGTTCATACTCGGTCCCTCCGGCAGCGGTAAATCCTTCTTTACGAACCACCTTGTCCGCCAGTATTATGAACAGGGTACCCATATCCTGCTGGTGGATACCGGAAACAGCTATCAGGGACTTTGCAGCCTGATTCATGACCGGACACATGGCGAGGACGGTATCTATATCACCTATGAGGAGGACAATCCCATCGCCTTCAATCCGTTCTATACGGATTCCGGGGAATTTGACGTGGAAAAGCGTGAAAGCATCAAGACACTGATACTCACACTCTGGAAACGTGAGGATGAAGCCCCAAGGCGTTCGGAAGAAGTGGCCCTTTCTGGAGCGGTGAACGCATACATCCGCAGGATAACGGAAAACAGGGATGTCAGACCCGATTTCAACGGATTCTACGAGTTTGTGCGTGATGACTACCGCCGGATGATTGAGGAGAAGAAAGTCCGTGAGAAGGATTTTGACATTGACGGTTTCCTGAACGTGCTGGAACCGTTCTACCGTGGCGGTGATTATGATTTCCTGCTTAATTCGGACAAGGAACTGGATCTTACCAACAAGCGCTTTATCGTATTTGAGCTGGACAATATCAGCGGAAACAAGGTTCTTCTGCCCGTGGTCACGCTGATAATCATGGAAACCTTCATCGCCAAGATGCGCCGCTTGAAAGGTATCCGCAAGATGATACTCATTGAGGAATGCTGGAAAGCCCTGATGTCCGCCAATATGAGTGAGTACATAAAGTATCTCTGTGCGCCCGTAAAGGTTGCATCGTAAATATCTCTTTGGCAGGAGATTAGGAACGTGTTCTTTGAAAAATAACCTATCATCAGCCGACTTATCTGTTTCGGGAAAACTTAACCGAGCAGGGAGTGTAGCATGTCGGAAAAGTCATAAGTCAGTTAGTTACCAAACTGCGACTGAATGGCGAGATGAAAAGATAGATATGAGGATAAAGTCCGAATTGATTGAACGATAGTCTGAGTGGTCCCCCTTGAGGCTATGGCGTAAGGTAACTATCAACCGCCATATCGTGATACTACTTCAGTGAATAGGTATGAATGTAGCAAGAACTTATCACGACACAACCGCAGTAAGCGAGTAAAGGACGGAAGTCGTATCCGACAATCTATCATGCCA
>ERZ831601.268-NODE-268-length-59291-cov-18.435546_pt1 | contig 59291 bp, 56 predicted proteins | sample MGYA00519578_ERZ831601 | MGnify/ENA primary metagenome ERZ831601 (study PRJEB31850, sample SAMEA3708717) | human gut metagenome | biome: human gut; feature: human-associated habitat; material: faeces | place: China | collected 2014 ... | reverse complement strand
ATGTACGACCAATTATAGGAAGAAAAGGAGAATATTTTATGCAGAACGAAATTTACGATGAGAAAAATGGACTTACTTATATGTTATGTGGTGATTATTATTTGCCGGAATTGGCACTTACAGATATTGAACCAACATATGGGAAATATGGAATGCTTCGTAAAAGCTATTTACAGGAACACAGAAAGGCAAAATATCAAATATTGTTGTTACAAGGAAAACTTGTTGAGCATTTGAATCAGATTGATGCAGAAGCAAGGGATAGGGAAGAACAATTAGTAAAACAGATGATGGAGAAACAAGGAATTACAGAGAAATTAAAAAGGCAGGACAACATGGAATGGACAAGGAGGATGAATACCCTTTGTCATGATGCAGAAGAGATGATTTTGACGGAAATGATATACACGAAAGGATAATGAACTGTATTGGATAGCAAGAATTTTGCAGTCCGGATAGCAAAAAAATGGAAGTCCGGATGGCAGGATTCTTGCTGTCCGGAAAGATAAAAAAGTGAGGGATTAAAAATGTTGGTTAAGTACATAATAAAAGTGTTTTTGTGTTTGATTCTTGTAGTAATGACATTGATTTGCTGGTTATTAAAAATTCCTATGATGTTGGGAAATATTTTGCTTTACTTTTTATCAGTTATATTTATTTTGACAGGTGTTTTGAGCTATGGATTTGCATTGGAATCTGCAAGAGAATGTGGTCGAATGATAATAATTGGGATGGCATTTGGTGCAATACCAGACTTTGTCCCATTTTTGGGAAAAAGTTTAGAGACATTGGTTGCAAAACTGTTGAGTATGACAAATGAATGAGAAAGTCGATATGAAAGAGGGCTGTGAAAGGTTCTCTTTTCTTTTTGCAACTGTGAAATGGCAAGATAATAACGTTATATACATTGTGTATTAAGTACAGATATTGTATTTCTGCATGATGGGAACATAAGGAGTCCATATAAAGGCATTGTTGAATGGTCACAGTGGTTCAATGTCAACAGGACATGCCAATAATCCAACAGATATGTTACACAGACTGGAAACAATGATGCTGATGGGGATTGATCTTCCGTTACAGGCAATTCAAAGACAAGTTGCATCGGCACTTGATATTATCATTCATCTTGGAAGACTTCGAGATAAGACAAGAAAGGTTTTGCAGATTGTAGAAGTGGAAGGTTATGAAGATGGAAGGATCCAGACAAAGGTTCTTTATGAATTTAAGGAGGAGGGGATGAAGAATGGAAAGATACAGGGATGCCTTATGAAGAAAAATGAAATCACGAATAAAGAAAAACTCCTGGCTGCAGGATATCACACCGTCTGAATATACTGTCGGAATCATAAAATGTACGGTGAGATTTCTTCTGATTTTGTATTTGTTTTATGAATCGATACTTCCAGCAATTCTCCTGTTCCCGTTATGGTTCTTATACATGAAAGAGTGGATGGAAGAGAAAGCAATCGGAAAAGAACAGGAATTCAGAAGGCAGTTCAGAGATAGTATCCAGACAATGACAGGGGCACTTAAGGCAGGATATTCTGTAGAGAATGCAATCAGGGAAACAAATCGTGATCTGATCGGAATGTATGATGCGAATACAAGGATTCGAAAAGAATATGGTCAGATGGTAAGGAAGCTGGATCTGAATCTGTCAGTTGTAACTGTATTGAATGAATTTGCGGCCGAAGTAAAGCAGGAGGATGTGATGAATTTTATTACAGTTTATGCAGCAGCTAAGGTCAGTGGTGGGGATTCCATTGCGATTATCAGAGATGCGGCCAGAACAATTGGAGAGAAGATCGATACAGAACGTGAGATACAGACCATGCTGGCTGCGAAAAAGCTGGAATTTGAAATCATGAGCATAATCCCATTTATAATGATTCTCTACATGAAGATGACATTTGGTGAATTCTTAAGTGTCCTGTATGGTACATGGACCGGATGTATCGTAATGAGCATTTGTCTTGTGCTTTATCTTGGAGCATACAGGTTTGGATGGAGGTTGCTACAGATTGAGATTTAAAAAGAAGTGGAAAAAAGTACTTCAGCCTGACAAAGGAAAATATGGAATCTATAAAAAGACAGGAATTGTTCTTTTATTGTCAATTGTAATGTTTAGTGCAGTGTATGTCACAGATAATCATCGTCAATTAGCACAGGATGAAAATGGAAATCGGATTTTGGAAAGAAAAGGACAGGGAGAAGGAAAAAAGACAGAAAACATCCAGATGGAGACAGGCGAGTGGAAAGAGAAGATAAAGGTTCAGATTTCGGAAAAGAAGTATGCAAAAGAAGAGATTGGAGAACAGCTTTCTAAGGCGGCAGAAGAACTTCCAGCTCAGATCCTTGGTGAAAACAAAAGTCTGGATGAGGTCAGGTCAGACCTGAATCTTATTATGGAAATTCCACATACGGGAATCAGCGTGTCATGGGAACTTGATAACTACGAGGTTATGAACAGCAGAGGTGTTTTAAAACAGGAGAAGCTGACGGAAGAAGGAACACTCGTCAAATTAACCGCTGTCCTTCGATATGATGAGGAAAAAATGTCCTGTGAATTTTATGCACACCTGTTTTCCACACCGTTGTCAAAGAAGGAGGGGGTTCTGAAAAAGATATCCCAGGAGGTAGAAAAAGCAGATCAGGAACAGCGGGAAAAGGATTACCTGATATTGCCAGATCAGGTAGATGGAAGAAAATTATCCTGGAAGCCTGTGAAGGAAATGAGAGCATTTGGAATTCTTTTACTTGGTGGAGTGATGATTGTATTCCAATTTACAGCAGAGAAACAAAAGCAGAAAGAAAAACGAAAGAAAGAAATCAGACAGATGCAGTTTGATTATCCGCAGTTGATCAATAAATTCAGTTTGTATATAGGGGCAGGAATGACAGTGAGAAGAGCCTGGATCCAAATTGTAAAAGAATATGACAAAGAGAAACACTATCTTGGAGAAAGAACAGTGTATGAAGAGATGAGATATACAATGAATGAACTGAAGAATGGAAGACCGGAAAGTGAATGCTACGAGGCATTTGGAAGGAGGTGCGAGAGTCCGGTTTACCGAAAGTTCGGAATGCTTTTAAGTCAGAATTTAAGAAAAGGAACCAGGGGACTGATGAATCTGTTACAAAGAGAGGCGCAGGAAGCTTTTGAGGAACGGAAAAATATGGCAAAGAAACTTGGTGAAGAGGCAGGAACAAAGTTGATGATACCGTTGTTTCTTATGTTGGCAGTCGTGTTCGTGATCGTGACTGTTCCAGCGTTTTTGACGATTCAGATTTGAGAAAAAAGAGAGAAAAGAAGGAGATACAAGATGAGAAAATTATTGGTAAGAAAAAATAAAGATAAGAAATATGTTGCTGCGATCACAACAATTGAACTGGTTTTAATTCTGGTTATATTAATTGCGCTTCTGCTGATTTTTAAAGAACAGTTGATTAGTTTGATCACTACGATTTTTGAGAAAGTGACATCAGAAAGCTCTGGCATATAGCATGCGGTCCGTAAAAGGCGAAATTACTGTATTTTTGAGTTTATCATTTACTTTGTTACTTTCATTTATCTTTGGAATTCTAGAGTCTGCTGTGATTCAAGGATCAAAAAATCTCAGCAGAATTGACACAGATCGGGCAATCTATTCCGTTTTCGGAGAATATCATCAGGAACTTATGGAACAATTTCATGTTTTTGGAATTGATCTTGGTTACAGGACAGGAAATTATGAAGAAGAAAATCTGATCCAGCGTTTGCATTATTACAATTCGGGTTCTACAGATCATCAAATCAAGGGAATTCAGTATTTGACAGATCAATCCGGACAGGCATTTCGAGAACAGGTGCTGGCTTATATGGAACAAAGGTATGGAATGGATCTGGTAAAAAAGTTTACCGGGACAACAGAGAAATGGGAACAGACAGAGACAGAAGAATCTGATATGGAGAAGAAAACAGATGAAATGACAGATGCAATGGAACAGGTGAATGACAGTCTTGATGCATCCGGCAGTCAAACGGAAGGAGAAGACGTGGAAGAAAGTCCAAGTCTGCCAGATGAGGAGAATCCGTTTCGTATTATGCAAAAGATAAAAAAAGAAGGAATTCTTTCTGTTGTAATTCCGAAAGGAAAAAAAGTGTCTGAAAAGAGTGTTCATTTGTCGGGGCAGGCATCAAAGAGAACTTTGAAAAAAGGATATGGGACATTCCCAACAAGAAAAGGACTTGATCAGACAACGGAGAAACTTCTGTACAACGAATATCTTCTCAAAACATTCGGCTATGCATTTCGGCAGGATTCAGAACCATCAGAAGGAACGGATGAGAGTGGAGAGAAGGAATGGCAGTCTGACCGGTCGGATGCTTTAGCATACGAACTGGAATATATTCTACAAGGAAAAGGATCAGATAAAGAAAATTTGGAATCCGTGTTATTTCGTCTTTTTCTTCTGAGAATATCGGGAAATTATGGCTGTCTGGCAAAGGATATGGGACGAGTGGCAGAGGCAGAAGCGCTGGCTGTGACAATATCTGCACTACTACTGATGCCTGAAGCGGTAGAAGCTTTGAAACAGATGATACTTGTTGCGTGGGCAGGAGGAGAAAGTGTTATGGATCTTCGTTGTCTTTTGGATGGAAGAAAAGTTCCACTGGTAAAAAGTGCAGATAAATGGGTTGTTTCTCTGTCACAGCTGCCACTTCTTCTGACAGATGGTGGAAGTGTAAGGGGGAATGATTCCGGAGAAGGAGTCGGATATTCCGATTATATCAGGATGTTTCTCTTTTTGAAATCAGTGCCGGAAATTACAATGCGGACTTTAGATTGTGTAGAAGAGTCATTCCATTCCAAACATATTTTATTTCAGGCAGATCAATGTGTGACTAAATTAGAAATACAGAATAAGATAATCGTTTATAAAAATCTAAGTTACCAATATCCGGTTTATTTCGGATATGAATGAAGCCAGAATTACCCCCGGTGCAGATGCCCTTTCAGACCTTCTTTTGTACACCCCAAAACGTACACTCAGAATCCTGCAATCCCTCTTGCAGGAAACCCACACACTTTAGAAAGGAAAAGCTGCGATGTCAAATAAACAGGTAAAAAATACCAGTCCAACAAGAGAAAGGGCATCTGCACCGGGGGTAAGAGCAAGTGTAACAATAGAAGCTGCATTTGCAGTTCCCCTCTTCATATTTGCAGTATTAAGTTTGATTTTTTTAATTGAAATCCAGAGTATACGAGGCTGTATCCATGCAGCAGGAAGTGATGCAGCCAAACAGGCAGCAGAGTCAACGGCTGTCCTTCCTGTATTGAATACAATTCAATTAAAATCAAATCTGGTGAATCTGATTGGAGAAGAAAGAATTGAGAGAAGTATTCTGAATGGTGGTACATCAGCGATCAGTTGCTGGAAGTCTTATTGGATTCCGGGAACAGAAGAGATAAATGTTGTTATCGAGTACAAGATAAAGATTCCGGTTCCATTACTGAAAAGTCCTTCGGTGAAGTTGAAAGATGAGTTTAAAGTCAGTGCATGGAATGGTTATCAAAAAGATAGAAAGGAAAATGAAGACGGACAGATTGTCTATATCACAGAAAAAGGAACAGTGTGGCATTCGGATTATCAGTGCAGCTATCTTCAATTATCTATTCAATATGTTCAATACTCAGAATTACAAAATATGAGAAATGAAGGTGGAGGAAAATACCATAAGTGTGAGCAATGTGTTTATGGACAGGCAATGAATGGTGTATATATTACCAGTTATGGAAACCGGTATCACAACTCATTGAATTGCAGTTCTCTGAAGAGAACAATACGTGCAGTTCATAAAAGCGAAGTAGCAGGAAGAGGAGGATGTTCTAAATGTGCAAAATAATGAATGTATTCGGGCAAAATGGAAGGGAAAATCTATGGATGTTTTTTCAAGCTGTTATAGCGATGTATCTGTTGATTTTGTCTGTGATAGATATTCGTTGGAAGAAAGTAAGTGTAAGAAGTCTTTTGATTTTGCTTGCGATTACAGTTTTATGTCAGGTACTATGCAGCAAAGGAGAACTCAGGATGATGGTAGCCGGCGGATTGTGTGGAGGAGTATTTCTCTTTTTAAGTTGGTTCACACAAGAGTCGTTTGGTTACGGAGATAGCATATTGATTCTGATCCTTGGAATTTTATCTGGTGGATGGAATCTTCTTTGGATTCTGTTTGCTGCATTTCTGATTGCATCTGTTTACGGAGGGATTATGATCGCACGAAAGAAGTATACAAGAAAAAATTCATTTCCGTTTATTCCATTTCTGACAGTTGCTTATCTGGGAGGCATGATTGGTGGAGTTTACTGAAAAATATACGAAAAAAAACGTGAAAGGAAGTACAGTGGTAGAGATGTCTTACCTTATTCCTTTTTGCTTAATTTTATTTTTTCTGCTCATCACGATCATTTTTTACTTTCATGATAAGGCAATTTTAAACGCAGCGGCAGCGGAAACGGCTGTGACAGGAGTTGAAATGGACAGGAAAAAGATAGAAGATGTAGATATGGATGCTTTTTTCCAAGAAAGGACGAGTGGAAAATTGATTTTTCTGGAAAATATAACAACCAGAGTTGATCTATCTGGGAAGAAAATAGAGGTAGAAGTTTTTGCATCAAAAGGACGAATGAAGATTCATCTGATACAACGTGCAACGAAGGTGAAACCAGAAGAAAAAGTCAGATGGAAAAAATAGACTTCTGTAAAGCTGAAAAAGTGAAGGGAGAAGAAAATCAGATGGAAGAAAAAAAGATAAATCAGCAGAGCAGAGTGGCAGAGTCTGAAATCATAATAGACAGCGCACAACCGTATCGGGAGAATTATCAGATGCGGATGCTTAAGAATAATCGGATTCCCGGATTATTGAGAGTAAGTGGATGTGGAATGGAAGGCGCAAGTAGATATTATTATCATACAGGACATTCACAGTCGTTGGAAACGTATTATAAAAATAAAGATATCAAAGCAGAAGAGATATTAAAACTGACAAGACAATTTCTCAGTGTTATGGAAAAAATGAAAGATTATATGTTAGAACCAAATTATCTGATGCTTTCAGAAAAATATATTTTTGAAAAGGATGAAAACTATTTTTTCTGTTTTTTCCCAGAGAATGAGAAGACCTGGCAGGTGTCTTATCATGAGCTGACGGAATATTTTGTAAAGAAAGTTGATTATCAGGATCTGGAGAGTATTCAACTTGCCTGCATGCTTCACAAAGAAACGCTAAAAGAAACCTATGATCTGGAAAGCATACTGCAGCAGTATGAGGAAGAAGCAAAAAACAGGAAAAAAAAGTCCAAAGAAGAGAAGATCAGAGAAGAAAGTAAGAGAGAAAAAGACAGAATAGAAATGGAAGAAAATCAAAACATTGAGGTACAGGAAAACAGCTATTATAGCAAGTCGAGAGAGAATTATGCAGTGATGGAAGAAAAGAGATATGGTCCGATCAAGAAATTTGCAAAACGATTTAAGTCTGGAAAATGGGGAGAATGGGACGATCTGATAACAGAAGCCGATGACTATGAATGATATATGGGATGTGGTATAGTATACACAGATTCAAAAACATATCATAGAAGTCAAAAGGGAGTCAGGAAGAATGAAAGAGAGACCAAAAGAAATAATGACGATCACGTTGATAGGAATCAATATTCTAGTGTTTATTGTTCTTACTATGATCGGACGGACTGAGGATGGTTATTTTATGTTGCAGCATGGAGCAATGTATGAACCATATATTATAGAAAATCAGGAATACTATCGGCTGTTTACCAGTCTTTTTCTGCATTTTGGAATCTCACATTTATTAAATAACATGGTGCTTTTGTGGGCTCTTGGATCGATTTTTGAAAAAGAGGCCGGTAAAATTCGATTTTTGTTCTGTTATTTTATCAGTGGAATAGGCGGTAATCTGCTGTCTTTATACTGGAATACCATGCACGACAGACAGATTGTATCTGCCGGGGCATCGGGAGCAATTTTCGGACTAATGGGAGGGTTGTTTTGGATTGTATTTGCAAACAGGGGAAGGCTCGGAACGCTGTCAGGAAGAGGCATACTGATTATGGTTGTACTGAGTCTCTATTTTGGATTTACCAGTACAGGCGTAGATAATCTGGCTCACGTAGGCGGATTGATTTGCGGTTTCCTGACAGCGCTGCTAACCTATCGAAGAAAAAATCAAAAGATCCTAACGGTATCTGATATTAACGATATCTGATAGTTTACGCAGGAAGTGTGATCGATACGATTGTTCCATTGGTATGGTCAGATGTAATGTCGATCGTTCCATTATGTGCTTCAATGATTCTTTTGGAAACTGCGAGACCAAGGCCGGTACCGTTTTCTTTTGTTGTAAAGAATGGTTCATAAAGCTTATCAACAATTTCCGTTGGAATACCACAGCCGTTATCTTGGCATTGAATCAGAATTTTATCGTCAAGTTTCTTTGCACGAAACTGCAGACGTGGGGCATACTTACAATCGGCAAGAGCGTCTTTGGCATTTGTAAGTATGTTTAAGAAGACTTCCTCTAATTTGGTGCGATCACCATTGAACCTTTTTATATTCTTATCAATACTGGAAGTCATCTCAATCTTTGATTTCTCAAAGTTGAGAGACATGGCGAACAGAACAGCAGAGTTGCGAAGAACATGTCCAAGAGGAAAGGAAGCACGGTTTAACTGGTTTCCGTTGTTGAGTTCTGTCAGATCATCCAGTAAATCACACATATGTCTGGCGCCATCCATGCATTCTTCCCAGACACAGGAACCTTTGGCAGTTTCAGCATAAAGAGAGCTCATTAATTGCATAGAAGAATAAAGAACCGTCATAGGGTTGCGGATCTCATGCGCAATTGTAGCAACAGCAGCATCATGGTTCTTCAGAAGCTGGGTGATAATCTCTTTTGCATCTTTGTTTGTTTCCATCAGGTGGTTCATTTTTTCAAGATCGATATTTGTTAACATAATACTTACTCCTAATAGTTAGATTTTCTTGAGTTCGGTAAGAGTGTAGCACCACCGAAAACAGCATTCAATAAAAATCATTCGACTATTTTCGACCTTTTTCGACCTGGTGTCTGAAAAATGTATTCTCTTTTTCTGAAAAATGGTCTATACTACAGATAAAATAAAATGGAAAGAGGAAAGATCATGAGAGATGATAATTGTATTTTCTGTAAAATAGCAAATGGAGAGATTCCATCAGCAACATTATATGAGGATGAGGAGTTCAGAGTAATTCTGGATCTTGGACCGGCATCAAAAGGACATGCGCTGATCCTTCCGAAGAATCATTACCGCAATCTGTATGATATTGACGAGGTAACAGCTTCAAAAGCAATCTGTCTGGCGAAAAAGATGATTACAAAGATGACGGATGTACTTGGATGTGATGGTTATAATATCGTTCAGAACAACGAAGAGGCAGCTGGACAGACGGTATTCCATTTCCATATGCACTTAATCCCAAGATATAAGAATGACAATGTAGGTCTCGGATGGCATATGGGAGAACTTACAGAAGAAGATAAGAAAGAAATACTTGAAAAATTAAAGTAGTACTGGAGAAGATATGTTAACGGAAAATCGCGAATTCAATGAGATTTATGAACAATATAAAAATCTCATTCTAAAAGCGGCATACACTTATTCAGGCAGTTATAGTGCAGCGGAAGATATTACTCAAGACACTTTTCTGAAACTGTATATGGGATATGACAGCATGAAGAAGAAAAATATTTCTTCATGGCTGTTTACAACGGCAAAAAATGCGGCATTAAATTACAAGAAAAAGCATAGCCGGGAGATTTTCGAGATTGATGAGAATTGGGACAGTGAAGAGGATACCGAGAAATATGAAGCACAGGTAAAAAGTGCAGAGGAACAGTTTCTGGAAGATGAGCTTCAGAAACAAAGGTTAGAGCTTCATGAAAAGATTTTCACCAATTTGATGGAAAAGAATGAAAGATGGTACGATGCTATTGTCCTTGTATATTACATGGAGATGCCTCAGGCAAAAGCAGCAGAATTAATGGGCATTCGACTTGAAGTGCTTCATAGCCTTCTGCACAGAGCAAAGAAATGGATTAAGAAAAAGTACGGAACGGAGTACGAAGAAATGAACCGGGAAGACTAAGAGCAAAACCAAATGTTTACTGTTCAATGTACAAAGAAAAAGTGTATAAGGAACAGTGGTGCCGATAGTTTCCCGGTATCTTTTTGAATACTGTAGTTTTATGAAGACGGTTGCCAGTAGATGAACTACATTATTTTGTGGCAGCTTCCTCAATGAGGCCGATAATAGTAGCAATTGGATCCTGTTGCCCAGAATTGTGCATTGCATTTATGAACTGCTCACGGTTTTCGTACAGGTTATGAACTGCATCCAAAAGCGTTGCATTCGTAAGCTGTTCTTCCTCGATTACAAGACTGAATCCCTGACGCTCGAAAGAGTGTGCGTTAAGAATCTGATCGCCACGACTTGCACGGGCAGAAAGCGGAATCAGAAGATTCGGTTTTCTAAGAGCAAGCAGTTCACAGATTGCATTCGCACCGGCACGTGAGATAACAACATCTGCAAGAGCAAAGAGATCACGCAGTTCGTTTTTGATATATTCAAACTGGCAGTAGCCTTTGATTTCTTTCAGAGAATCATCAACCTTTCCTTTTCCGCAGAGATGGATGATCTGGAACTGTTTCAGCAGTTCAGGAAGGGCAGCACGTACAGCCTCGTTGACAGCTACAGCACCAAGACTTCCGCCGATTACGAGAATGACAGGTTTTTCATCTGTAAAGCCACACATCTTTCTGGCGGCATCCTTATCACCAGTAAGAAGTTCCTGACGAATCGGAGAACCGGTAAGAACAGCTTTTCCTTCCGGAAGAGCATCTAACGTCTCCGGGAAGTTACAGCAGACTTTGACAGCAGATGGAATTGCAAGTTTATTTGCCAGGCCAGGTGTCATATCAGACTCATGAATAATGACCGGAACTTTGCATCGCTTTCCAGCAAGAACAACTGGAACCGAAACAAAGCCGCCTTTAGAAAAAATAACATCAGGCTTTAAGCTTTTGATTAACTTACGGGCTTCACCAAAGCCTTTGATCACACGGAATGGATCTGTGAAATTCTGCAGACTGAAATAACGGCGCAGCTTTCCAGAAGAAATTCCATGATATGGAATTCCAAAAGGTTCAATCAGTTCCTTTTCAATTCCATTGTAAGAACCTATGTATTGAATATCATAGCCTAATTCTCTAAGCTTTGGAATCAGGGCTATATTCGGAGTGACATGTCCGGCAGTACCGCCGCCGGTCAATATAATTCGCTTCATAAATTAACCTCCAGATTTAGTGTAGAGTGCTACTGTTCGAAGTAAATTGAGAACACTAGCCTTATAGCATCATATTACCCTTATTTGAAAAAATGTCAAGAAAAACGGGACACACAAACTGGAGAGAATAAGGTGAAGAAAATGAAAAAACTGAAAAAATTATCATTGGAAAATGAAATGAAAAAAGAAGCTGAACAGATTGAAAAGAAAGTCCGAGAGGACAGATCTCTGGATGACATTACAGTGTCGGATGAGATGGAGAAAGAGCTTTTCAATAAGATTCAGGATTACGAATACGACAAAAGGCATAAAAAAGTCATCCGCAAAAAGAAGAAAAGCAAGCTTGTAATCGGAGCACTGGCAGCAGTGCTGATTCTGGTGTGCGGAAGTGTGATGACCAGTGTGGGGAGTAAGTCGTATTGGAAAATGTTGTGGAATAAAGAGGCAGGGGATGAGACTTTGTCTTATGTAGATGTTGAGAATATGGAGACGATGGAAACGAAAGATTTTGAAGTATTAGAGCTTGATAAAGAAATCGCCAAGGTGATGGGAGATTATTGGGTTCGTATGGAGTATAAGCCCAAAGGTATGGCGTTAAAAAGATATACAATAGATAAAGAACAAAGAATGGTTGTACTATTTTATCAATACGGAGAAGAAGTAATTAAATATTATATGTATACCAATTCAACAGATTCATCATTTGGAGAAAAAACAGTTGATCATTTATTAGACGAATATGAGTTTCAAAATGGAAATCATAGTATATTAGTAGAGCAATATGAGATTAAGGATTCAGATGAAGAAAGATATATTGCAGAGTTTGAATATAAGGATATACATTATCAAATTAAAGGCTCTATGGAAAAAGAAGAATTTGAAAAAATTCTGGAAAATTTATTTTTTGTGTAAAAAAACGCGTAAGTTTTTTCCTTCTCAGTTGTTTACTTATCAGAAGACAATGATAAAAGGGGGAAGATAGTTTTATGATAAGTAAAAAAATTGCATCATTTATAACGAGTATTATGGTTTTCTGCTGTATAGTAGGGGTATCTTTGACAAATGTTAAAGCAGATAATAGTGCTCCAAAGTTAGTTGATGGCTCATATTTGACATCGGCAGATTCATCTACTGGTTATACACCGAAAAATAATGAGAGAGGAAAACATCTGATGGATGGTCAGTGTTCAATCTCAAAAACAGGAACAAAAAGAATCTATGCCTATGGATCAACAACTGCTAACCATACTGTTGATGCAGTTGCTGTTATCGTTTATGTGGAGCAGTACAGCGAGAAGGATGATAAATGGTATCAAATCGATGCATTTTCAAAAAAAGTAGAAAATGATTATTATTCAGCAACATCGAAGTCAATTCAAGTTGATCGAGGATACTATTATAGAGTACATGCTGAACATTTTGTGAGAATGGGGGAAGATCCTGTAGAGGAAACCTATTCTGTAACCAACGGCATCCTAGTCCCATAAGCATCTTTCTCCCACCTCAACGGCAGAAGATGCAGCCCGTGGGCTGGCCTAACAGCCGCTGCGCGGTGGTTCGCTCGGACACTCACAAATTAGATTCTAATAGATAAAAGTGAGAGCCTTGTTCCTTGATACACCACAATTAAATAAATGAGCACATAATCACCAAAAGCGGCTGTTAATCAGTCCATGGACTAGTAGGGCAGAAGGGAAGGATTGAATCAAGAGTAGCGATCCTTCCCTATTAATTTGCTATTTTTTAACTATTTTCCTGTTGCTTCTTTCAGTGCCTGAGCGAGCTGATCCGGGCAGGAAGTTTTCTTGAATCCACACTGGATTCCTTCCAGGCGTGAGATGGCCTCATCTACATCCATTCCTTCAACCAGGTGGGAAATTCCCTGCAGGTTACCGTTACATCCGCCAACGAAGGAAACATTATGAATCTTGTTATCTTCGATATCAAAGTGAATGCTCTGGGAACAGACACCTTTTGTTCTATAATCCATATCTAGATATCCTTTCTTTTTAAATTTTAGATCTTTTAGTTACCTTTTGAATTATAGCAAATCAAATATAAAAAAACAATTTTTCTTTTCACATCTTTCATCATGATTTTCCTCAATACGACAATTTTGATTTTTGCTGTAGAAATCTGTAGAACGATTTATGCGGACAGAATATAAAATCAGGTTTATAATATCTACAAACGTAACGAAGGGGAGTCCCGAACAGTTACGCAATATTTTTAAAACCAGGAGGGGTTGCTATGTTAAGAGAACTGGCAGTGAACACAAGAGTCATCTATTATCTGATGGCACTTCTGGGCATAATCGGAGTGCTGGCGAAAGCAGTGAATCAGCAGACATTGAATCAAATGCTGAAGGCGGCAGGGAATATGTCCAAGAGTACACACCGACTGATAAAACTCGTAAGAGCAAAATACGAACATGCATGTATGGTACATGACAGTGTAGAGAATACGAATGCATTTGTGGAGAAATATATTTATGAATATAGAGGATTTTTGTTTGGGATTCATACCTGGAGACAGATGGAATTGTTGACGGTGTGGTTTGTTGGAATTCTTGCAGCTCTTGGTGCATTCGAATGTTATATTACTTATGGATTTTCAGGTGCGGCGTATCAATATATAGAAACAGGATTAGCGGAGATGGTACTCCTTTTTGTTATCAGTCATCTTTCAGATGAACAGTACAAGCTTAATGCTGTCAGGATGTATATGGTGGATTATCTTGAGAATAATTGTGTATTTCACATAAAGAGACAGCGGACGACGGATAAAGAAGAATTGAATGTGATTGCTGCGGAGAATACCGGAAAGCAGGAGTGGGAAGAAAAGAAAGGGGAAAGAGAGATACACAGAGAAGACGACGTACAGATTGGAAATAAAACGAAAGCAGAGAGGACGGAGTTGCCGATCAATATCGAGGGGGAACCAAGAACGGTAGAGCCGGCAAGGAATCCGTCAGGAAATTCAGAGAGAGAATTAGATAGAGATTCAGGAAGAAATGCAGAAAGAGAAGCGGCGATTCGTCAGATATTGGAAGAATTTTTAACATAACGAAAACTAAAATTTCTTGAGCAGCATTTGTAAATAAGGTATAATAAAAAGCAGTTGGTAGCCGCCGGTCATGGAATATCAGGAATGGCGGCAGGGAAAGAAGAACCAACTGCTTTTTTAGGGCTTATAAACAAGAAAAGAAAGTAACTGATTAAGACAGGTACAAAGAGTAATAGGAGGAGTTGCCATGTTAAGAATAGGAATGCTGACCAGTGGTGGAGACTGCCAGGCGCTTAACGCAGCAATGCGCGGTGTTGTAAAAGGAATTTGCAACAAGCGCAAAGATGTAGAAATCTATGGATTTAAAGATGGATACAAAGGTCTGATCTATTCGGATTTCAATATGTTGACATCAAGGGATTTCTCGGGAATCCTGACACAGGGTGGAACAATTCTTGGTACATCCCGTCAGCCGTTCAAACTGATGCGTGTGCCGGACAAGGATGGAATAGACAAGGTGGAGGCAATGAAGCACACATATCATAAGCTTCATCTGGATTGTCTCGTTATTCTTGGAGGAAATGGAACTCATAAGACAGCAAATCTTCTTCGCGAGGAAGGACTCAATGTAGTGACACTGCCGAAGACAATCGATAACGATTTGTGGGGAACAGACATGACATTTGGATTCCAGAGTGCAGTTGATATCGCAACAGATACGATTGACAGAATCCATACAACAGCAACTTCCCACAGCCGTGTATTTATTATCGAGGTTATGGGTCACAAAGTTGGTCATGTAACTCTGCATGCCGGAATTGCAGGCGGAGCAGACGTAATTCTTCTTCCGGAGATCCCATATGATATTAAAGCAATCAAGAATGTGATCGATAAACGTACACAGGCAGGTAAGAGATTTACAATTCTTGCTGTTGCAGAGGGTGCGATTTCCAAAGAAGATGCAAAACTGAAAAAGAAAGAGTACAAAGAGAAGCTGGCGAACAGAAAATATCCTTCTATTGCTTACGAACTGGCAGAACAGATTGGAAAAGAGACAGACAAGGAAGTTCGTATCACAGTTCCCGGACACACACAGAGAGGTGGCACACCTTGTTCTTATGACCGTGTATTTGCAACAAGAGTCGGAGCGAAGGCAGCAGAATTGATCCTGAATGAAGAATACGGATATATGGTAGCCATGAGAAATGGTGAGACAGTGAAAGTTCCGTTGGAAGAGGTTGCAGGAAAGCTGAAATATGTTGATCCGAACTGTGGTCTGATCAAAGAAGCGAGAACAATCGGTATCAGCTTCGGAGACGAGGTGTAATTCATGTCATATACGGCGCTATACAGAAAGTTCCGTCCTTCTGAATTCGAAGATGTAAAAGGACAGGATCATATTGTTACAACGCTTCAGAACCAGATTAAGGCGAACAGGATCGGACATGCGTATCTGTTTTGCGGAACGCGAGGAACCGGTAAGACAACGGTTGCGAAAATATTTGCGAAGGCAGTAAACTGTGAGCACCCGGTAAATGGAAGTCCATGCGGAGAGTGCGAGATGTGTAAATCTATCGCTGCCGGCACTTCAATGAATGTGATCGAGATCGATGCTGCATCGAACAATGGTGTTGACAATATCCGTGAGATCCGGGAGGAAGTGACATATCGACCGACAGAAGGTAAGTATAAAGTATACATTATCGACGAGGTGCATATGCTTTCCATCGGAGCATTTAACGCATTGCTTAAGACACTTGAGGAGCCGCCGGAGTATGTTATTTTTATTCTGGCGACGACAGAAGTGCATAAAATTCCAATTACGATTCTTTCCAGATGTCAGCACTATGATTTCAAGAGAATCAGCATTGAGACAATTACAGACCGTATGCGTGATCTGATGCAGACAGAACAGGTAGAAGTGGAAGAAAAAGCACTTCGCTATATCGCAAAGGCGGCAGACGGATCTATGCGTGATGCACTCAGTCTGCTGGATCAGTGTATTGCATTTTATCTGGGACAGAAGCTGACGTATGATCATGTGCTTGAAGTACTTGGTGCGGTGGATACGGATGTGTTCAGCCGCCTGCTTCGGAAAGTATTGGAAAGAGATGTTGCCGGAGTTCTTGATATCGTGGAAGATCTGGTTATGCAGGGGCGTGAACTGACTCAGCTGGCCGCAGATTTTACATGGTATCTGAGAAATTTGCTTTTGGTCAAAACTTCTGATAATATAGAGGACGTGCTGGATGTGTCTACGGAAAATATGCTGCAGCTCAAGGAAGAATCAAAGATGATTGAACTTGATATGCTGTTGCGTTATATCCGTATATTCTCAGAACTTTCCGGTCAGTTGAAGTATGCGACGCAGAAGAGAGTGCTTCTGGAAGTTGCACTGATCAAGCTTTGTACTCCGGCGATGGAGACTGGTCAGGATGCACTTCTGGACAGGATTCGTGCGGTAGAAGACAAAGTAGAGAAAGGACTTGCTGCAGCCGCAGATATGCCGCAGCGAGTTGTTTACGTGAATGGAGATGATGCGTCATCATCCGGATCAGGCGTTGCGGGAAGCAGGAAGGCGAAACCGGAGCTGCCGAATGCAATTCCGGAGGATGTGCAGGAAGTGGTGAAGAATTTCCGTTCTATCGCGGATGAAGCGTCAGGTATGATCAGAGGCTTTCTTAAAAAAGCAAGACTGAGTCTTGGTGGTGACAATCGCTTGCTGATTGTACTGCCAGATGCCATGTCGGCAGATATGGTTGGCAGAGAAGATCATGTGCAGGAACTTGAACAGCTCATTGAAGAGAAGATTGGAAAGAAAGTCGAGGTGGATGTCCGTCATGTAGAAGAGGGCAGACACTTTGAGGATACATTTGTGGACATAGAACAGAAAATAAATATGGAAATAACAGTGGAGGATTAGACATGGCAAAGCGTGGAGGATTTCCAGGCGGCGGAATGCCGGGAAATATGGCGAATCTGATGAAGCAGGCACAGAAGATGCAGCGTCAGATGGAAGAGCAGCAGAAAGAACTTGAGACAAAAGAGTTCACAGCAGCTGCAGGTGGCGGAGCAGTAGAAGTAACTGTATCCGGCAAAAGAGAAGTAACAAAAGTAAAACTTGCAGAAGAAGTTGTAGATCCGGACGACATTGAGATGCTGGAAGACCTGATCGTAGCAGCGACAAATGAAGCACTGCGTCAGGTTGAGCAGGAGACAAATGCAGCAGTATCTAAGATGACAGGTGGATTTGGCGGTCTTGGAGGCGGAATGTTCTAATGGATTACTACAGTAATCAGATCAGCCGTCTGATCGAGGAGTTCTCGAGACTTCCGGGAATCGGGAATAAATCAGCACAAAGACTTGCATTTCATGTGATCAATATGCCGGTAGAGCAGGTAGAAGGACTTGCGAATGCAATCGTAGATGCCCGCAAGAATGTCCGTTACTGTAAGGAGTGCTGTACGTTGACGGATAAGGAGATCTGCCCAATCTGCAGCAATCCGGACAGAGATCATAAGACAATTATGGTAGTGGAGACACCGCGTGATCTGGCAGCGTATGAGAAGACCGGAAAGTACAACGGAGTCTATCATGTACTTCATGGAGCAATTTCTCCAATGCTTGGAATCGGTCCCGGGGATATCCGTCTGAAAGAATTGATGGAGCGTCTGCAGGGAGATGTGGATGAAGTGATCATTGCGACGAATTCCAGTCTGGAAGGCGAGACAACAGCAATGTATATCAGTAAACTTATCAAACCGGTCGGAATCAAGGTGAGCAGGATTGCCAGTGGTGTTCCGGTTGGTGGTGATCTGGAATACATTGATGAGGTAACACTGCTCCGGGCATTGGAAGGAAGAACAGAATTGTAAAAGCATTTGAGACACCGGCAGGAGGGACTGGCTATGGCGAAGAAAAAAGTTACATCTTCAGATGTGGCAAAGCGCGCGGGAGTTTCACAGGCAACGGTCTCGATGGTACTCAATAAGAAGTATAACGTCTCTTTTTCAAAAGAAGTAATCCAGAAAGTGGAGGCAGCGGCGGGAGAACTGGGGTATGAACTTCCGAAACGCAGAACACAGCGTGGAGAGCGACGAGAAAAACTGCTCGTTGTCATCAGCCCGAACCTGACAAACCCATACTATGTAATGCTTTTGCAAGGAATTGAATCAAGGGCAACAGAGCAGGGGTTCGGAATCTTTGTCTGTAATACACAGAGAGATTTAAAATTGGAAGAGCGTTATCTGAAAATGATCTCGACTCTGAATGCACAGGGAATTATCTATATGTGCAATCCGGGGAAATGCTTTCTCGGACAGCTCAAAGAAATGTCTGAAAGGATTCCGGTTGTTGTGATCAATAATCAGGAGAAGCATTTGGATGTAGATGCAGTGGAGTTGGACAATACAAAGCTTGGAAGATTAATGGGCAGACATCTTCTGGAACTGGGGCATCAGCATGTGGCATACATTACACCGCCATTAACTGCGAGACAGAAGCAGAGATTCCGCCGGGTGGAAGGTTTTCTGGATGAATTCAGGAAAGCCGGATATGGCGATCAGGTGATTGTAAAAGAAGCAGATGAAGAATTTGACCGGAATGTTCCGGGAATCGATTCAGAGTACCGCATCGGATATGATCTGACAAAAGAACTGCTCCGGACAGAAAAAGATCTCACTGCAATCGTGGGGCTGAATGATATGATCGCATTTGGGATTATGGATGCACTCCAGGATATGAAGTATAAAGTTCCCGGAGATGTCTCGGTTATGGGATGTGATAATACTTTATTTTCCAAAGTTAAGAAAGTGTCACTTACAACGATCGAGCATTTTGTAGTTCACAAAGGAATGGATGCCTGTGATATCATCATGAAAAAGATCAGTGCAAGGGACTGGAAGTATACGGAATTTGAACCGGTCAGTATTTATCATGTGGAATATGAGCCACAGATCGTGGTTCGTGGAACAACGTCTTATGCAAAGACAAAATAGTTGATGTATAGACGCTGGATTATTTAAAAATTAATGTAACTGTTCAGAGCCAACCTCCAAAATGCTACGCATTTCGGAGGTGTGGCGTATCCGCCAAATAAAATTTCAAAAACAGTCTAAAAAATGCAAGCATTTTATACCTTTTTTTGAAATTTTGCTTGGCTCTGAACAGTTACAAATTAATAAAAAATAATAAAATTATTACTAATAAAAATAACAAAAACAAACGATTCTGATTTTAGAAAATGTTGATAAAGCCTTTAAAATAAAGATTTTTATACAGAATAAAAACGATTGATATTAACTAATATTAATAAAAACGGTTAATATGTCGGATTATTAAGTGAAAAATGACTATTAATAATTTTTCAGACAGTTGACCTCAGGTTTTGGAAGCTATATAATCAGCTCATAAACAAACGAATTACTGCTGGAAAAACAGTGAGTTGTATCAGTGGTAAGAGGAAGATTCATGTATAGGAGGACTTAAAAATGAAATTTTTTATCGACACGGCTAATGTAGAGGATATCAAAAAAGCAAATGACATGGGAGTGATCTGCGGAGTTACAACAAACCCGTCTCTGATTGCAAAAGAAGGACGTGTTTTTAAAGAAGTTATCGCTGAGATCGCATCTATCGTAGACGGACCAATCAGTGGAGAGGTTAAGGCTACAACAACAGATGCAGAAGGCATGATCGCAGAAGGACGTGAGATTGCAAAGATCCATCCGAACATGGTAGTTAAGATCCCTATGACAGTAGAAGGCCTGAAGGCTGTTAAAGTTCTTACAGCAGAGGGAATCAAGACAAATGTAACTCTGATCTTCACAGCAAACCAGGCACTTCTTGCAGCAAGAGCAGGAGCTACTTATGTTTCTCCGTTCCTTGGACGCCTGGATGACATTTCTACAAAGGGAGTTGACCTCATTGCAGAGATCGTAGAGATGTTCGAAGTAGCAGGAATTGAGACAGAGATTATCGCAGCAAGTGTACGTAATCCAATCCATGTAACAGAATGTGCACTGGCAGGAGCAGATATTGCAACAGTACCTTACAAGGTAATCGAACAGATGACACATCACCCACTGACAGATGCAGGTATCGAGAAGTTTAAAAAGGATTATATTGCTGTTTTTGGTGAGTAATCCGGGAAATAACGTTAAGACTGAAAATGGAATCAGAATGGAAATTAAAAAGGAGATATCATGAACAAGTTAGAGCTTATGAAAACTGCGAATGAGATCCGGAAAGGGATTGTAACAGCACTGCATAGCGCAAAGGCTGGACATCCAGGTGGATCTCTCTCAGCAACAGAGATTTTTACATACCTTTATTTTGAAGAGATGAACGTAGACCCGAAAGATCCAAAGAAAGCGGATCGCGATCGTTTCGTTCTTTCTAAAGGACACACAGCTCCGGGATTATATTCTACACTTGCGCAGAAAGGATTCTTCCCGAAGGAAGATCTCGTGACACTTCGTCATACAGGATCTTATCTGCAGGGACATCCGGACATGAAACACATTCCAGGTGTTGATATGTCTTCAGGATCTCTTGGACAGGGAATTTCAGCAGCTGTAGGTATGGCAATCGCAGGAAAGCTTGACAATGCAGACTACAGAGTATACACACTGCTCGGAGACGGTGAGATCCAGGAAGGTCAGGTATGGGAGGCTTCTATGCTGGCAGCACACAGAAAACTGGATAATCTTGTTGTTATCGTTGATAATAACAATCTTCAGATTGATGGAGAAATTACAGAAGTTAACTCTCCGTACCCAATTGATAAGAAGTTTGAGGCATTTAATTTCCATGTAATCAATATTGATGGAAATGACTTTGATCAGATCGATGCTGCATTCAAAGAAGCAAAGACAGTCAAAGGACAGCCGACAGCTATTATTGCTAAGACAGTAAAAGGAAAAGGTGTATCCTTCATGGAGAACCAGGTAGGATGGCACGGAAAAGCTCCGAACGATGAAGAGTACAAGATTGCAATGGAAGAATTAGAGAAAGCAGGTGAAGCATTATGTCAGAAGTAAAGAAGATCGCAACAAGAGACAGCTACGGTAATGCTTTGGCTGAACTCGGAACAGAACATGATAACGTTGTAGTACTTGATGCCGATCTGGCAGCAGCTACAAAGACAGGTGTATTCAAGAAAGCACATCCGGATCGTTTTATCGATTGTGGTATTGCTGAGTCTAATATGATCGGTGTTGCAGCAGGTCTTGCAACAACAGGAAAAGTGCCATTTGCAAGTTCTTTCGCAATGTTCGCAGCAGGACGTGCATTTGAGCAGGTAAGAAACTCTGTTGGTTACCCACACCTGAATGTAAAGATTGGTGCAACACATGCCGGAATCTCAGTAGGAGAAGATGGTGCAACACATCAGTGTAACGAGGATATCGCTCTGATGCGTACAATTCCTGGTATGGTTGTAATCAACCCAGCTGATGATGTAGAGGCAAGAGCAGCTGTACGTGCTGCTTACGAGCATCAGGGACCGGTTTACATGAGATTCGGACGTCTTGCAGTGCCGGTGATCAATGACAGACCGGACTACAAATTTGAGCTTGGAAAAGGTGTTGTATTAAGAGAAGGAAAAGATCTGACAATCATCGCAACAGGACTTCCTGTAAGTAACTGTCTGGAAGCAGCTGAGAAGCTTGCAGCAGACGGAATTGATGCGAAAGTGATCAACATTCATACAATCAAACCTCTCGATGAGGAACTTGTTGTAGCAGCTGCGAAAGAGACAGGAAAAGTTGTTACAGTTGAAGAGCATTCCGTTATCGGCGGACTTGGAAGTGCTGTATGTGATGTACTTTCAGAGAAAGCTCCGACACAGGTTATGAAGATCGGTGTGAATGATACATTCGGTGAGTCTGGTCCGGCACTTGAGCTTCTGAAGAAGTATGGTCTTGATACAGACAGCATCTACGAGAAGATCAAAGCATTTGCAAAATAATTAATAAAAAGAACGCTTCGCGCTTTCTGTTTACAGAATATCTGCAATCAGAGAGTACCGGAGCGTTTTTTGATGTTTGGAGATATTAAGAAAATGCCGTGCACGAAAAGTAATATTTGTCGAACTTACCTGACACTAATTGATAAAATCTCCCGATTTCCTTGTGCTATGTTAAGGGCAATCCCCGGGAAATTAAATAAAAGTGATAGAAAGGTGAGTATAAAATGGAGAGACAGATTCCAAAAAATGTGCGTCAGATAGGAAATGTGAGTGATAGTCCAAAAATCTATGTGGAAGATTATGTAGATACTTTTTTTCTTCAGTTAAGTGAAAAAAGCGAGAAAGAAAAACAACCAGAAGGAGCCTTTCTGATTGGTGAAATGCAAAAGCAGGACAATGAAGAATATATTTATATTTATGGTGCGATAAAAATAAAAGAGTTAAAAAAGGAGGGCGGTGAATACCTGATCAATGACAAGATATGGAAATGTGGTTGTGAAGAATGCAGCCAGTATTTTGAAGAAGGAGAAATCATAGGCTGGTTTGTGACAGAGCATGATTTACAGCTGGCTCCGGGTTCTATCAACGTAAAGCTGCATAAAAAATTATTTCCAAAGAAAAATACCGTTCTTGTTATGAAAGATTCGACAAACCAGGAAGATGTATTTTTTGTACATAAGCTGGGAGATCTGATGGAAATTGGAGGACATTATACTTATTACGAGAAGAATCCGTGCATGCAGAATTATATGATTGCAAGTCGAAAAAAAAATGGGGCAGTTCAGACAGAAAATGTGGAAGATACGGCTGCACAAAGCTTTCGTTCTCTGGTACGTGAACGGGGCGGTCAGAAAAGAGAAAGAAGGACAGGCAGTCTGATGTATGGAATCAGTACATGCCTTGTACTGATTCTGATCGTGATGGGTGTTTCTATGATGAATAATTTCAGTAAAATGAAATCCCTACAGAATAAGATAAATGTGGTTGCCGAGGGGGAAAAGCAAACATCCTCACCTGATGTGAAAGAGACGAGTGGAGCAGCGGCTACTGTGGAGAAAAATCAGGAAGCAGCAGATACAGAAAAGGAATCCAAAGAGATAACGGAAGAAAATGGAGGGGAAGAACAGACGGAAGATAAGAATACAGAAAGTGTTCCGGTTTCCGGGAATGCCGTTGCAGCAGATGAAAATGATGATATTTATGTGGTGGAAAAAGGAGATACCCTTGCAATTATCAGTAAAAAAATGTATGGAGATGTTAGTCATGTAGATGCGATCAGCCGGATGAATGGATTGCAGAATGGGAATCTGATCTATATTGGACAAAAATTGATATTGCCATAAATCCGTGTTATACTGTGAAAGATAAGTGAAAGCTAAAAGTGTATCAACAGAAAAAGGTGCACTGGACAAACGATAAGGGGAGCAATATGGCGCGAAAGAAAATGTCGAATTTACAGGTGGTAAAAACGCAGGATGATAGAAAAGCGCTGAGACAAAGGGAAAGAAGGATCAAACGCCGGAGAAGAAAAGAACTTCTTACCTATATCATCCTGATTGCGATGGCAATCTGCGGAACATACCTCCTTTTAGATAGTAAGACTTATGGCACAGTCCGCAAGGCAGACAGTTACGCGAAAGACCTTTCGGACAGGAATAATTACGTTCAGTTTGCAGATGGAATTGTGCGTTATAATCATGACGGTGTGGTATTTCTAAACAAGAAGAATGAGGAAAAGTGGATTCAGCCAACACAGCTTCAGACACCGGTGATTGTTGTGAAAGACGATGTGTTTGCGGTTGCTGACAGCGGAGGCAACAGTATTCTCGTATTTACAAAAAATGGGTTGAAAGGTGAGATTCAGACGACATTACCGATTGAGAGAATCGCAGTATCGAATCAAGGAATTGTCAGTGCAATTTTGAAAGATGAGACTTCACCGAAGATCATATCCTATGATGCGGCAGGAAATATTCTGGTAGAGCAGCAGATTACGATTGGAAATACAGGATATCCGATCGCATTGGATTTGTCTGATGATGGAAAGGTTCTGGCAGTTTCTTATCTTTATACCAAAGGAACACAGGTGCAGAGCAGGATCGGATATTATAATTTTGATGCTGCCGGCAAAGAGAAGGCAGATAACAAAGTGACAGCAGATACTTATGAAGATATGCTGATCGGCGAGATTTTCTTTATGGGAAATGACAGATCTGTTGCAGTTGGAGATAATGGATTTGAGATTTATACAGGAAAAGATACTCCAAAGCAGATAAAAGAAGTGAAAGTGAATCAAGAGATAAAAAGTGTTTTCCATTCGGATTCTTATTTTGGATTTGTCCTGCTTAATCAGGAGAAGTCAGGGTATGAGTTGAGAATGTATAATCAATCAGGAGATACTGTGTTCAGTAGAGAAATACAGGGAGATTATAGTCATGTAAAGATGGATGGAGACAATATCATTCTGTATGATGGAAGTAAGTGCTGTATTTATACAACGACAGGAATCCTGAAGTTTAAGGGAGACCTGGGAGCAGATGCGCAGGAAATCTTTGATGCATTTGGCCTGAACAGATACTATGTGATGAGTGATAATGAACTGCGAATTGTTTATTTGACAAAATAGGAGAGATATATGGAGAATTGGTTGTTACTTGCAGTTGGGATTGTGTTTTTAGTCTGCATGATTGCCGGCTTTGTGAAGGGATTTCTCAGAATTGGTTTATCCCTTCTGTCAACAATATTGACACTGGTACTGGTGTCATTCCTTTCCCCATACGTGTCGGATGCGCTGATGAAGCATACACCGGCGCAGGACGTACTGGAGAAGAAGATAGTGGAAGCATTTATGCCAGAGCTTTCAGCAGATGATCTGTTGAAAGCGAATCTCAGTGGAACACCTTTGGAGAATTTAACGGTAGACCAGATTAAATCATTAAGCGAATCTGGATGGGACAAACTGGGGATAACTGCACAGGATATCCTGAAAGTGGTCGGAGATCTTCCAAAGGATACACAGATCCGTGAGATTGAGAATTCAATGCTGCCACAGTTTTTGAAAGATGCATTGCTGGAAAATAATAATACTGCGATTTATGAAGAACTGGATGTTACAACTTTCCCAGAATATGTTGCGGCCTATATTTCACGAATGATCCTCAATGTTGTGTCATTTCTTGTGACATTTTTGATTGCGATCATTCTTGTAAGCGCATTGATGTATGCGGTGAATATTATTGGTGAACTTCCGTTACTTGGTGCAATCAATCATCTGGCGGGAGGAGTGCTTGGAATTGGTCTGGGATTTATTATCGTATGGATCGCATTCCTTGTGCTGACTCTGATTTATACGACAGAGATTGGAACAACGTGTTATGCGATGGTTGAGCAGAGCGCGATCTTGACGTTTTTGTACAACCATAATCCGCTGTTGATCTGGTTACTTGGATTCCGGTAGGAAAAATAAAAGAAAAATATTAAAAAATAGGGTTGACACTCTCAATAAGCTATGATATCATATAGAAGTTCTGTTGAGGACATACATATGGGGGATTAGCTCAGTTGGGAGAGCGCCTGCCTTGCAAGCAGGAGGTCACGAGTTCGACTCTCGTATTCTCCACTAGGATTACGGATTGTGCGTTGCACAGTCCGTTTTTTGTATATTAGGAAAGTTCTTTCCTAATATATAAAAACGCTCCGCTAGGGATACGCCATAGCGATGAAATGCGTAGCATTTTAGAGCTACTGGATAAGGAAAAATCTGACAAGCTGTGTCAGATTTACGCAACAAAAAAACATCCCACAGCGCGAAATCTGTGAGATGTTCTTCATAGCTCCCCCTGTTGGACTTGAACCAACGACACTTCGGTTAACAGCCGAATGCTCTACCGACTGAGCTAAGGAGGAATATTTCCTTGTCTTATCGACGAAAAATATATTATCATATTTAAATGGTCTTTGCAAGAGAAAATTTTAAAAAATGTAAAAAATCTTAAAGAAATCTAATTTTATCCCTTTCAAGTCATAATCAGAAATCCAGCGTCATACATATATTAGACAGGAGGGCAGATATAAAATATATCGATAGTACTTCCTGAAAGGTAACAATTCAATTTAAGACAGGAGAGGGCAAAATGCGAAGAAAGCTGAGAAGACATTTTGCATTTCTGATGGCGGTATTGATGATGCTGTCGTTGATGGGGGTTCAGGTACTGGCAGAAGGTGTACAAGTTGAGGCTGTACAAACTACAGAGGGAACAGATTGTACCGTGCTCCCGGAAGAAACAGATGCGGAAGAGACTTCCCAATCAGAAATGCAGAAACCAGGCGCAAAAGAATCTCCCCCTGAGTCTGGAGTAGTAACAGAGGAAGGGAAAAGTACCGATTCAGAGAAAATTTCAGTTGTTCTTAAAGATGAGATTCTTACAAAAGGTTCTCTGACAGCAGAGGTTAGTGGAACAACAGAATCAGATCAGATTGCTTATCAGTGGCAGGTAAGTGAAAAAGGTCAATGGAAAGACATTGAGGATACAGCGACTGTGGATAGTAGAAAGCAATCCTATGAAGTTGCAAGAGATGGTGCACAGAAGACATTTCGTGTGAAAGTGACAGTAAATGAGGCGGTGACAGTTTATTCTTCCGAATACAAGGTGAATTATTATGACAAGCTTCAGAATGGAAGTTTTGAGACGCCAAAAGTATCTGATGCAGGAACACTGACTTATAAGAATGCACATTTTATTCAGGTAGCAAATGGAACGAATAATTTGTACTGGAAGACAACAGCGAAAGGTGCATATTTTGGCGCTGGAAATCAGAAAGATTATTATATCGAGATTGCAGACGGAAGCAGAAGTTATTATGGAAATACGGTTAATGATCCAAAGCCGGTTTATAACATCAGCAGTGCGGCACAGGAAAATCAGTTCGCAGAATTAAATTGTGAGGAACCAGGAGCACTTTATCAGGATGTTTTGACAGAACCGGGGACAGTCCTTCACTGGGGATTGGAACATGCCGGACGTTGGGGAACAGACACGATGGCGGTTATTATCAGTGATACGAAATCAATGAGTTCTGATTGGAATCCGGCAGGATCGGGATTTGATCAGAGTAATCCTGATGTACAGGCTGTATTGTCAGATGAAGCCGGCAAATGGACTTATCACTATGGAGATTATACGGTTCCGGCAGGGCAATATGTTACTCGATTTTATTTTGTGGCAGTAGCGGCAGCAAATGGAAATCTGTCAAATGGAAACCTGCTCGATAACATTTCTTTTGGAAAGGATCTCCCAACCCCACCGGCAAAAACAGGTAATCTGATGATTACAAAACAGGTGGAGGGAATTGCAGCAAGTCAGGTTCCGGACGAGTCCTTTACATTTCGAGTAAAACGGGGAGAAGAAGTGATCGAAGAAGTGAAGCTTCCGCAAAATGGTCAGTGGAGTGCATCTCTTCAGGCGATTGAACCTGGGGAATATACAGTGACGGAGATTGCTCAGGAACAGAATAACTACAGGCTGGGGCATACCTTTTATCTCGTGGGACAGGAAAGTCAGACAGAGGGGATGACAGCACAAATTGATGTAGCGAAGGAGCAGACTGTAACAGTAACATATACGAATCAGTATCAACCGCTTATGGTTGTTCCGACAGGAGTAGAGAACAGGATGTTTCCTACAATCCTGATAGAAACAGCAGGCGTAACAGGAGGCGCGTTTTTTCTGTTTCTTCGAAGAAAGAGGAAAGAAAAAGATTCATGAAATTAAAAGGAGAGATTCATCTTTTTCTGATTCGTCTTGCATTTCTTCTGGTGTTTCTGTGGGTTTTGTTCGGGCTGTTGTTTGGCATTACAACCATGAAAAACAATGACATGTCGCCACGCATCAGTGCGGGAGATCTGCTCTTTTATTATCGACTGGAAAAACCAAAAAGCGGGGATGTGGTGGTTCTTCAGAAAGCAGGAGAGAAATATGTGGGCAGAGTGATCGCAGTTGGCGGCGATACAGTAGAGATTACAGAGGACGAAGAGGTAAAGATCAATGGAAGTAAGATTGTGGAAAATGATATTTTCTATGATACACCGCAATACGAAAGTGACACGGTCTATCCACTGACGCTGAAGAGCGGAGAATATTTTATTCTGGGAGATCAACGGGGAAATGCAAAAGACAGCCGGTATTTTGGAGCTGTGAAGGACAAGGAGATAAAAGGCAGAGTAATTACGGTGTTCCGCCGCTCAGATATTTGAAACCCGGAAATCAGAGTAAAAAGTGAGGTAGAGATTATGAATAAGAAAACAGCAGGACGTATTTCAGCAATGGCAATGGCGAGCATGATGATGATGTCAGTTTGTGTGGTAAATGCGGCGGCCGAGGAAAATGAACCGATCACACAGTTGAATCTGAAGAAAACAGTGACAACGGATGGAAATACATACCAGCCAAACACTTCATTTTCGTTTCATGTAGAGAATGGTGAAGCAGCAGAAAATTGGAGAGATAATGTAGTATATGCCGGTGTGACAGGTGGAATCAAGGCCACCCAGACAATCGGATTCCAACCATCAGGAGAAGATACACTGGCAGCAGTTTACAGCAAGAATGCAACATTGGAAATTAATGCAGAGGTATTTGAACATGCCGGTGTTTATCATTATGTTGTGACTGAAGATGCAGGCTCTTATGAAGGAATCGATTATGATACAGCAAGCAGAGATGTTTATCTTTTTGTATATAACGGAGCAGATGGAGCACTTTATGTTGGAAATGTAATTACAGAAAATAATGGTGAAAAAGGTGATCTTGAATTTATCAATGATTATGGTGCAGAAAATGATACCACGCATGATGTGACAATCAAAAAAACGATCACAGGTAATCAGGGAGTTAAAAATAAATCCTTCGAATTCAAGGTTGCGGTGAATGGTGGACAGGGAGAACTCTACAAAGTTGTAGTGAAGAAAAATGCAAATGCACAGGCACTTACAGAATACATCACAAGCAATGAAGCAGAAACTTCTTATCAGATTTCTGATACAGGTTCAATTACAATTTATGGATTGACAGAATCTGATAAATACACAGTAACAGAGACCGATGCGAATAAAGATGGATATACTACTACGATTGATGGAGAAACAACTGCGACCGGAACAAAGACAGGAACTACAAAAGAAGATGGTACAGTAGTTCAGTATGTGAATGAGAAAGATGCGGCTGTAGTAACAGGCGTCGCAAAGAAATACACACCATACGTACTACTTGTGGGTGCGGCAGGCGCACTTGGATCAGTTTTCTTTCGTAGAAAAAGAGCATGATAAACGAAACGACAGAAGGTCAGGAGGCAGGGGAGCAGAGGGAAGAGCTGTTTTTTAAAGTTATAAAAGCGGGAAATAAGATATTGGAAATTCTGGCAGCGCTCTTTATTATTCTTATGCTTCTTTATGGTGCATATTCATTATGGGATACCTGCCAGATCAACCGACGTGCGTTTATCAGCGGAGAATTAATGAAATATAAACCTGCAGGGGAAATGGATGAAAGTCCGTCCCTGCAGGAACTTCAGAAAATCAATCCGGATGTGTGTGCCTGGCTGACGGTAGACGGAACAAAGATTGATTATCCGGTTGTGCAGGGAGAAACAAATCTGGAATATATCAACCAGGATATTTATGGAGAATTTGCTCTTTCAGGAAGTATTTTTCTGGATAGCAGAAATGACAGAAAATTTATTGACAGTTACAGTTTGTTATATGGTCACCATATGGATAATGGCGCAATGTTTGGGGATGTGATGAATTATAAAGAAAAGGAATATTTTGAATCACACAAAACAGGTACGCTATATTTGAATGAACAGTTAGAAAAAATCCAGTGGTTCGCCTGTGTGGAGACGGATGCGTATGATGAAGTTATTTATAATCCACAAGATTATAAGAAAGAGAATCTGGAAGAATTGATGGAATATATAAAGGCACATGCGGTGCAGTATCGTCTTCCTGAGAAAAAAGGAAAGGAGGGGCGGGACAGGATCATTGGCTTATCTACTTGTTCCAACGATCAGACGAATGGAAGAGTAATACTTTATGGATTTCTATATGATGTGGACAGATAGATCAAGAATGATGTAGCGCAACGCCGTTGCATATTTGTCTGTTGAATGTTAAAATGTGAATGTCATTCAGATTCAGGTCAAAGTTAGAAAAAGAGCGGAAATGGATCTGGATAATTTCGAAAATCAGGGAAATAAAGGCAGGCAGTATACAATGACGATAAAAGAGATTGCACAGATGGCCGGGGTGTCCAGCGCAGCAGTATCAAGATATTTGAATGGCGGATATGTGAGTGAACAGAAAAAGGAACAGATCCGTAAAGTGATTGAGAAGACGGGATATCAGCCGTCTACTCAGGCAAGAATCCTAAGAACCGGACGTGCACATCTGGTCGGTGTGGTGGCTCCGAAGATCAATTCAGAATCAATCAGCCGGATTACAGCGGGAATTGAACAGGTTCTTTCGGCAAGAGGGTACCAGATGCTTCTTGCAAGTACGGATAATCAGCCAAAGAATGAGCTGATTTATTTGAGAATCTTTGAAAGTTATCCGGTAGATGGAATTGTACTGATCGGTACAGTGCTTACAGACGAGCATCGGAGATTTTTAAAAGAATCAAAGGTTCCGGTTGTGGTTGTGGGACAGGAGACGGAAATGGCAAGCTGTATCTATCATGATGATTTTGGTGCGGGAAGAGCAATGGGACAAGAAGTTGCGTTGAAAGCACTGAAGCGGAATGGTGGAAGACCTGAAGATTGCAAGATTGCATATATTGGTGTTACTCGTGAAGATAAGGCGGCAGGTGCTGCCAGAGAAGACGGGTTCCGCAAGGGACTTCAGGAAGCCGGGATTACTTTCGATGACCATCGGTACAGACGCGAATCAGAATTTACAATGAGCGGCGGATATGAAGCAGTAGTGGATTTGTTGAGTGAAGAAAATGGAATCGATATCATATCATGCGCAACAGATACGATTGCAGCGGGAGCAATCGAGGCATTGATCGCACAGAGTAAAAAGGAGGTTCCGGAGTCGGTTCAGAATTCTGGTGCAAGGATGCTACACATTTTGGAACAGTCTGGTATCTGTGTCACAGGATTTGGTGATAATCAGATGTTAAGGGCTGTGACAGGCGGTATTCCAACGGTTCATTTTGGGTATAAAACGAGTGGAATCAAGGGGGCAGAGCTCTTACTTGAACAGATTGAAGAGAAAAATCCGGTGCCGGTGCATATGAAGCTGGGATTCCAGATCGTGAATAGATTTGAATGAATGTAACTAAGAGCATAATGCAAGTTAAACAAAACAGAAGAATCAGAATTAGTAAAAATGCCATCTTTACAAATGGCATTTTTTTATTTAATATAAAATCATAAAATGTGAAAACGATTACACATAAAATAGAGAAGGAAGGGAGCGTAATCATGGATTACAGGAAAACAGCCCAGGAGATTCTGGGATATGTAGGTGGAAGTAAGAATATTGTATCCGCAGCGCACTGCGCAACGCGTCTTCGTCTTGTTATCGCAGATAATAGTAAGGCTGATAAAGAGGCAATAGAGAATGTGGACGGAGTAAAGGGAGTATTTGAGGCATCTGGACAGCTTCAGATTATTCTTGGAACAGGAACAGTGAATAAAGTGTTTGATGAATTTATCGCGATCGCAGGTATTACAGCAAGCACAAAAGCTGAGGCAAAGGAAGCAGCGGCAGAGAAGCAGAATTGGTTTATGAAGGCCATCAAGCTGTTAGGTGATATTTTCGTACCTATCATTCCGGCCATCGTAGCAAGTGGTTTCCTGATGGGAATCATGAATGCACTGGATTTTATGAATGCAAATGGATTTTTAACAATCAATACAAATAGTTCTATTTATGTATTTGCGAATCTGTTCAGTAATATCGCTTATACATTTCTGCAGATTCTGATTGCATTTTCAGCTGCGAAAGCATTTGGTGCAAACCAGTATCTTGGAGCTGTTATCGGTATGATCATGATTCATCCGTCACTGCAGAATGCATATACAGTTGCAACGGAAGGTGTACAGCAGACACAGAGCGTATTCTTCGGACTGTATCACATCGACATGGTTGGATACCAGGGACATGTAATCCCGGTTATTATTGCAGTATGGATCCTTTCTGTATTAGAAAAGAAGCTGCACAAGGTAGTTCCGGCAGCACTTGACCTGTTTGTAACACCACTTGTCAGCGTATTCGTGACAGGATATCTTACACTTTCTATCGTAGGACCGATCTTCGTATGGGGTGAGAATGCGATCCTTGGAGCAATCCAGTGGATGCTGACACTTCCGCTCGGACTTGGAAGTCTGATCATGGGAGGTTTGTATGCACCGACAGTAGTAACAGGTATTCATCAGATGTATACAGCAATCGACATCGGTCAGCTGGCAAAATACGGAGTAACTTACTGGCTTCCACTTGCAAGTGCAGCAAATGTAGCACAGGGTGCGGCAGCATTAGCAGTTGGAATTAAATCAAAAGATCAGAAAGTTAAATCCCTTGCACTCCCGTCATCACTTAGTGCATTTATGGGAATCACAGAGCCGGCAATCTTTGGTGTAAACTTAAGATTCTTCAAACCATTTATCGCAGGATGTATTGGTGGAGGATGTGGAGCTCTGTATGCATCACTTGTACATCTTGGAGCAAAGGGAACAGGAGTAACAGGTATCTTCGGTATTCTGCTTTGCCTGAATCAGCCGCTTCAGTACATTATCGAGATGGCAATTTCAGTAGGAGTAGCATTTGTGATCTCCTTCATGATTTACAAAGATAAAGAGCCGGTAGTTAAGACAGCCGCAACAGAGACAACAGTTGAGAAAACAGAAGAGACAGAGAATGTAGTAGAAGCAGAAAATGTTTCAGCAGAAGAAATTACAAGCCCGGTAAACGGAAATGTTGTTGCGACAGCAGAAGTAGCAGATGAGACATTTGCATCAGAGATGCTTGGAACAACTGTTGCAGTTGAGCCAACAGATGGAAAGATTGTAGCACCATGTGACGGTGAAGTAATGAATATCTTCGATACAGGGCATGCAGTATGCATCGCAACGGAAGCAGGAGCAGAGCTTCTGATCCACATTGGAATTGATACAGTTTCCATGGATGGAAAAGGATTTGTAAAGAAAGTAGCAGACGGAGCAAAAGTTCGTAAGGGCGATGTGCTGATCGAAGCAGATCTGGATGCTATCAAAGCAGCAGGACATCCGGCAACTACGATGATGATACTGACGAATGCAGATGACTTCAGCAAAGTAGAGAAGACAGCAGCGGGAACAGTTACAACAGCTGATCTCGTAATGAAGATTGAGAAATAAATTGAACAGTGATTAAAAAGATACAGCCGTTTTATTCAAAGAAGAATTCTTGCAGAATAGAACGGCTGTAAATGGAAAAAGGGAGACAAGAGCATGAATGCATTAACAAGGGATCTGATCAAACTGGTAGATATGACGGAAGAGATGATGAAAGAAAAAGAGCAGAAAGAAGGAGCAGTTCATCGTGAAAAGCTGCATCTGATGCCACCGGCAGGCTGGCTGAATGACCCAAACGGATTGTGCCAGTTCAACGGAATCTATCATGCATTCTTTCAGTATTCCCCGTTCAATGCCGAGGGCGGCGTAAAGATGTGGGGACATTATACAAGCAAGGATCTGATCGACTGGGAGTATCAGGGAGTAAAATTATATCCGGATCAGCCATTTGACTGTCATGGAGTATATTCTGGTTCTACATTTATTGAAGACGGTAAAATGTATGTTTACTATACAGGAAATGTGAAATTGGAAGACGGAGATTTTGACTATATCAACACAGGACGCGAGTCAAATACGGTTCTTGTTGTCAGTGAGGATGGAAAGACATTTGGATCAAAAAAAGAACTGATGAGAAATGTGGATTACCCGTCGGATCTGACTTGCCATGTGCGCGATCCGAAGGTGTGGAAAGACGGAGATACTTACTACATGATTCAGGGTGCACGTACAAAAGAAGATGTCGGACAGGCATTGATCTTCGAGTCAAAAGATAAGATTAACTGGAAGTTCAGAAGCCGTGTGGAATCAGAGAAACCGTTGGGTTATATGTGGGAATGCCCGGATTACTTTGAGGTAGATGGAACAAAAATTCTTTCTGCTTCTGTGCAGGGACTTGAAGGCGGAGTATGGGATGACAGAAATGTTTATCAGTCAGGATATTTCATGGTTGATGGAAATATTTTAGATGATTATAAACTTTCAGAATACATGCTTTGGGATTACGGATTTGATTTCTATGCACCGCAGAGTTTTGAGACTGAAGATGGAAGAAGGGTTCACATCAGCTGGATGGGAATGCCGGATTGTGAAGAATATACTAATCTGACGATCGCAGAAGGGTGGCAGCATTGTTTCACTTTCCCGAGAGAAGTGTTTGTAGAAGACGGTAAAGTTCGTCAGAGACCTGTCAGAGAATTGCAAAAGAGGAAAACTCTTGTGGATAAGTCAGCCGGAATGTTGAAAAAAGATGAATATAAAGTCTATGATGTGAATATCTCGGGCATTCAGAATAATGAATTCAGGACAGTGATTGATGAAGAATTGATTCTTGAGTACAAAAATGGAAGATTCGAGATGCATTTCACAAGTCAGGATAAAAATTCTGTATCTGCAGGAAGAGGAATACGTTATGTGGATGTAGATAAAATTTCAAGTGTTGAAATTCTTGTGGATAAGTCTTCAGTGGAAGTGTTTGTGAATCATGGCGAGTATGTGTTCACCACACGGTTCTATCCACAGAAAGACAGCCTTGTAGTAGAAGCTGCGGGAGCAGAGATTGTGATGGAAGAGATTGGATAAAGAAAAGAGCCTCCGGACTATTGAAAAAAACTTTTAGTAGAATTATAATAACAATAGTCACAGATTCCCACAGATGAAAGGTCTGTGGGGATTTTTGCGTTATGAATTCAAACAACCGGAGGATTTCCTTTATGATAAATTTTAAGAAATACGGAAAGTGCTGTCTGTCTCTTTTCCTGGCGGTATCTATGATATTGATGCCGTCAGTACAGACATTTGCTGAGGAAGAAACGGCGGCAGCCACAACAGATTCAACTCAGACAGAGGGAGAAGACAGGGAGACACAGCGTCAGAAATGTTATGCGATCGCACCAGATTCAAACAGTGTGGAGAACTGGCCACAGGGACCGGCAACTTATGCGGATTCCGCAATCGTTATGGATATGAATAGTGGGGCGGTTTTATATAGCAAGCAGATTGAAAAGAAGCATTATCCGGCGAGTATTACAAAACTTCTGACAACATTGGTTGCGTTGGACAATGCAGAGCTTACAGATACGGTAGAATTTTCCCAGGACAGCATCTCCTTTCTAGAATATGGCGATGCCCATATCGGCATGACGCCGGGGGAGCAGATCAGTATGGAAGATGCGCTCTATGCCGTTCTTCTGGCATCGGCAAATGAGGTCTCTTATGCAGTGGCTGAGAGTGTTGGCAAGAAGATGGGTGGAGGTTATGATACATTTATTCAGGCGATGAATGATGAGTCAGAAAAACTTGGATGTACAGGTTCACACTGGACGAATGCGAACGGACTTCATGATGAACAACATTATACAACGGCGCATGATATGGCAAGAATTGGTGCAGCAGTTTATCAGAAGGAAGCGTTCCGGACAATTTCCCAATCGTTAAGCCATACGATTCCGGTAACGAATCTGGTGAATGAAGAACGTACTTTTCAGCAGAAGCACAAGATGCTCTGGCCACAGAATGATAATTATTATGAATACTGCAAGGGCGGTAAGACCGGCTACACAGATCAGGCAAGAACGACGCTTGTGACAATGGCAGATAACGGAGATATGCAGCTTGTTGCGGTTGTACTTTATGATTTTGGAAATGATGCTTATATAGATACTCGTGCGATGTTTGATTATGCTTACAGTAATTTTTCGAAAATATCTTTGAAGGATCAGAAGCTTCCGGAAGGTGTGAAGTCTTATGAAGATGAAGATGCTTATATCGTACTTCCGAAGAGTGCACAATTTTCTGATGTGAAAGCAGAAGTGAAGGAAGACAGCAACAAGGATGGATCCGGAACAGTAACATTTACTTATAAAGGGCAGGAAGTAGGCAGTGTGAAAGCTGCGATAGAAAAAACAGAGGAAAGCAGTGCAGCTGTTTTGGGAAAAAAGAAAGATAAGACAACTTCAACTGTCGTAACCGGGATTTCAAAGTTTATGAAAATCGTGATCGGAGTTGTAATTGCAGTTGTGATTTTATTGATCATCATTGTTGTACTTGTGAATTGCAGGAAGCAGATGAGACGTCGCAGAAGAAAAAAAGGAAAAAGAAGAAATGCAAAGAGCAGTAATGTGAAAAGAAAGAAGAGACGCCGTAGATAACAATAACAGGATTTAACGAAAAAAACGCTGGAAACAGCGTTTTTTCGCACTTTTTTTATCATAATAAACCTTGACTAGAGGCAAGAATCTCTTTATAATAAGCCGTGTGTAGAAGTTCACAGATAAAGCGATGACGGAGACAGTAGGATTTATCCGAACGTTACAGCGAGCCGGAGATGGTGGGAGTCCGGTGCAAGTAAGAGATTTTTGAAGATCACTCCAGAGCAGCAGTTCCTGAAACAGATGTAGAAATGGAGAGTAAGGACTGACGCGTGTCCGGCGTTAAAGGATACCATATGCAGGTCAGAAATCAGACCTAAGTATGATGTAACAGGTGGTTTAACGAGAGAAGTTCAGGCTTTCGTCCTATTACAGGACGGAAGCCTTTCTTTTTTTAAGAATCATAAAATAAACTCAGGAAAGGATAAGAACATGTATAAGAAAGTTTTAACTGACATGAATTTTGTCAGCCGTGAAAAAGAAGTTGAAAAGTTCTGGGATGATAATGAAATCTTCCAGAAAAGTATGGATGAAAAAGAAGGGTGCCCGGATTATATTTTCTATGATGGACCTCCGACAGCAAATGGTAAACCGCATATCGGACACGTTTTAACTCGTGTTATCAAGGATATGATCCCAAGATACCGTACAATGAAAGGGTATATGGTTCCAAGAAAGGCCGGATGGGATACACATGGTCTTCCGGTAGAGCTTGAAGTTGAGAAGCTTCTTGGTCTTGATGGAAAAGATCAGATTGAGAAATATGGTCTTGAACCATTTATCAAGAAATGTAAAGAGAGTGTATGGAAATACAAAGGAATGTGGGAGGATTTCTCTGGTACAGTTGGATTTTGGGCTGACATGGAGCACCCATATGTAACATATGATAACAATTTTATCGAGTCTGAATGGTGGGCTCTGAAGCAGATCTGGGATAAGGGACTCCTTTACAAAGGATTTAAGATCGTTCCTTACTGCCCGCGTTGTGGAACACCGCTTTCCGCACAGGAAGTTGCACAGGGATACAAGGATGTCAAGGAGCGTTCAGCAATCGTTCGTTTTAAAGTAAAAGATGAAGATGCATATATTCTTGCATGGACAACAACACCTTGGACACTTCCATCCAACCTTGCACTTTGTGTAAATCCGAAAGAAGATTACGCAAAGGTTAAGGCAGCAGACGGACATGTATATTATATGGCATGTGCACTGCTTGATACAGTTCTTGGAAGACTTGCAGAAGAAGGCAAAGATGCTTACGAAATTCTTGAGACTTATAAGGGAACTGATCTGGAAGGAAAAGAATATGAGCCGCTGTATCAGTGTGCAGCAGACGAGGCTGCAAAACAGCGCAAGAAAGCATTCTATGTTGTATGTGATGAATATGTAACTCTTACAGATGGTACAGGAGTTGTTCATATCGCACCTGCATTTGGTGAAGATGATGCGAACGTAGGAAGAAAATATGAACTTCCATTCGTACAGCTTGTAGACGAAAAGGGTGAGATGGCAGAATCCACACCGTTCGCCGGTCTGTTTGTAAAGAAAGCTGATCCGGAAGTATTAAAGGATCTGGATGCAAGAGGACTTCTCTACGATGCACCGAAGTTCGAGCATAGCTATCCTCACTGCTGGAGATGTGATACTCCGCTGATCTACTATGCTCGTGAGTCCTGGTTCATTAAGATGACAGCAGTTCGCGAAGATCTGATCAGAAATAATAATACAATTAACTGGATTCCGGAAAGCATCGGTAAAGGACGTTTCGGTGACTGGATCGAGAACGTTCAGGACTGGGGAATCAGCCGTAACCGTTACTGGGGAACACCACTGAATATCTGGCAGTGCGAGTGTGGACATATGCACTCTATCGGAAGCATTGAAGAACTGAAATCAATGTCTGATAACTGTCCGGATGATATCGAGCTTCACCGCCCATACATCGACGCTGTAACAATCAAGTGTCCGGAGTGTGGGAAAGAGATGCACAGAGTACCGGAAGTTATTGACTGCTGGTTCGACAGTGGATCCATGCCATTTGCACAGCATCATTATCCATTTGAAAATAAAGACTTATTTGAGAGACAGTTCCCGGCAGACTTCATTTCCGAGGCGGTAGACCAGACAAGAGGATGGTTCTATTCTCTGCTTGCAATCTCAACACTGCTGTTCAACAAGGCTCCATATAAGAACGTTATCGTTCTTGGACATGTTCAGGATGAGAACGGACAGAAGATGAGTAAGTCTAAAGGAAATGCGGTCGATCCGTTTGATGCACTTGAGAAATACGGAGCAGATGCGATCCGCTGGTATTTCTACATCAACAGTGCTCCGTGGCTGCCGAACCGTTTCCACGGAAAGGCTGTTCAGGAAGGACAGCGTAAGTTCATGGGAACACTTTGGAATACTTATGCATTCTTCGTGCTTTATGCGAACATTGATAATTTTGATGCAACAAAATATACTTTGGAATACGATAAACTTCCGGTTATGGATAAGTGGATCCTCTCCAAGATGAACACAATGGTAAAAGATGTAGATTATAATCTTGGCAATTACAGAATCCCAGAGGCAGCACGTGTGCTTCAGGATTTCGTAGATGATCTGAGTAACTGGTATGTAAGAAGAAGCCGTGAACGTTTCTGGGCAAAGGGAATGGAGCAGGATAAGATCAATGCTTACATGACTCTGTACACAGCTCTTGTTACAGTATCTAAGGCAGCAGCTCCAATGATCCCGTTCATGACAGAAGAGATTTATCAGAACCTGGTTCGCAGCATTGATAAGGATGCTCCGGAAAGTATTCACCTTTGTGACTTCCCGGAAGTTCATGAAGAACAGATTGATAAAGAACTTGAAAATAACATGGAACATGTTCTTGACCTTGTTGTTATGGGACGTGCATGCCGTAATGCATCCAACATCAAGAACCGTCAGCCAATCGGAAAGATGTTTGTGAAAGCAGATTTTGATCTTCCGGAATTCTATCAGGAGATCGTTGCAGACGAGCTGAATGTTAAAAATGTTAAATTCACAGATGATGTAAGAGACTTTACTTCTTATAGTTTTAAACCACAATTAAAGACAGTCGGACCGAAATATGGTAAGATGTTAGGTGGTATCAAAGCGGCGCTTAACGACATCGATGGAAATGCAGCAATGGATGAGCTCAACGCTACAGGTGCACTCAAACTGGATGTAAACGGACAGGAGATTGAACTCTTCAAGGAAGATCTTCTGATTGATACAGCACAGATTGAAGGATATGAATCTGTAAATGACAACGGAATCACAGTTGTTCTCGATACAAACCTGTCACCAGAGCTGCTGGAAGAGGGATTTGTACGTGAGATCATCAGCAAGATCCAGACAATGAGAAAAGAAGCTGATTTCGAAGTTATGGACAGAATCAAAGTTACATACGAGGGTAGTGAAAAGGCAGAAGCTGTCTTCGAAAAGAACAACACACTGATCGCAGGTGAGGTACTTGCTGATGAAGTTGTAAAAGCACAGCCGGATGGTTACGTGAAAGAATGGAAGATCAACGGCGAAGCAGTTACAATGGGTGTTGAGAAAAAAGGAGAGTAATAAACATGTTCAGTAAAAGATTCGAGAAAAAAGCGTTTAAAGCGGCAGTAAAGGATAACGTTAAGACACTTTACAGAAAGACAATCGATGAGGCTACGCCGCAGCAGTTATTCCAGGCAGTATCCTATGCAGTCAAAGATGTGATTATCGATGATTGGATTGAGACACAAAAAAGATATGATGAGACAGACGCTAAGACAGTATACTATATGTCAATGGAGTTCCTTATGGGACGTGCACTTGGCAACAACCTCATCAATATGACAGCATATAAAGAAGTAAAAGAAGCACTGGAAGAGATGAATATTGATCTGAACGTGATTGAAGACCAGGAGCCGGATGCGGCTCTTGGTAATGGAGGTCTTGGACGTCTTGCAGCATGTTTCCTTGATTCTCTCGCTACACTGAATTACCCGGCATATGGATGTGGAATCCGTTATCGTTACGGAATGTTCAAACAGAAAATCAAAGATGGATATCAGGTAGAGGTTCCGGACAACTGGCTGAAAGAAGGAAATCCGTTTGAGATTCGCCGTGAAGAGTACGCAAAAGAAGTACGTTTTGGCGGAAATATCCGTTTCGAGAAAGATCCTGTTACAGGAAAAGATAAATTTATCCAGGAAAACTATGAGTCTGTCATGGCAGTTCCGTATGATATGCCAATCGTTGGATATGGCAATCACGTAGTAAATACACTGCGTGTATGGGATGCAAAACCGATCACAGACTTTAAACTTGATGAATTTGACAGAGGAAATTATCACAAAGCAGTAGAGCAGGAAAACCTTGCAAAACTGATCGTTGATGTTCTCTATCCGAACGATAACCATTACTCAGGAAAAGAGCTTCGTCTGAAACAGCAGTATTTCTTTATTTCTGCAAGTCTTCAGGCTCTGATCGAGAAGTATAAGAAAAAACATGGTGATATCAGAAAACTGCATGAGAAGGTTGTTATCCAGATGAACGATACTCACCCGACAGTTGCAGTTCCAGAATTAATGCGTCTCCTCATCGACGTAGAAGGATTAAGCTGGGAGGATGCATGGGAAGTTACAAGTAAGACTTGTGCTTATACAAACCATACAATCATGGCAGAGGCACTTGAGAAATGGCCAATCGACCTGTTCTCTAAACTGCTTCCACGTATTTACCAGATTGTACAGGAGATCGATCGTCGTTTCCTGATTAAGGTTCGCGAAATGTATCCGGGAAATGAAGAGAAAGTCCGCAAAATGGCAATCCTTATGAACGGACAGGTTCGTATGGCTAACATGGCAATCGTTGCAGGATTCTCTGTAAATGGTGTTGCACAGCTTCATACAGAGATCCTTGAGAAACAGGAACTGAAAGATTTCTATCAGATGATGCCTGAGAAATTCAACAATAAGACAAATGGAATCACACAGAGACGTTTCCTCGCACATGGAAACCCACTTCTTGCGGATTGGATCACGGATAAGATCGGTGATGGATGGATCACAGATCTGTCTCAGATTGCAAAGCTGAAACCACTTGTTGAAGACGAAGACGCAAGACGTGAATTTATGGAAATTAAATACCAGAATAAAGTTCGCCTTGCGAAATATATCAAAGAGCATAACGGAATCGATGTAGATCCTCGCTCTATCTTTGACATTCAGGTAAAACGTCTGCATGAGTACAAACGTCAGCTGTTAAATATCCTGCATATCATGTATCTGTACAATCAGATCAAAGAGCATCCGGAGATGTCCTTCTACCCAAGAACATTTATCTTCGGAGCAAAGGCAGCAGCAGGATACCTTCGTGCGAAAGAGACAATCAAACTGATCAACTCCGTAGCAGATGTTGTAAATAACGACAGAAGCATCAACGGAAAGCTGAAAGTTGTATTTATCGAAGACTACAGAGTATCCAATGCAGAGATTCTTTTCGCAGCGGCAGATGTCAGCGAACAGATTTCAACAGCTTCCAAAGAGGCATCCGGTACAGGTAACATGAAGTTCATGTTGAACGGTGCACCGACACTCGGAACAATGGACGGAGCAAATGTAGAGATCGTTCATGAAGTCGGAGAAGAGAATGCATTTATCTTCGGTCTGAGTTCACAGGAAGTAATCAATTACGAGAACAATGGCGGTTACAACCCAACAGATGTTTACTTTAATGATTGGGAGATCAAACGTGTCGTAGATCAGCTGATGGATGGAACATATTCTAACGGCGATCACAACATGTATATCAATCTGTATAACTCACTGCTGAATACACAGTGTACAGACAAAGCAGATACTTACTTCATTCTGAAAGACTTCCGTTCTTATGCAGATGCACAGAAGAGAGTAGAAGAAGCTTATAGAGATCAGCAGAGATGGTCTAAGATGGCAATGATGAACACAGCATGCAGCGGTAAGTTCACATCTGACAGAACAATCGAAGAGTATGTTCGTGATATCTGGCATCTGGAGAAGGTTGAAGTTCCATCAGGACAGGACCTTTTCGAATAAGCAATTACACGGAGAATGAAACCAGATAAGTTCTAAAATAGGACAGCCTTCCATACAATAGAGTATGGAGGGCTGTTTTTATGCGTGATACAATTAGAAATAAAATAAAGTTATTTTTTGCATTTCTTATCATACTGTTTTTACTTCCTTACATCATTTCTGTTTTTATAAACGGAAAGAATGCGGTGCAGGGAGCTGACAGCGATAATGCATCTGTGTATCTCGCAGGAATACTCGCAGGAGAAACAGATGGAGGATATGAAATAGAAGCATTGAAAGCACAGGCGGTTGTTCTACGTACAGAGTTGTACAGAACAGAGAAAGAAAAGCAAACTATTTTGGATAAATGTCTGACGCAGACTCAGATGAAGAAAAAGTGGGGGCCAAAATACGAAGAGAATTTGAAAAAATGTCAACAGGCAGCACAGGAAACAAAAGGAATTGTATTGTGGTATCATGAGACCTTTGCATGGGCACCGTTTCATCAATCCAGTAATGGAAAGACCAGAGACGTGCAGGAGGTACTTGGGAATGCAGATTATCCGTACATCACAGCAAAAGAATGTCCGCTTGACAAGGCGGCAGAAGATGAAATTCAGGTACATTTGATAGAATATAAAGAGATACAAAAGAGATGTAGAGAATTCCTTGTGGCAGAGGAACAGAAAAAAGCGGAAAATGGTTATGGATATGAAGATTTTGAAATTCAGGAATGGGATTCTTCCGGTTATGTCCGAAAAATGAGGATTGGAGAGACGATATGTACAGGAGATCAGTTCCGTGATGCACTGAAACTTCCTTCGAGTTCATTTTCTTTTTATGAAAGTCCACACGGGTTGAAGATTGCAACGGTTGGAAAAGGGCACGGATTCGGAATGAGTCAGTGGACTGCACAGGAAATGGCAAAGGATGGGAAAAATTATGAAGAGATCCTGCAATATTTTTATGAAGGAACAGAACTACACCACATAGATGAATAAGATCGATCATTTCAGGCAATGCTATAGCCAGAGGTGATGATTATGAATAAAAATGAAAGACCGGCCTTTTTGAAAGGAAAGGGAGCTGCAGTTGGCGCAGTACTTTGTTTTGTTGCGGTAATTACAATGGTTGGGAGCTACACATACAATCATTACAAAAAAGATATGGAGCGGCAGATCAAAGATGCGCAAACAACAGCAGAACAGCTTACAGAAGATGATAGTACATTGGCGAATACAGATGATATTCTTCCTACAGACACAGATTCAGAAGAGGATAATGCAGAAAACCAGGAATCCCAAAAGGATGTTCAGCAAGAGAATGAAAACAGTATGGAGAATGGAAATACATCCACAGAGGAAATTCAAAGTACGGCATCTTCAAATACACAGAATGTGTGGTTTACTCAGGAAAGTACACTTGCCTGGCCGGCAAGCGGAGCAACACTTTTGAGTTTTAGTATGGATCATACAGTATATTTTCCAACATTGGAGCAGTATAAATATAATCCTGCACTGATTATTGGTGGAACGCAGGGAGAAGTAATCCACGCAGCGGCAGCAGGAGTTGTAGAGAGTATTGAACAGACTGCCCAGACAGGAACTACCGTGACACTTGATATGGGAAATGGGTATACTGCGGTTTATGGCCAACTGGATGAAGTGGCGGCAGCAGTTGGAGATTATATTGCAGCCGGAGAGGAAGTGGGAACACTGAATTCACCGACGAAATATTATAGTGTCGAAGGACCAAATTTATATTTTGAAATTATGAAAGACGGGGCGCCGGTTGACCCAATGAATTTTATGGAGTAAAGTTGTATTTGTTTGGATAAAATGAAGGAATCAAAAGTTTGATTACGGGTGCAGGACCAATACTATACTATATTGTATTGGATACAGGAAAAAGTTTAAGAAAAGTTTTCCTGATAATATAGTATTGGTCTTGGATAAGGGATTCATGATATAGTAAATAACATGCATCGAAAGAGTAATGCGGGAGATAGCAGAGGTGAGTTTTTGAATTATACATATATGCTAAAATGTAGTGACGGAACGTTATACACGGGCTGGACAAATGATCTAGAAAAACGTGTGGAGGCGCACAATTCCGGGAAAGGTGCGAAATATACGAAGGCACGCAGGCCAGTTGAATTGGCTTATTATGAGGAATTTGAGACAAAAGAACAGGCAATGAAGCGGGAATATGCAATTAAGCAGTTAGGGAGAAAAGAGAAACAGGAACTCATTGCCGGCAAAAAAGTTAAATTATCAGATGAAAGAAAAGAGAAAGAAGATTAAAAAACCTGCCCATCGGGAATGTAACATTTCCCGATGGGCAGGTTTATCACAGCAGAAGCAATCGCTTCTGCTGATAAGGTTTGTTTAGCCGAAATATCTCTTAAGCAGTCCTTCGAATGCTTTTCCGTGTCTTGCTTCATCGCGAGCCATCTCGTGTACTGTGTCGTGGATTGCATCCAGGTTAGCAGCTTTCGCTCTCTTTGCAAGATCGAATTTACCTTCTGTAGCACCGTGCTCAGCATCAACTCTCATCTCAAGGTTTTTCTTTGTGCTGTCTGTTACAACTTCACCAAGAAGTTCAGCGAATTTTGCAGCATGCTCTGCTTCTTCGTAAGCAGCTTTTTCCCAGTAAAGTCCGATTTCCGGATATCCTTCTCTGTGAGCAACTCTTGCCATTGCAAGGTACATTCCTACTTCAGAGCACTCTCCTGCGAAGTTTGCACGAAGATCTGCAAGAATATCTTCGCTGACACCCTGTGCAACACCTACAACGTGCTCAGCAGCCCATACTTTGTCTCCTTCCTGCTCTTTGAACTTAGAAGCTGGTGCGTGACAGACTGGACATTCAGCCGGTGCAGCATCTCCTTCGTGAACATAACCACATACTGTACATACAAATTTTTTCATAATGATAATCTCCTTTTTCTTATTGATTTTTTTTATAACTTAAGACTTCTTAATGCAGTCACTGCATTCCCCATAAAACAAAGTGGAACTTGAAGTAATGATTCCATCAAAATTCTCCCCGGCCAGCCGGTTCACTTCTTCAATACTCTTCATATCCAGTTCCAGATCCAGTAACCGTCCACAGATTGTACAGAGAAAATGATTGTGCGGAATAACATTTCCGTCAAATCGATCTCCGCCGTCAGGTGTTGGGATCTTGATCGCTTCGCCGATATCTGTCAGCAGATTCAAATTCCGGTAAACAGTACCAAGACTGATATTAGGAAAATCCTCTTTAACATGCAGATAAACAGTGTCGGCAGTGGGATGCTCTTTTGTTGAAGCGAGATAATGCTTGATAGCTTCTCGCTGTCGGCTATATTTAATTGCAGCCATAGATTCACCTCTTTCTGAAATCGAATCAATAACAGTAACGATTACTGTAATTAGAATATAACTTATATTTTAAAAATTGTCAATAGAAAAAAATAAGTTTTTTTTATTTCTCCTGACAAAATATTACAAAATAATTAACAAAAGGGACGTTGAGATTAATAAAAAAGGGGAATAATTACAAATGATGGAGGGCGATAATTATGAAAAAACTATTAAAACAGTTGACATATCTATGGTTGATTGATAAAATTACGGCGTAACAAAAATTAACAATTATGTAACAATTAAAACTTCCCACAAAAGATAAGGCTGGAAATAAAGGAGGTTTTATATGAGTAACATGCGGATGAAGCATAAGCTTATCATGTCAATGATGGCAGGGATGATCATAATTCCGGGGAGTGTAGTCAGAACACAGGCGGCAGAAACTGATGACAGTGAGAAGAGTCTGGTTCCGGTTACAGGAATTGAAAACATTTTGGAAGCATCATATCAGACAGAAATAAAGAACAATATCAATCTGTATCTGGTGCCGACAGAAGAGGGAGAGTATTTGAATATAGCGTTTTCTAATACGGGGGATTATACCTATATTAGAAGCGAAGCAGATGAAAACAGTGAATGGGTTGGAAAATTATATTCTGATTCAGCGGCAGTTGTGTTGGAATATTTGGATGGATGGACAAAGATTCGGTCGGGAAATGCAGAGGGGTATGTTCCGACCGAAACATTGTTCACAGGAGAAGAAGCCCGTTCGAGGTCAGATGAGTATACAAATGAGAATGTTACAGTCACAGCAGATTGTCTGAATGTCAGAGAAGGACATGGGACAGATACTACCGTATTAACCCAGATCGGTCAGGGAGAAGAATATCTTGTGACAGCAGATCCTGTAGATGGCTGGTATCCGATACAGGTCGGTGAAGTTAATGGCTGGGTGTGCGGTGATTATGTTATAGAGGAAAGTTCTTATTCTTACGGGGAGACAAAAGAGGAAGAACAAAAACGAATGGAAGCAGAAGAAGCTGCGGCTGCGGAGGCAGAAGCAGAAGCCCAGGCTGCAGAAGCGGCGGCTCAGTCAGTTGCGTCAGGGCAGGAAGTTATTGATTATGCCTGTCAGTTTATTGGGAATCCATATGTGTGGGGCGGTACAAGTTTAACAGATGGAGCAGATTGTTCTGGATTTGTCCAGTCCGTGTATGCACATTTTGGTATAAGTCTTCCACGAACTTCTTATGAACAGCGAAGTGCAGGATATGAAGTGAGTTATGAAGACGCACAGCCGGGGGATCTTATCTTATATGAAGGACATGTTGGTTTATATATAGGAAATGATCAGATCGTAAATGCAATGAATGAAGCTCAGGGAATTGGTATCAGCAGTGCAACGTATACAAATATCGTGGCTGTCAGACGGATTTATTAAAGAATAATAGAAAGAAAACAATGCATTGTCCAGAATATGTGTGGGAAATGAAAGATTTGACTGTAAATTCTAAAATCGATATTTTCCAAGAAAAATATAGGGATAGTCAAAATGCACAAAATATGACAAGAATATTCAAAATAGCAAAAAAATAAAAAAAAGTAGTTTTCAACTTATCAACATTGAAAAATCAAAAAAATGAGGAAAAATAAAAGATTCCCTGAAAGTTATCCACATTATCAACAAAGAAAGATGTGAATAGTGTGGATAACTTTTGGAAATAAAAAGAACATTCGTTTTGGCTATTGTTATGAAAATGACGATTTGTCGAAAAAAAAAAGAAAACTGATTGACTTTTGAGTAGTGTGATAAACGGAAAAAGTTGCGTGAAAAATTCAGAAAATTTCATAGAATGATAATGAAAATAAGGTTGCTAAATCATAGATCAGGGATTATAATAAAAATTACTGTTCAAGGGTGACAGAAATTAATTGAAAATAGAAATATGTAAGGAGGAAACAGTGATGGCAATTTCTAAAAGCACAACAATTGGCGAACTTCTGGTAACATTTCCAGAGTCAGCTCCGATTTTGATGGAGATTGGTATGCATTGTCTTGGATGCCCGTCATCTCAGATGGAGTCTCTTGAGGAAGCAGCTATGGTTCATGGAATTGATGCAGATCTGCTTGTAGAGAAGATCAATGCAGCAATGGCAGCCGCTGGTAAATAATAAAGAGAAAAGATATACAAGAAGCTGTTGTGCTCTCAAAAAAGAGAGTATGGCAGCTTTTTAGTATCGTTAAAAGTTTTTGTGGATAACAAGTGAAAAAGACGGCCTGAAGTGTGGGAAAAGTTATTCCCATAATTCCAGACCGTCTTTTTTATTCGTTGTTTAAATTGTGGATAACTTCTGAATTGCGTCTGCGGAAACAATGATTTTGCAATGCTCCTCCAGAAATGCAAGAACAGAAGAATCTCCCTTCTCAGGGGAACTGTACTCCGAAAGCATATTACATACTTTATTAAATTCCTGATCTGCGCCATCAGCAGGTGCCAGCGCAAGGATAAAGGTATTATTATTCTCATCGTCCTTATATAGTGTATTTGCACCTGTATAGAACGGAGCAAGCAGGCGGGAAGCCTCAATTACAGAATCTAACGTGTCGAAGGAGAACAGGCGGACAGGAAATACCGGTACTGTTTCTTTAGGTTCCGGATCTTTTGCTTCGGAAGCCACTTCCTTCACTTTGTTAAGCAGATCAAAGAATTCATCTGCGCCTTGAAGCTTTTCAAGAACATTGCTGTTCAGTGTATCAGAATCTCCGGCAGGTGTAAACTTGGAAAAACGTGTATCAAGTTCTTCCGGATCCTCCACCTTTGTTATGATCAAGGTGATAGAGTCTGAAGAAGAAGGAATTGCTTCTATCATCAGAGGAAGGTCATCTGTCTCGAATCCAAAGTCGAAAGATGCCTGCTGCATCATATCTCGAAATAGTGATTTTGCTTTCTCGGTACCATAAGCCAGTTCGCTGATCTTGAGATTGCGGGCTGCAAGATCGGCATGTGTCAAAGTACAACGAATCTGATTGTCATTGATTTTTTCAATTTTCATATGATCACATCCTTATGTCTTATGATATTAAGATAATCTGTGGATTAAGAACTGTTCATTATGTTCATAACTAGATATATCTTTTCATCGTTTAGTATAAACAAAAAAAGAAAAGATGTAAAGGAAAACGAAAATTGTTTATAACTATTTTAGGTTATCAACAAATCCCACCCACTTATCAACAATAAACACATTGAAATTCCGAAAGGCTGCTCATATAATGGCACTTACAGAAGACACACCATTTGATAAAACGGAATGTTAAGAAAGGAGGCACTGAAAGCATTTCTGATTTTCAAAATAATTCAATTCCCTGAAATCAAGGGAAAATTCACAATAATTATGAGAAGGAGACCCTCCGAAGATCAGGGTTGTCTTCTTGTCCGTCACTTGTTCTACAGTATGTCACAGATACCTTTTATGGTCGAAGATGGCGGACAACGTTTTATCAGGATCCCAGGAGAGAAGGAGTACATACGATATGAGAACGGAAGATGGATATAAGGAATTATATGCGGAACTAAGAGGTTATGAAGAAAAAGGAGTGGACATAGTTATGGATGGATATCCGATGAGTCCATTGCAGATTGTGACAGCATATATGGCCAAAGAAGAAGGTACTTATATGAGAGATTATGTGATTGATCCGGAAGGAAGGATAGAATCATTGGTTTTTACAGATGTGAATCATAACAGACAGGCAGAGATTACCCCTTGAACTGCCGGACAGAAGTATATTTGTAAGCTGTTATAATTGATAGAAGATGGACAGACATTTAAGGTGTAACAACTTTTTGATATGTACAACTGTTGTAGATGCAATTTGTTAATGACGCAAGATGAAAATATGATATAATGAATTTCAGAATCATTATTTTATCCAGAGATGTGGAGATATTAGAAATACACACAGCAGGGCAGGAAGTAAGGAACTGTTTGTGTAGGAGAGCGCCAGAGATATAAAAATTGCAATCAGGAGGGTTGGCATGGACAAAAGAAAAGGCAGTACCCATGCGCGAAGCAGGGGAAGAGTAAAAGGACAATCTGGACATCCGGGGAGTTCCCGGAGAAAGGGAAGACCAATGACAACAGGCAGAGGCAGAAATGGAAGGTCGGGAACACGTCATGCAAAGAAAGTGAATAGAGCGCGGAAAAGGCGTAACAAAATTCTTTTCGTAATGATCATCATATTATTGATCATGATTTTGGCAGCAGGCGCAGTTTTCTTTAAGAGATACGGTTCATCAAATGAGGAAGCCGATAAAGAACAATATTATGGAATAGAAAACAGTGATGATCTGGCATTGATCATTAATAATGAAGTGGTGAAAAAAGAAGAGAGTTCCGCGAAATCTTCTTCCGATTCTTCTACAGATAGTGTTATACCGGGTAAGGTTTTTGATGGACAATATTATGTAGCATATCAGGTTCTTCGTGATAAGATAAACAGCAGATTTTACTGGGATGCGAACGAACGGGTGCTTTTATATACCTTGCCGGATGGAAATGTTTCTGTAAGTGAGAACAGCAGCGAATATACAGCAGTGAACGAAACAAAAAGTGAAGATTATGTAATTCTTAAGACGGATGGAGATATCGCATATATCGCACTTCCGTTCATACAAGAGTATACGAATATGGAATATTCTGTGGAACAGGAACCAAACAGAGCAATTATCACATCGAAGTGGGGCGAGATCGAGACAGCAGAAGTGAAGAAAGACACACAGGTTCGTTATCTTGGTGGCGTTAAGAGTCCGATACTGACAGAGGTTAAAAAATCGGACAAGGTGACAGTGCTTGAAGACGAAGATGACTGGATGAAAGTTGCCACAGCGGATGGTTATGTAGGATATATTAAGACCAAATTTTTAAAGAACCAGAAAAAAGAAAAAATATCCAGAGATTTTACGGAACCGGTTTATTCAGACATGACAGAAGATCATTCGATCAATATGGCATGGCATAATGTGACGAATGTGGCAGCAAATAATGCGGTTCAGCAGGTACTTGCATCAACCAGTGGACTTACGACGATCGCACCAACCTGGTTTAGTCTTGCGGATACGGAAGGTAATATCAGTTCAATTGCAGATGCGGACTATGTGAATTATGCACATACGGCAGGACTGGAAGTGTGGGCTGTATTCCGAGATTTTCATGGTGGAACAAATTCCTATGATGAGACCTATGAGACATTGAGTTATACATCAAAAAGAGCAAAATTGGAAGATCAGGTTGTAGCTGCGGCAGTGGCAGCAGGAGTGGATGGAATTAATTTAGACTTTGAATTGATTTCTTCCAAGTGTGGTGTGCATTACGTGCAGCTTGTGAGAGAGCTGTCTGTGAAGTGCCACCAGAATAATCTTGTATTTTCAGTTGATAACTATGTGCCACAGTCATACAATTCACATTATGATCTTAAAGAGCAGGGGATTGTGGCAGATTACGTGGTGATTATGGCTTATGATGAACATACAGAAGGATCCTATGAAGCGGGATCAGTGGCATCGATCAGCTATTTGCAGGATGGAATAGAAAAAACATTGAAAAAGGTATCAGCTGATAAAGTAATTGCCGGAATTCCATTTTTTACCAGATTATGGTTTGAGACAGCAAAGAGCTCGGAGCAACTTTCGGAAGAAGCTGGCACAGAAGCAGCATCCTATCCGAATAAAGTATCAAGTAAGGCACTGGGAATGGAAGAAGCAGCGCAGAGTGTTGTGAATGCGGGAGCAACAGCACAGTGGGATGAAAAGACACAGCAAAACTATGCAAAATGGTCTGCGGATGGCGGAACCTACCGTATCTGGCTTGAAGATGCTCAATCATTGGAAGCAAAGCTGAAGGTGATACAGGGAAATAAACTGGCAGGTGTGGCAGAATGGAGCCTGGGAAGAGAAGAAAGCAGTGTATGGAAGCTCATTTCTCAGTATGTAAATTAAATAAAAGATAAGTTAAAAAACGGCTTCTCATTGCATATAGATAGAATATGTGAAGGGAGGTCGTTTTTTTGCAAAGAAAAATCAGGTTGATGATAGGAATCCTGATTATGACAGGGCTTATCGTAGGTTGTTGGAAAGTTTCGAAAAACTTACAGAAAGAATTAAAAGAAGAAATGGAGACAATCGGAGAAGCAGAAAAGTCAGACCGGATAGTTGTTTTAGATGCAGGACATGGTGGTACTGATTCGGGGAAGGTCGGAATCAATGGAGTGAAAGAAAAAGATATCAATTTAACGATTACGAATTCTGTAAAGAAAATTTTGGAAAAAGAAAATATACAGGTAATCATGACCAGAGAAACAGATAAACAGCTTGCGCAAAGTAAAGTAGAAGACTTGAAATACAGAGTAAAGATTATGAATGAAACGTCTCCTGTATTGGCGGTCAGTATACATCAGAACAGTTATCATGAAGAAAATGTTTTCGGTGCGCAGGTCTTCTACTATCAGACATCGACGGAAGGAGAAAAAGCTGCGGGGATAATACAGGATGCTTTACAAAAGGTAAATCCGGATAATACTAAAAAGATAAAAGCAAATAATACATATTATATATTAAAAAAGACGGAAGTACCTACAGTGATCGTAGAATGTGGTTTTTTGAGTAACTATAAAGAAGCACAGAAGCTGGTTACGGAAGATTATCAGAAATCAGTAGCAGAAGCAGTGGCAGAAGGAATTTTGTCTTATATAAAAGAAAATGAATAGCAGAAGAGAAACAGTTTTTTTTTAGAACAAATAATGATATAATAAAATTTATGGAAACGATTATTAGAAAAATAGATAAAAACCAAATAAACCAGGATGTAATAGAAGAAGCGGGAAATGTATTAAAACAAGGAGGTCTTGTTGCATTTCCTACGGAGACGGTTTACGGACTTGGGGCGGACGCATTAAAAGAGGAGGCGGCAAAGAAAACATATGCAGCAAAAGGACGTCCATCAGATAATCCGTTGATTGTTCATATTGCAGACTATGAGGATCTGAAAAAAGTGGCGGTGAATATTCCACCGGAGACAGATGCACTAGCAGCACATTTTTGGCCAGGTCCGTTGACGATGATATTTGAAAAAAGTGAGAGTGTACCTTATGGGACAACCGGAGGATTAGATACGGTTGCAGTTCGTATGCCAAGTGATCCAATTGCAGCGGCATTGATCCGGGCGGCAGGTGGATTTGTTTCAGCACCGAGTGCGAATACATCCGGGCGTCCGAGTCCAACGACAGCAGAGCATGTGCGGGTGGATCTGGAAGGTAAGATTGATATGATCCTGGATGGAGGTGCGGTAGATATCGGATTGGAATCTACAATTCTTGACATGACGGTAGAGCCGCCGATGATTTTACGCCCGGGTGCAATTACAGCGGATATGTTTGAAGAGGTAATTGGACCGGTCAGTGTTGATGAGACATTGGTTAACAGTGAAAGCAAGCAGGCGCCAAAAGCTCCGGGAATGAAGTACCGACATTATGCACCAAAGGCGAAAATGATGATTGTGGAAGGAAATATAAGAGAAGAGATTCTTGCAATTCGTCAGCTTGCCTATGCCGCGCACAGGGAAGGAAAGGAAGTCGGAATCATTGCAACGGGGGAAACAGTTCAGTTCTATAATTATGGGATTGTGAAGAATATAGGAACCCGTGAGAATGAGAATACCATTGCAAGAAACCTCTATCGTGTGCTTCGCGAATTTGATGAAGAAGACGTTGATCTGATTTATAGTGAATCTTTTGCTATGAACGGAATAGGAAAGGCAATTATGAATCGTCTTGAAAAGGCGGCAGGACATATGCACTTGCAGGCAACAGAAATCACAAAGAAGCAGAAGTATCGCAGAGTGATTTTTGTCAGCGAGGCAGATTCGGCAGTAGGACCAATGGCGGCAGAATTACTATGTCACCAGGATCTTGAGCAAGAGTATATTATTGAATCCGGCGGACTGGTTGTGCTTTTCCCTGAACCGGTAAACCAGAAGGCAGAGGCAATTATGAAGAGCGCGCAGATGACGTTGGAAAATCATGTGTCAAAGCAGTTTGATGGCAGCAATCTACAAGGAGATACACTTGTATTGACATTGAATGAGACAATTAAGAACAAAGTTCTTTCGGATTATGAAAACGTAAAAAATGTATATACAATAAATGAATTTGTTGGAGTATCAGAAGAACTTCCAAATCCTTATGGAAAGCCCCTGACAGCGTATGGAGAATGCTTTGAGATACTCACAGGGCTTATAGATAAACTTGCAGACAAACTGAATTCATATGCAAAAGGAGAAGAATAATGTCGGATAAAAGAACAGATTATTTATCGTGGGATGAATATTTTATGGGCGTAGCAATGCTTTCCGGAATGCGATCAAAAGATCCGAATACACAGGTTGGCTGTTGTATCGTAAGTCAGGATAACAAGATTCTTTCCATGGGATATAATGGTCTTCCGATGGGATGTTCTGATGATGAATTTCCATGGGCGCGCGAAGGCGAAGATCCGTTAGAGACAAAATATGTATATACAACACATAGTGAATTGAATGCAATTTTGAATTACAATGGCGGAAGTCTTGCGGGAGCAAAACTTTACGTATCTCTTTTTCCATGCAATGAATGCGCAAAAGCAATTATTCAGGCAGGAATTAAAGAAGTTATTTATGATTGTGACAAATACGCGGATACAACGGGAGTGAAGGCATCAAAACGAATGATGGATGCAGCAGGAGTGAGATATCACCAGTACCATCGAACAGGCAGAAAAATTGAATTTGAGATATAAAAAATACAGGTACGCTTGCATTGCGCTTGCGTACCTGTTTCAAAGAAGAGGGAGATAGAAGAAATGATTCGGACAATACGTGTAGAAGAAATAACAAAAAACATCAAAGAAATGTGCATTGAAGCAAATCATTTTCTGTCACCAGATATGGCAGAGGCAATGAAATGTGCCGAAAAGAATGAGGAAGCACCACTTGGAAAACAGATATTGGAACAGCTGCAAGAGAATTTGAAGATTGCAGGAGAGGATATGATTCCGATTTGTCAGGATACAGGAATGGCAGTAGTATTTCTTGAGATTGGACAGGATGTTCATCTTGAAGGAGGAGCATTGGAAGATGCGGTAAATGAAGGGGTACGTCAAGGCTATGTAGAAGGTTATCTTCGTAAATCAGTTGTTGGAGATCCGTTGATCCGTGAGAATACAAAGGATAACACTCCGGCAGTTCTGCATACAAGAATTGTAGATGGAGACCAGGTAAAGATAAAAGTAGCACCGAAAGGTTTCGGAAGCGAGAATATGAGTCGTGTATTTATGTTGAAACCGGCAGAAGGAATCGAAGGTGTAAAAGATGCGGTTCTTACAGCGGTAAAAGATGCCGGACCGAATGCATGCCCGCCAATGGTGGTTGGTGTTGGAATTGGTGGTACATTTGAAAAATGTGCTTTGATGGCCAAAGAAGCTCTGACACGTGAAGTTGGATCACATTCAGAAATTGAATACGTAAAAGAGTTGGAAGAAGAGCTCCTTACAAAAATAAATAGCCTTGGTATCGGACCTGGTGGACTTGGAGGGACAACAACAGCACTTGCGGTGAATATTAATACTTATCCAACACATATCGCGGGACTTCCGGTGGCGGTTAATATTTGCTGTCATGTAAATCGTCATGTGATCCGTACAATTTAATTCAACAAGCTAAGTGAAAGAGGAAAGTAAAATGGACAAGCATATAACAGTACCAATGAAGAAAGAGACCGTGGCAACACTGAAGGCAGGAGACTATGTTTATCTTACAGGAACGGTCTATACAGCAAGAGATGCGGCGCATAAAAGAATGTATGAGATTTTACAGGAAGGTGGGGAACTTCCAATTGATATTCAAGGTCAGGTGATTTATTACATGGGACCATCACCGGCAAGAGAAGGACGCCCAATTGGCTCGGCAGGACCGACGACAGCAAGCAGAATGGATAAATATGCACCTCAGCTCCTGGACCTTGGACTTGGCGCTATGATAGGAAAAGGAAAAAGAAATCAGGCGGTAATTGATGCAATTGTACGCAATGGTTCAGTATATTTTGCGGCTGTTGGTGGAGCTGGGGCGCTTCTTTCAAAATGTATCACATCTTCAGAAGTGGTAGCGTATGACGATCTTGGGACAGAAGCGATCAGAAAACTGACAGTTGAAAATTTTCCGGTTATTGTAGTAATAGATAAAGACGGGAATAATCTTTATGAAACAGCAATTAAGGATTATTGCAGGATGGAGGAGAATGCATGAGAAGAATTCTACTGATGGTATTGCGGAATCTTTTGATCGTGCCGGGGGGATGGATTAAACTCTGCTATCGGGCTTCCCATGTGGATAAATATACAGAAGAAGATAATTATGAATTTTTGCGTTGGATTGTTTTTCGTGCAAATAAAGGCGGAAATGTAACAATCGATGTACATGGGCAGGAGAATATTCCAAAGCAGGACGGATTTATGTTTTTTCCAAATCATCAAGGCTTGTATGATGTATTGGCAATTGTTGAAGCGTGTACGCACCCTTTTTCTGTTGTAGCTAAGAAAGAAGTGGAAAACGTTCCGTTTTTAAAACAGGTATTTAAAATCATGAAAGCATTTATGATTGATCGTGAGGATGTCCGTCAGGCAATGAAAACCATTACAAGTGTGACAAAAGAAGTTGTATCAGGGAGAAATTATCTTATCTTCCCAGAAGGAACGCGTTCAAAAAATGGAAATAATGTCGGTTCTTTTAAAGGGGGAAGCTTTAAAGCAGCAACCAAAGCAAAGTGTCCGATTATTCCGGTAGCACTTGTTGATTCTTTTAAACCGTTTGATACAAACAGTACCCGACCGGTGACGGTGCAGGTGCATTTTCTGAAACCGATGCTTTATGAAGATTATAAAGATATGAAGACTGTGGAAATTGCCGCTGCAGTAGAACAGCAGATCCAGGAAACAATCAATAAGAACCTGACGAAAGAAAAGGTAGAAGAGAAATGCTAAAGGAATGCTTGGATCAAGTTAGAAAAACAGCCCCTGTGGTGCATAACATAACAAATTATGTAACAGTGAATGATGTTGCGAATGTGATTCTTGCATGTGGTGGCAGTCCAATTATGTCAGATGAGCCGGAAGATGTAGCGGACATTACATCTATATGTGGAGGGCTGAACATTAATTTGGGAACATTACATAAAACGAGTATTGAGGGAATGATTAAAGCCGGGCATCGCTCTAATGAACTGGGACATCCGGTATTATTGGATCCGGTGGGAGCAGGAGCAAGCAGGTTTAGGACGGAGACGGCATTAAAATTAATAAAAGAGATAAAGTTTTCTGTGATTCGGGGCAATGTTTCAGAAATTAAGACGCTGGCTTATGGAAGCGGAAGTACAAAAGGTGTAGATGCTGATCTTACAGAAGCTGTTAATGAAAGAAATTTGCAACAGAGCATACCGTTTATTAAAGGTTTTGCGAAAAAGAAAGAAGCAATTGTTATAATTACAGGAGCAATAGATCTTGTGACAGATGGCGAGAAATGTTATGTAATTAGAAATGGACGTTCAGAAATGGGAAGAATAACTGGCACGGGATGTCAGTTATCCGGTATTACGACAGCTTTTTTGGCGGCAAATCCGGAAAGAAAACTGGAAGCTGCTGTGGCAGCGGTTTGTATGATGGGCGTTGCCGGTGAAATAGCATGGACGAAAATGCAGGAAGGTGATGGTAACGCTACATATAGAAATAGAATTATTGATGCCATCTATAATATGACAGGAGAAAAACTGGAGAAAGGGGCTAAGTATGAGCTTTACTAAGGAACAATTAAGGGAACAGATGTTGCTGTATGCTGTTACGGACAGACATTGGCTAAATGGGCAGACACTTTATGAACAGGTTGAGGAAGCGCTGAAAGGTGGCGCTACCTTTATTCAGTTACGTGAAAAAGATCTGACAGAAGAAGAGTTTTTAGAAGAGGCGAAAAAGATACAACAGTTATGCAAAGAATATAGAGTTCCGTTCATAATTAATGATAATGTGAAGCTTGCGAAGGAAATTGATGCGGATGGAGTGCATGTCGGGCAAAGTGATATGGAAGCTCTTGATGTAAGAGCGCAGCTGGGAGAAGATAAAATCATAGGCGTCTCTGCACGGACAGTAGAGCAGGCTTTATTAGCCGAAAAGCACGGGGCAGATTATCTGGGAGTTGGAGCAGTGTTTCAAACAGGAACAAAAACAGATGCACGGGAAGTAGAACATAGTGTGTTGAAGGAAATCTGTACTAAAGTTGATATTCCGGTTGTTGCTATAGGAGGAATTACACAAGATAATGTAAAAGAGCTTTCGGGTAGTGGGATTAATGGTGTTGCAGTGATCAGTGCAATCTTTGCCCAAAAGGATATTGAAACAGCAACTGCGAAGCTGAAAAGCTGCGTAGAACAGATGATTTAAAAATTTGTTAAAAAAATAAAAAAAGTGATTGACAAGATGACAGTGTATTGCTATAATAAATTTCGCACTGTTGGTGCACACAATTGAACAAAGCTATAGATTCTATAGTAGAATTCAGTGTACGGAGAAATACTCAAGAGGCTGAAGAGGCGCCCCTGCTAAGGGTGTAGGTCGGGCGACCGGCGCGAGGGTTCAAATCCCTCTTTCTCCGTTTAACTTAAATCAAAAGAGCGGGACGACAGAAGTCTGGCGACTTCTCCTGATTTTGAAGAAAGTTAAAAATCATGTAAAAAGAAAATAAAAAAACTTCAAAAAAGTTCTTGACTTTCTAAAAAATACATGATAATATAAATGAGCTGATTCGCTGAAACAAAGCGAAGAGGTCAAAAAAATAAAAAACTTCAAAAAAGTTCTTGACAAAGCGAAATGCTTATGATAAAATAAATGAGCTGTCGCAAATGAACAAAGCGAAGTAAGAACCTTGATAACTGAACAATAGACAACAACAACCCTTGAAAATTTCTTTAAG
>ERZ831601.239-NODE-239-length-64532-cov-4.307676_pt1 | contig 64532 bp, 56 predicted proteins | sample MGYA00519578_ERZ831601 | MGnify/ENA primary metagenome ERZ831601 (study PRJEB31850, sample SAMEA3708717) | human gut metagenome | biome: human gut; feature: human-associated habitat; material: faeces | place: China | collected 2014 ... | reverse complement strand
GATAAACGCTGAAGGCATCTAAGCGTGAAGCCCCCCTCAAGATGAGATATCCCATCGCAAGAGTAAGACCCCTTGAAGACGACGAGGTAGATAGGTCAGAGGTGGAAGTGCAGCAATGCATGGAGCTGACTGATACTAATCGGTCGAGGGCTTGACCAGAAGGTTTAGGGAAAACGGTTGTGGCTTGGTTGTTCAGTATGTGGTTTTGAAGGTATGTATGAATGAGTGTGAGACCGCCTGAAAGGGCGGTTTTTTCGTGTGTAAAAACATATAAACAGAAAATGCTCCTTGATGAAATAAGGCGTTGAGTGATATAATTGTTACTGCTGAAAATGAAATTTATGGAGGAAATAAATGGAGAAAAAGAAACGATCTTTTCAGATGCCACACACCTATATTATTATTTTTGGGGTGATTCTTGTGGCGGCAATTTTGACGCTTTTTATCCCTTTGGGACAGTATGACACAAAGGCGATTACCTACACTGTGAATGGGGAGGAAAAGACCCGAACAGTAGTGGATCCGGACAGCTTCCGTTATGTACTGGATGAAAACGGAGATAAAGTCACCCAGGCAGCACCTCTTTTTGGCACAGAGAGTGTAGGAGACCGGGGAGGTATCCTGAACTATGTTTTTGAAGGTCTTACCACAGGAGATAAGAGTTCCGGCGCTGTGGGAATCATCGCATTTATCCTGGTGGTAGGAGGAGCCTTTGGCGTTGTTCTGCGGACGGGTGCCATTGAAAGCGGCATTATGCGTGTGATCGATCTGACGAATGGAAAAGAAATTCTTCTGATTCCGATTCTGATTACCCTGTTTTCACTGGGAGGAGCAGTTTTTGGAATGGGAGAAGAGGCAATTCCCTTTGTAATGATCCTGGTTCCCATGTTTATTGCTATGGGATATGATGCGATCGTAGGCATCATGTGCAGCTATGTGGCAACTCAGATTGGCTTTGGTAGCTCCTGGCAGAATCCATTTGGTCTGGCTGTGGCACAGGGAATTGCCGGAGTTCCGGTTATGTCCGGCGCATGGTTTCGTATCCCGCTGTGGATCTTTTTTACAGTCCTTACAATTGTATTTACCATGCGGTACGCGGCAAGGATAAAGAAAAATCCGAAATTATCTGCAGCCTATGAGTCCGATCAGGAGTATCGCGAGGAATTTGCAAAACGGGGCAGAGATGAGCTTCCCTTTACTTTGGGGCACAAGCTGGTCATCCTGGATGTATTTTTGTGTATCATCTGGACCATCTGGGGCGTAGTGGAAAAGGGGTATTATATTCCGGAGATAGCCTCCCAGTTTTTTGTAATGGGCCTTGCGGCAGGCATCATTGGCGTTGCATTTCACTTAAATGATATGAGGCTGAATGATATTCCAAGAGCCTTTGACCATGGAGCGGCAGATCTTCTGGGAGCGGCTCTCTGTGTAGGTATGGCGCAGGGGATCATTATCATTCTGGGTGGTACAGATCCGTCTCAGGGAACCGTTCTCAATACTATTCTTCATACGCTCAGTGATGGGATGAAGAATTTCCCGCCAGTGATTTCTGCCTGGTTTATGTATCTGTTCCAGTCGGTGTTCAACTTCTTTGTTGTTTCCGGTTCCGGGCAGGCAGCGCTCACTATGCCGATCATGGCGCCATTAGCAGATCTGGTAGGCGTGGAGCGTCAGGTGGCAGTCGTTGCTTTCCAGCTGGGCGATGCCTTTACGAATTTTATTGTTCCGACATCGGGCTGTCTGTTGGGAGCCCTTGCCGCAGCCAGGCTGGAATGGGGCCAGTGGGCGAAATTTCAGATCCGTTTTCAGGCGTTGCTTGCAGCCTGCGGTTCTGCAGCTGTGATTCTTGGTGTGCTTACAGGTCTGTCATAAGACAGGGAAAGGAGAGCGGGTATGGAGCTTTTGATCATTATTGTTCAGGAATTGGATTTTCCCAGGCTGTCCAGTGCATTTATCCACAATCATGTACTGGCAACTAAATTCTGTACAGAAGGACTGTATCTGAATAAACGAAATATTACTTTGATGGTATGTATTCCAAAAGAAAGAGAAGAGGAAATACTGGGCTATATCCGCAGCAGCTGTACCGAGCGGGAAGAGGAGCGCCTGGTCAGTGAATTTAACGGTATGACAATGGTGGATGTGACAAAAGGAGTAAAGGTGGGCGGAGCTACCGTATTTTTTATAGATATTGACCGGATGCAGAAGTTTTAATCTCCGTGCCTTTACATCATATGCAGGTCGTGATAAGATGAAACTGAAATGTGTAAAAGGATGGAACTTACATGGATCTTTCATTCGCCTTTTTCTGGAAACAGGTTCTTGGAAGTCCGGCTTTAATGATCACTGTTTTTCTGACCCTGTGTGTGATCTTCGTAAATGGGTGGACGGATGCCCCCAATGCCATTGCGACCTGTGTTTCTACACGGTCTATGGATGTGGAGCTGGCGATCATCATGGCAGCTGTCTGCAATTTTGCCGGAGTAATGGTGATGACTATGGTAAATTCTACCGTGGCCATGACCATTACAAATATGGTAAATTTTGGGGGAGATAATCATCGGGCTCTCATAGCTCTCTGCGCGGCTCTGTTTGCCATTGTGGCATGGGCGGTGTTGGCCTGGTATTTCGGCATTCCTACCAGTGAGAGCCACGCTTTGATCGCAGGGCTCTCAGGCGCTGCCATTGCAATGCAGGGTGGCATTTGGGGCATCAATGGCAGTGAATGGATCAAGGTCATCTACGGACTGGGACTTTCGACGGTTTTGGGGTTTGTTCTGGGCTTTTTTGTCTGCAAGCTGGTATCCGTTTTGTGCGGGAGATTCGACCGGAGAAGGACAGACGGTTTTTTTAAGGGAGCTCAGATCGGAGGAGCGGCAGCTATGGCTTTTATGCATGGCGCTCAAGATGGGCAGAAGTTTCTGGGGGTACTGCTTCTTGGAATCTGTCTGTCCGAAGGAAATGACAATGCAGCAGGGATCCGGCTTCCTGTATGGATGATGCTCCTCTGTTCTCTGATCATGGGGACAGGAACCTCGATTGGGGGAAAAAAGATTATTAAATCAGTAGGGATGGATATGGTAAAGCTGGAAAAATATCAGGGATTTTCTGCTGATCTGGCTGGAGCGCTGTGCCTGCTTTTATCCTCTGTGTTTGGGATTCCTGTGAGTACCACTCATACAAAGACAACGGCTGTAATGGGCGTGGGAGCGGTAAAGCGGCTGTCGGCTGTCAATTTTCAGGTCGTAAGGGAAATGATGCTGACGTGGGTACTGACCTTTCCAGGCTGCGGAGTGATCGGGTTTCTGATGGCGAAGCTTTTTATGGTATTGTTTTAGGAAAAGCAGAATGCTTGGGAGGGAAAATGTCAAAAAAAAGCGACAATTATTATTTTAAGAATTTCGTGATCTGTGCAGAGTACGGGGAGGAGGCTGCCCGTATGCTGGAACGGAATTTAAAAGAGTTTGACGTGACCCATTTATCAGAAAGGCTGGATGAAATCCATGGAATCGAACATGCCGCAGATCAGAAAAAGCGTGAGATGCTGGCGGCCCTGGTAAAGGAATTTATCACACCGATCGAACGGGAGGATATTATCCTGCTCAGTGAGGCAATCGATGAGGTGACCGATACGATTGAGGATGTGATGATCCGGCTTTATATCAACAATATCCGTATGATCCGTCCGGATGCGGAAGCATTTGCCCATTTGATCACACGCTGCTGCAAAACCTTAAGCAGGCTTATGGAGGAATTTAAAAACTTTAAAAAGTCAAAAAAGCTTTATGGACTTATGGTGGAACTCCATACACTGGAAGGAGAGGGAGACCGCCTTTTTATACAGGCTATGCGCAGGCTGCATACAGAGGGTTCGGATCCTCTGGAGGTAATTGTCTGGAGAGAAATCTATATTTATCTGGAAAAATGCTGTGATGCCTGTGAACATACGGCAAATGCGGCAGAACGTGTCATACTGAAGAACACCTGATACACGGCAGAAAGAGCAGAAGCGGAAGTTTGGTAAAATTTACTTAAGAGAGAGAAATATTTGGTAAACGGATTTGAACGGAGGAAAAAATGCCTGCCGGTCAGATCCGTTTTTTGCTGCTATATATTGGAAAAGCGTAGAAAATAGTCGGATTTTTGAAATGACCGCGGGGATAACAAAAGAAGGTAAACACAAAACCTGGAAGATGAATGGTAAACCAATAGGGAGAAATTAGGTAAACAATAGAGACGCGTGTAAGAGAAATGAGAGTTGCATAAATACGGTGATTCGTACAATGTGTACAAAAACATTATATATAAATTGTGTAAAATATTAGAATATAAGAAAATAAATAAAAAAGTATTGACAGGAATTATCAAAAACACTATACTCAAGCCATAGGTAAACCAATTTACCAAAGACAACAGATACAGCTGTACGGGATATCACAAAGTAAAAAAGAAATACGAATGGTAAACAAAAGTAAACCTGTTCGGGGAGGACAGGGTGACTGTTCGCAGATTAAGGATTGACAGATCTGTGACAGATTCAGAAAGGATGAGGGAAAAATGACAGGGATTATCATAACAGGACATGGCCATTTTCCAACCGGGCTTTTAAGCGCGGTAAGTCTGGTGGCAGGTAAGCCTGAAAAGGTAGAAGCCGTTGATTTTACAGAGGGGATGAGCTCCGAAGAACTGAAAGGGCAGTTAAAGGAGGCAGCAGACCGTCTGGAGGAACAGGAGATTCTGATTTTAGCAGATCTTACCGGAGGAACGCCTTTCAATATGGCAGCCGCTGTTAAGATGGAAGAGACAGAGAAGCATTTTGCAGTAGTTTCTGGTGTCAATATGCCTGCGCTTGTGGAAGGTGTATTTTCAAGAGTGATGTACGGTTCTTTAGAAGAGCTGGCAGCAGGTGTGATGAAGGCGGGAAAAGAGGGACTTTGCAGTCTGGAAGCTCTGGCAGACGAGGAAGAAGAGGAAGCGCCTGAGTTTGAGGACGGCCTGTAAGATACCGGGGCAAAAGCCGGAAGATAAGGAGGAGGACGAAGTGATAAAGACGATTCAGGTTGAACCGATTAAGAATCGGGAGCATTTTTTGAATATGCCCTTCCTTACAAAGGAAGAGGTAAAAACAGCCATGGACCGGGTAGTGAAGCAGACAGAGCTGAATATGGAGTATTTCGGCACACGCTTCCCATGGCCAGCTGCAAAACAGGGTACATATGAGATCATTGACAACATCGAATGGACAGACGGCTTCTGGACCGGTCTTTTATGGCTCTGCTACGAGTACACCAAGGATGAGAAGTTCAGGAAACGTGCTGAGGAAAATATGGCTTCTTTCTTAAATCGAGTGGAGAAGCGTATTGAACTGGATCACCATGATCTGGGATTTCTTTACATTCCTTCCTGTGTGGCAGGATATAAACTGACCGGTTCTGAGACAGGAAAGCGGGCTGGAATTCTGGCGGCAGACAAGCTGATGGAGCGTTTTCAGGAAAAGGGAGGCTTCATTCAGGCGTGGGGAGCACTGGGAGCCAGAGATAATTACCGTCTCATTATTGACTGTCTTTTGAATATCCCTCTGCTTTACTGGGCAACGGAGACAACAGGAGATAAGAAGTATGCAGACGCGGCAAAGCGCCACTATGAAACAGCCTGCAACTATGTAATCAGAGACGATGCTTCCGCTTATCATACATTTTACTTTGACCCGGAGACAGGGGCTCCTTTAAAGGGTGTAACACGTCAGGGCTACAGTGATGATTCTGCATGGGCAAGAGGACAGGCCTGGGGTATCAGCGGTATTCCATTTAATTACCGCTACACAAAGGACGAAAGCGCATTTAACTTGTTTGAGGGCATGACGAATTATTTCTTAAACCGTCTTCCGGCTGATGATGTGTGCTACTGGGATCTGATCTTCGGAGACGGCTCCGGACAGTCCAGAGATTCCTCAGCAGCGGCTGTGGCTGTGTGCGGTATGCATGAGATGATGAAGTATCTGCCTGAGACGGATGAAGAGAAGGAAACCTACCGGAGAGCCATGCACGGCATCCTGCGTTCTCTGATTCAGGGATATGTAAATCCGGATATGCATCCGGGAGCACCTATCCTGCTTCATGGCGTTTACTCCTGGCATTCCGGTAAAGGTGTGGATGAGGGAAATATCTGGGGAGATTATTTCTATATGGAAGCTTTACTGCGGTTTTATAAAGATTGGCAGTTATACTGGTAAAAAATGGAGGATTTAAAAATGGCAGAACCAAATATTGTAGCATTTCGTATTGATGAGCGTCTGATCCACGGACAGGGACAGCTCTGGATCAAGGCTTTAGGTGCAAATACAGTAATCGTTGCAGATGACGGCGCAAGCGAGGATCCTATGCAGCAGATGTTAATGAAGGCAGTTGTTCCAAAGACCATTGCCATGCGTTTCTTCTCTGTTCAGCATACCTGTGACGTGATCATGAAGGCTTCTCCCAAGCAGACCATTTTCATTGTCTGCAAGACTCCGGCAGATGCGCTGCGTCTGGTAAAGGGCGGCGTTCCGGTGAAGGAGATCAATGTGGGAAATATCCACAGAGCTCCAGGGAAAGAGGAGATCAGCAAATATATCGCTCTGGGCGAGGAAGATAAGGCTGCTTTAAGAGAGCTTCGCGATTCCTATGGAATTACATTCAATACAAGAGCAACAGCATCCGGTGACGACGGTTCCGGAAAGGTCGATCTGAATAAGTATTTATAAAGGATACAGGAGGGAAAAAAAGTGACTATTTCAATTACGCAGTGTGTTTTGATCGGTCTGTGGACCGCATTCTGTCTGGCAGGTATGCTGTTCGGTATTTATACGAACCGGTGTCTGATTATGTCTGCAGGCGTAGGTCTGATCCTGGGAGATCTTCCTACAGGACTTGCAATGGGAGCTGTCGGTGAGCTTGCATTTATGGGATTTGGCGTATCTCAGGGCGGATCCGTTCCGCCAAACCCAATGGGACCTGGTATCGTAGGAACCATTATGGCAATTACCATGAAGGATTCCGGCATTGATACAGGCTCTGCCCTGGCATTATCCTTCCCGTTTGCAGTCGCATTCCAGTTCGTGATCACAGCTACTTATACATTTGCAACGACTCTGACCGGTCTTGCATACAAGGCATTAGACCGCAAGGATTTCAGAGGCTTTCGTCTGGCAGCCAACGCTACCGTATGTATTTTCGCTCTGGTAGGCTTTATCATCGGCTTTGGAGGAGCATTCAGTGCAGAGGGACTTCAGAAGGTTATCTCCCTGATTCCTGCATGGCTGAGCACCGGCCTGGGAATGGCTGGAAAGATGCTTCCTGCCATCGGTTTTGCCATGATCTTAAACGTAATGGCAAAGAAGGAGCTGATCCCGTTCGTGCTTTTAGGCTACATTGCAATTGCGTATATGAAGCTTCCTGTAATGGGCGTGGCAATCCTGGGAACAGCAATCGCGCTGCTGGTATTTTTCAATGCCGGCAGAAAGGGTGAAGATTCAGTAGAAGAAGTGGAGGTTGAGTTTGAAGATGGCATCTAATCGTTTGGAAAAGAAAGATTATTTAAAAACGTCTCTGCGCGCCTTTTTCCTGCAGAACGGATTTAACTATGGAAACTATCAGGGCCTTGGCTATGCCAATGTAATGTATCCGGCTCTTCGCAAGCTGTACAAAGATGATGACGATAAGCTTCAGGAAGCATTAAGGGAAAATATCGAGTTCTTCAACACAAATATCCATTTCCTTCCATTTATTACCAGCCTTCATCTGGTTATGCTGGAAAATAAGACTCCTTCCAAGGAAATCCGCAATATCAAGATGGCCCTCATGGGCCCTCTGGCCGGTATCGGCGATTCCCTGGCTCAGTTCTGTCTGGCGCCTCTCTTTGCAACCATCGGCGCATCCCTGGCACAGGAAGGCCTGATCATGGGACCGATCCTGTTCTTCCTGGGAATGAACCTGGTGCTGTTAGCCTTAAAGATCGCGACCGGTATGTGGGGATATAAGGTAGGAACCAGCATTATCGAAAGCCTGAGCACCCGTATGGAGCAGATTTCCAGCGTGGCAAGCATGATCGGCGTAACCGTTATTTCCGGACTGGCTGTAAACTTTGTAAAGATTACAACGCCAATCCAGTATGTGGCGCAGATGCCTGATAACCAGCAGAAGATCGTTGCAATTCAGGACATGATTGACGCTATTGCGCCAAATCTGCTGCCTGTATTATTTACAGGTCTGATCTTCTACCTGATCAAGGTAAAGAAGTGGACCACTTACAAGTTAGTTGTTTTAACGATCATCATCGGCGTGGTACTGTCCTGCCTTCATGTGATCGCATAAAAAAGGATTCCAAAAGGGGAGATTTACCCAGGGGAGACGCATTTCGGCGGCTCCCCTGTTGGTGCATTAAAAGGAGAAAAAATGACAGAGGAAAGAAAGAAGATTCTCGCCGCCGTGACAGAACGGGCAGAGAATTTTGTAAAAGGATTTGATCCGGAGTTTGCAGCTGGTTATATGAAAAAACGGGAGGAAGCAGAGGCGGAAGAGCTTCTTATACGGGCCGGGGAGCTGATGGATCAGACCTTTGTGTTTGCAGATAAATGGGATATGGAGCCATGCAGAGAGCCCTATACCCTGACAGAGATGGAGTGGCAGAGGACGCCAAACGGGGATCCGGAGTGGATATTTATGTTAAACCGCCATGATTACCTTCATAAGCTTATGATGGCCTATTACCTGACAGGAAACGAGGCTTATACAGATAAGCTGAAATGGTATCTGTTTCACTGGATGTGTCATAATCCCATACTGCCTGAAGGCTCTGACAGCACCCGTACCATAGATACGGGAATCCGCTGTATGAACTGGGAAGATCTGATCCTCCATCTGGCAGGAAACGGGATGCTCACGCAGGAGGAGCTGGATGAGCTTCTCTTAAAGCTGGATGAGCAGTTTGAAAATTTAAGACAGCGTTACATCGGGAAATATACCTTAAGCAACTGGGGGCTTCTTCAGACAACAGCGATCTGCGAGGGTTATCTGCTGTTCGGAGACAGTCTTTGTCATCCTGATACGGGAAAATGGGCCTGGCAGGAGTTAAAGCGCCAGCTTGATTTGCAGGTTATGGATGACGGTTCCCACTGGGAGCAGTCTGTCATGTACCATATGGAGGTACTTTTGGCCTCCATGCGGCTGATGAAATGGAAAGAACTGGAAGAAAATAATCTGTGTCCAGAGAGATACAGAAGCGATTTTCCGGAGGAATGGGATTGGCTGAAAGCCCTTATAGAGAAAATGAGCCTCTATGTGCTTTATTGTGCCGGTCCAGATCACAGGCAGCCGGCCCAGTGTGACAGTGACCGGACTGATGTAAGGGACATTATGGTAAAGGCGTCTGTTCTTACTGGAAATAGCGTATTCCGGTTTGGCGGATATGAGGCTCTGGATCTGGAAAGCCTGTGGCTTTTTGGACGAAAGGGAGCGGAGCGGTATGAAGCAGCTGTATCCCGGGAGCCGGAGCGCCTGGACTATCATGCCCAGGATACAGGTAATATCTATATACGGAGCAGCTGGAAAGAGGACGCAAACTACACATACCTTTCCTGCGGCCCTCAGGGAAGCGGTCATGGTCATGGGGATCTGACGCACATTTCCCTGTACTATCAGGGAAAACCATTTTTGATTGACAGCGGCCGGTATTCCTACCGGGAGGATGAACCGCTGAGGATGGAGTTTAAAATGCTTCAGGCCCACAATGTCTGTGTGGTTGACGACGGTTCTTTGATCCGTCCGGACGGTTCATGGAGCTTTCATTCCTACGGGGATTGTTTTAAGACATATTACCGGGAAAAGGAAGGAATCTCCTACTGCGAGATGGCTTACCGCGGAAGGCTTGCAAACGGAGAAGGCTGTCTGGTTACGAGGAAGGTTATGACAGCAAGAGAGGGGCTGTGGCTGATTGTCAATGATATCTGGTGTGAGGGAAAGCATACGGTAAGAGAATATTACCATCTTGATCCAGATGCAGAAGCAAGGGCGGCAGAAGATGAGATTCTCCTTACAAACGGATCTGTACAGTTAAAGGCGCTGGGAGAGCAGCAGGAGCATGGGCCATGGACCCAGCCGGTTCCGATTCCATTTCAGCTGGAAAGCTGTAAGGTTTCACTGGAGTACAACCGACTTTCGGATAGTATGTGTCTGGTAAAAGAAGGAAGCTTTTCAGACTCTTTTGTAAGCAGCAGTGCTTTCTGTGGGGCCGGAGTACAGGTTTCGGCTCCTGAAGTATATCAATTTGGGGCTGGGGAGCCGGTATCAGACGGCCGTGTCACTGCCAAAACTTTCCATCTGTCAGAGGAAGAATCCTGGACCTTTTTAGTATGGAACCGTGAGACCTTCCGGGGGGGAAAGATGTATGAGTGCAGCGGAGTCCCTGTTTATGGAAAGGCGGGAGCTGTCCACAGACTTGGAGGAGAACAGACCTGGATTCGGCTCAGAAATTAAAAAGAGCGCCGGGAAAGCATTTCCCAACCCGTTTTTTTGTGGTATAGTAAAGTATAAGTTTGGTAGAAGATTGGAAGAACAGAGCATGAAAAAACTGACGATAAATGAAATTGCGGAAAAAGCAGGCGTGTCCAAGACAACCGTGTCTTTTTACCTCAATGGAAAAGCCAATAAGATGTCTGAGGAAACCCAGCAGCGGATTCAGCAGATTATTGATGAAACCGGGTATGAGCCCAGCGCGGCGGCCAGAGCCATGAAGGCCAAAAGCAGCGGTCTCATTGGCGTGATCTTAAAGGATGCGGCAGATCCCTACTGTGCCAGAGCCTTAAAGGGAATGGGAGAGGCAGCCGGTGAGACGGAGTATCAGATTCTTATTGGAAGCAGCGGCTATACCTTTAAAAACGAGCGGGAGCATGTGGAACGGATGTTAAAAGCAGGGGCAGAGGGATTTATCATTCAGGCCACCTACCGGTTTGGAATGCTGGCTGGCGAACTGGAAAAAAAGCGCAAGCCCATTATCTATCTGGAGGCCAAGCCCTATGATTTTAAAGGCAGGTATGTGAAGGGAAATAATTATGACTGCGTCTATCAGGTGATTACAGAATGTATCAAAAAGGGATATGGAGACTTTCTGATGATTTCTGATGGTGAGAGTTCTATGGGAACTGCCTTCGAGAATACAGCCGGTTACAGAGATGCCTTACAGGATGCAGGACTGGAGGGGAGAACCCTGTACGTTCAGTCCGGCGCACGGTCGGCTCAGATTTTTGAGGCCTTAAAGGATGAACTGGATTTAAGTCTCCATACCCTGATCTATGTAGCGGCTCCAGAACTTTTAAAGGCTGTTTTTCAGGCGCTGCGTTCCCTTCCGGATTATGAACGCCTTTTTCCTGAGCATCTGGGGCTCATTGGCTTTGACCCCGAAGGCTGGACGCGGATGACCAGCCCGCCGGTTTCCGCTATTATCCCCCCGGCGCAGGAAGAGGGAAAACGTGCCATGACAGAGCTTTTAGAGCTGCTGGACGGAAAAAAGAAGGATACAGAGGTTGTGTTTAAGAATATTGTGAAATGGAGAGGGACTACGGTCTGAGCGCCATAAAAATGAGGGTATCGCCCAATCATTATCAAATCAGATGATTGGGCGGTACCCTCGTTTTATACATTTATACATGAAAAAATTCAGAGAAACTCTGTTGGCAGCCAGTTTATCCTGCAGGGAATTACAGAGTACCTTTCTGAAGGATGATACATCCGTAGAGTGCAGTTTCACCAGTAGCTACTACAGCATAAGCATGTTCTGCAGCCTTATAGAAATCAAAACGTTCAATCATACCGATACAGTCATCACCACGGGGGTCATGGCGCCGGACGATCTGGCGGTATTCTTCCCAAATGGGGGTGGGTATGTCTTTGTCACATTCCTGTTTGTCCATGATCAGAACTGGAGCTTTTACAGAAGCGTCCAGAGGGAAAAAATGCAGAATCGCGTCTAAAAGTTCTGTAGCCCGTACTCCATCAGCTCTCACCAGCATACTGTGGCGGGCGCTGGAGGCGGAGGGATAAAACGCGTCTCCAATGACCAGAGTATCTCCATGACCCATTTCTGCAAGGACTTTTAAAAGATCAGGGGAAAGACAGTTTGGAATTCCTCTTAACATAATGTGTACCTCCGTAATCGTTATTTTAACTGCCGGTATCATTTGCAGGCAGCAGTTTGATGATAAAAGTGGTTATTTCTGTCTCTGACTACAAAATAGCACAGCCGTTAAAAAAAAGCAAAAACAAATTATGAAACAGAATGAAACGGAATGGAAAAACGGCTGATTTTCAACACAATATCCAACAAGATAGATAAAAGAATGTGAAAAGTGTACATTTTAGTATCATGACGTTATGATTTTTTTACAATAGTTTTTCCAAAATCTGATAGTAAATTTTACATTTCTTTTTTTATACTTATATTCATCCGATCCGGTGGGCTGAAATCTAAAAAAGGGTATATCTTTGTAATGTTTATTTTAACAGCCGGCATGGTTTGCAAGCGGCAGTCAAATGATAAAAGGCAAAGGAATTTATGAAACAGAATGAAACGGAATGAAAAAACAGCTGATTTTCGACACAATATCCAACAAGACAGATAAAAGAATGTGAAAAGTGTACATTTACTTTGTGCAAAATGTGTGATTATATAGAAATATAAAGAAGAAATGGAACGAAATGACCAAAAATAGGCGGATGAAACAGAACCCGCAGAAAGGGAAGCGGATGGCCGTAAACGTAAGAGAAATTGCAAAAAAAGCCAATGTTTCTGCTGCAACTGTTTCAAGAGTGTTACATCAATCGGAGCAGGTAAAGCCGGAAACCAGAAAAAAAGTGGAAGAAGCGATGAGACAGCTTCAGGTAACAGCAGGGGAACTGGTACGCAGTGCCAGGATGGATACCAGAATTGTGGGAATTCTGGTGCCAGATCTGTCCAATTCCTTTTTTTCAGAGTGCATTTTGGGAATCGAAGAATATGCCAGGGAAGCGGGACTGACCACCATTATTTGCCATACGAAGGAGTCCGACCAGGAAGAAGTGAGGTATCTTCGGATGTTAAAGGAAATGCATGTATGCGGGATCATTATGACTCCCACATCCGATGATAATGACTATATGAACAATGAGTATTTAAATCTTTTGATCGACATGAAAATTCCGGTAGTTTTACTGGACAGGGATGTGAAATACTCTCAGCTGGACGGTGTATTTATTGATAATGAAAATGGGGCCTTTAATGCAGTGAAGCTTCTTTTAGAAAACGGGCATCGCAATATTGCCATGATTTCTGGCCCTTTAAATACGGTGCCGGGGCGTGGAAGAGAAGAAGGCTACCGCAATGCATTTGAATTTATGAATGTACCCTTAAGGGAGGAATTGATCTATGAGGGGCATTTTAGTATTCAGGGAGGCAGAGAGGCCACGGAAATGATATTAAGGGAACATCCGGAGGTAACGGCTATTTTTTCTTCTAACAACCATATGACGATCGGCTGTCTTTCCCGCCTTTTTGAGGAAGGGCTTAAAATACCGGAGGATATGGCGGTGATAGGATTCGATGACATTCCGATCCTGAATCAGCTTGGCTATGAAATTACGGTGGTAGGCAGGCCCACCAAAGAGATGGGACATCAGGCTGTTAAAATTCTGGCTAAAATGATGAATGGAAAACGCACTGATATGACGCGGAGAATCATTCTGATTCCCAAGCTAATTATCCGCGGTTCGGAACGGCTGTGCAGGCCGGCAGATTAAACAGGAAAAGGAGAATGACAGGTTATGAAAAAAGTGGCGGTGATTGGAAGCTTTATTGTGGATCTTATGGCCAGGACGCCTCATCTTCCAGAGCCGGGAGAAACGGTGATGGGAAGCTTTTTTAAGGCTGGACCGGGAGGTAAAGGAGGGAATCAGGCAGTGGCTGCCAAGCGGGCAGGAAGCAATCTGGTATACTCCACAAAGATTGGTAAGGACAGCTTTGCAGAGATTGCCAGGGCCTCCTTTGCGGAAAACGGGATTTCCATGGATTATGTGTTTGAGACGGAGAAGGCTGCCACAGGAGCGGCACTGATTTCTGTGGATGAAGTTACCTCCCAGAATGAAATTATCGTGATTTTAGGAGCCAGCGCCACTTATGAGGAGGAGGATCTGGAAAAGCTTAAGGAGGCACTTTCAGGCTGTGAATACCTGCTTCTTCAGATGGAGATCAATCGGGAGGCTACAGAAAGATTGATTTCCATGGCCTACGATATGGGGATTCGTGTGATTTTAAATCCGGCGCCGGTACAGCAGCTTTCAGAAGAGTTATATTCTAAGCTGTATCTGGTAACGCCTAATGAGGTGGAAGCCAGAATCCTTACAGAAATTGCCTGCGATGACATAGAAGGGTGCAGGCAGGCGGCCAGGGCATTTATGGAAAAAGGCGTGGAGCGGGTGATCATCACCATCGGCAAGCGGGGCGTGTATTATTATGACGGAGAGACCGAGGAAATCATTGGAAATTATAATGTGAAAGTGCTTGATACCACCGGAGCAGGAGATGCGTTTAACGGAGGACTTTTAGCAGGGCTCAGTCAGGGAATGGAGCTTCTTTCTGCAGCTCGATATGGAAACGTGGTATCGAATCTTGCGGTGACGAAGCTGGGAACGGCCCCTGCTATGCCAACAAAGCAAGAAATAGACGTTTTTATTGAAAAAGAACAGATTAAATTTTAAGGAGGGGAATAGAGCATGAGTTCAATCACATTGAAGAACATTCATAAGGCTTACGGAAAGGACGTGATCATTCCGGATCTTAATTTTACCATTGAAGACGGTTCCTTTACTGTATTGGTAGGACCTTCCGGCTGCGGAAAATCAACCACCTTACGGATGATCGCGGGACTGGAAAAACCCACATCAGGAGAAATTTTTATTGATGATGAAAACGTAGTGGATGTAGATCCGGGCAAGCGGGGCATCGCTATGGTATTCCAAAATTATGCATTATACCCCACCATGTCCGTGCGGGACAACATCGAATTTGGATTGAAGAATAAAAAAGTGCCGAAGGAAGAGAGAAATAAACTGATTGCCGATGTGAGCGAGGTTGTTGGCCTGACGCCGTATCTGAGCAGAAAGCCATCTGAACTGTCCGGCGGACAGAGACAGCGTGTGGCATTGGCCAGAGCCATGGTAAAAAATCCCAAGGTATTTTTGATGGACGAGCCTCTGTCCAACCTGGATGCCAAGCTGCGTCAGCAGATGCGTGTGGAGCTGATTGAACTGCACAAGCGTTTGGGAACTACATTCATTTATGTGACCCATGATCAGGTTGAGGCTATGAGTATGGGAGATAATATTATCCTTATGGATAAGGGCATTATTATGCAGCGCTCTACGCCTAAGGAAATGTATCACAATCCCCAGAATGTCTACACAGCCCAGTTTATTGGTACGCCGCCCATGAATATTGTGAGCAATATGGTGAAAGGGATCCGGGTGGGATTCAGGCCGGAAAAGACTTCCCTCATTGATCCGGGAGACGCTGTCCTTTCCATTCAGGGACGGATCATTACCAAGGAACAGCTGGGAGCTGAGATGAACTATTCGATTGAAACGGCCTTTGGAAAGGTGATGGTAAAGACGGAGGATGATATTGAAGGGCAAGAATGCCGTCTGTACATCCGGGAAAAGAATGTCTTTGCCTTTGGGGAGGACGGAAACCGCATTCCTGTGACAGAGGAGATTAAAAAGGCTTTGGAACAGGTGGAGAAAGGGGTGTAGAGTATGGAGGATAAAAAAGGTTCTGTAAAACAGAAGGGGAACTTTTGGAATCATGACCGCAAGGATGCCTTAAAAGGCTATCTTCTGATTTTTCCATCCATTCTGCTTCTGGGGATTTTTACGATTTACCCTATTTTTTACCTGCTGGACTCCAGCCTTCGGGATGGAAGCCTTTTAAGTAAAAAGAGGGAGTTTGTAGGCCTGGAAAACTTTATCACTCTGTTCAAAAGTGTGGATTTTCACACGACTCTGAAAAATACGTTTATTTATTCCGTTGGTCTGGTGGCAATCCTTATGGTACTGGCTACTTTGCTTGCTGTATGGGTGAATGGAAAAGCTCAGAAGCGTTTAAACAGTGTGACATTAGCAGCAGTGTTTACCCCTCATATTATTTCTCTGGTTTCTGTATCTACGGTATTTTTATGGATCATGGATCCCCAGATTGGAGCAATCAATTATGTGTTGCGCACATTGGGCTTAAAGCCCTTCCCATTTTTAGCCAGCAGTAAAACTGCATTGGCATCTCTGGTAGGCATGATGGTGTGGAAAAGCCTGGGATATTATTCACTCTTAATTCTGGCGGCTCTGCAGGGAGTACCAAAGGACATTTATGAGGCTGCCGAGATTGATGATACACCCAAAATCCGTACATTCTTTCGGATTACCCTGCCTATGATCAGTCCTACTCTGTTTTTCACTACGATTGTGGCTACCATCAGTTCCTTTCAGGTGTTTGAGACGGTAAATCTGATGACTCAGGGAGGCCCGGTGAACTCCACCAACACGTTGGTATACCAGATCTATTCGGATGCTTTTAAGTACTTAAAGCTGGGACCGGCGACGGCAGAGGCAGTAGTGCTTTTGACTATGGTAGGAATTTTAACCTTCCTGTATTTCTTCTTCCTGGGCAAGAAGGTACATTATCAATAAAAAGGAGGCTGCGACGTGAAAAAGACAGTTATGAAAAAAAAGGGACGCATTCTGGGAGGAGCGTTGAATGCGGCATTAAAGCTTCTTTTAATCTTTCTGATCGCGTATCCTTTTATCTGGATGGTATTTACATCTTTTAAACCGTATAAGGAGACAACGATTTATCCGCCTACCCTGCTCCCTACCAACTGGACAACAGAAGGGTATGTAAAGGCGTTGGAAATGGTGGATGTGGCAACGTTTCTTAAGAATTCCCTGATTGTAAGCCTGACTGTTCTGGTACTTCAGTATCTGGTGATTGTACCGGCGGCTTATGCCTTTGCCAGATGTAAATTCCGTTTTAAGGGATTTTTCTTTGGTATCGTACTGCTTGGTTTTATGATTCCTCAGCAGGTTACCTTTATTCCTATTTATCTGATGTTCAGCAAGGCAGGGCTGCTCCAGAGCCTGATTCCCCAAATTCTTCCGTTTATCTCCAACGCGTTTGGAATCTTCCTGCTCCGGCAGTATTTTATGCAGATCCCGGAGGAGATTATTGAGGCGGCCAGACTGGATGATGCGGGAGAGTTAAAAATCATTTTGAGGATTATGATCCCCATGGCAAGGCCGGCTATTTTTACGATTGGACTTCTCAGCTTTATTTCCAGCTGGAATTCCTATTTCTGGCCGCTTATCATGACGACTAAGGATGCTTACCGCACACTGCCGATCGGTGTGGCTATGTTGAACAGCCAGGAGGGCGGAAGGCTCTGGAATGTCCTGATGGCTGGAAATATGTTTCTGGTGGTTCCGATCCTGATCGTTTATCTGTTTGCAAATAAACAGATTCGCAAGGCATTTGCTTATTCTGGAATTAAATAAAAACGGAGGCTGCACATGAAAAAGAAATTAGTTGTACTGTCGGTGGACTCGCTGTTTGACGAGGACATGGAATTTTTAAAAACTCTTCCTAATTTTAAGAAGATACTGGATCAAGGCTGTTACGCGGAAGGCGGGATGAGGAGTGTCTATCCTTCTTTCACATATCCCGCCCATGCATCCATTATCACGGGAACCTGGCCGGAGTTCCATGGAATTTACCATAATGAGAAGTTAGATGTGGGAAATCCTTCGCCGGATTGGTATTGGTACCATAAGGATCTAAAGGTGGATACCATTTTGGATGTGGCTCACCGGCAGGGGCTTACGACTGCGTGCGTGGGCTGGCCCTGTATGGGAGCAGATCCCAATGTGGACTGGCTGGTGGCAGAGATTTGGCCTGAGAATGATAAAGTGGATCCCAGACCTATTTTAAAGACAGGATGCAGTGAAAACATGTTTGAGGCGGGGGGAGTTATGGAGCGCCATTGGCACAAGCTGAGAAAAACCACCCAGCCCTTTATGGATCACATGATGGTAGGTGCATCCTGCGATATCATACGCCGTTATCAGCCGGATATACTGTTTATTCATCTGTCCCATCTGGATCATACCCGACATGCCAATGGGATTCATGGGCCGGCTGTGAACCAGGCGATCATTGCCAATGATGACTGGCTTGGCCGCCTGATGGAGGCTGCTATGGATGCAGGGGTTTATGAAGATACAAATTTTGCAGTGATCAGCGATCATGGCCATTTGCCAGTGAAGCAGATGTTCAATCCCAATGTTCTTTTAGCAGAAGAAGGCTTCATCCGGTTGGATGAAAATGGAAGGATTGCCAGCTGGGATGCTTATTGTAATTCAACCTCGCTGTCCTGTCAGGTGGTGTTAAAAGATCCGGCAGACAAAGAGGTGAGGGATAAGCTGGAAGCGCTGCTGTACCAGATGAGGAAGAATCCTGCCTATGGTGTGGAATGTGTATATAATAAGGAAGAGGTGGAGAAAGAGCAGCATCTTACCGGAGATTTTGAGTATGTGCTGGAAGGAATGGCAGGGACAAGCTTTGGAGCTGCCTGCACCGGGGAAGTTTTAGTGAAGCCGGATAATTCCGATTATAAATTCTCGGTAGCGTCTCACGGCCATCTGCCCCACAAGGGCCCACAGCCTGTATTTATGATAGCCGGACCGGACGTGAAGAAAGGGGCAGTGATCCCCAGACAGCGGATCATCGACGAGGCACCTACGTTTGCAAAGATTTTCGGGTTCGATCTGCCAGATGCAAAAGGTACGGTTTTAAAAGAAATTTTAAAATAAATTCCTACAAGGAGGAGAAAGGAAGGTACGTTTTATGAAAAGAAGAGGAGCTTTGGTAATGAGCGCATTGCTGATGACCTCGCTGCTGTCCGGATGCGGAGGCGGCCAGGCGGACGCTGAAAAGACTCAGGAGGCGGCGCAGACGCAAGCTCAGGGAGAAAACCAGTCTCAGGCAGAGGCTGGGGAGACATCTGCTGTGAATCCCGATGCTACGGAAGTTCTGTTCTGGATCAGTTTAAGCGGCGGTATGGGTGAGACGATTGAAGAGATTGTAAATAATTATAATGCCAGCCAGGACAAGGTTCATGTGACGGTAGAATTCCAGGGAAACTATTATGATATGGCAGCCAAGCTGCAGACAGCAGTTACTTCCGGCGAGATGCCTCATGTAGCACAGCTGGAAATGGGCCGTACAAAAATGTTTGCAGATTATGGCGTTCTTCAGGATATGACAGAACTGGCTCAGGAGGCAGGGCTGGATACCAGTATGTTTTTTGAAGGCCTTATGAGCAGCTGTGACTGGGGAGAGGGATTATATGCGCTTCCCTTTAACCGCAGCACTCCTATGTTCTACTACAATAAAGATATGTTTGAAGAAGTGGGATTGGATCCGGAAGCTCCGCCTCAGACCTGGGATGAACTGAAAGAATATGCTGCAAAGCTTTCTATTCCCGACGAGCGATGGGGATTTGAGATGCCCATTGACGCCTGGTTCTACGAAGCATTTATTATGCAGTCGGATGGACGGATTTTGAATGAGGATGAGACAGACATAGGCTTTAACAACGAGACGGGAACAGAACCTCTGGCTATGTGGAAGAGCATGATCAGTGAAGGCATCATGAAGGCGCCTCCAGGAAAAGAGTACAATTCCTATGAAGCAGCCCGCTCAGATTTCTCCGCAGGTATCACTGGCATGATTGTGACATCTTCCGGTGATCTGGGTACTCTGAACAGCTCCTGTGATTTTGAAGTAGGGACTGCATTCCTTCCTAAAAATACCCGGTTTGGTGTTCCTACCGGAGGAGCGAATGTGGTAATGATGGCTGGTTTGGAAGAAGATTCGGCAGCTACCATGGATTTCCTGAAATACTTAACCAGCCCTGAGGTTGCAGCATATTGGGCTACAAAGACTGGTTATGTACCTTCCAGCCAGGCTGCAGCAGATACAGATGTATATCAGGAGTATATCAGCGCTAATGGCAATGCCAAGACTGCCCTGGAGCAGATGCAGTACACGGATATTCCAAGACCCATCAATGAGGATTATCCACAGATCCACTCTGAGATCATGATGACAGAGATTCAGCGCTGCATTGAGGAGCCTTCTTATACACCGGAGCAGGCTGTAACAGCAATCTCCGAGCAGACGAAAGCTCTTTTAGCTAAATAAACAAAGCAAGTATTATAACGTATGGAAGCACAGGAATCAAACCTGTGCTTCCTGCATCAAAGGGAAAATGCATAAACATGGAGGAAAAAATGGAATTGAACAAGTATATTGACCATACATATTTAAAGCCTTTTGCAATGGAATCGGATATTATCAGAATCTGTGACGAAGCAAAGAAATATCATTTCGCGTCGGTGTGCGTGAACCCCTGTAATGTTCCGCTGGTAGCAAAGGAGCTGGCAGGAAGCGATGTGGCTGTCTGCAGCGTAGTAGGCTTCCCTTTTGGTACTCATACTACTAAGACGAAGCTGTTTGAGACCAGAGAAGCTCTGGACAATGGAGCAGATGAAATCGATATGGTAATCAATGTAGGACGTCTGATCCAGGGAGATGAGGCGTACGTGGAACAGGAGGTAGCCGCTTTGGTACAGCTGTGCCATGAGAGAGGAAAAATTCTCAAGGTTATTATTGAAACCTGCTATCTCAATGAGGAGCAGATTAAAGCCATGTGCAGCATTGTGGAAAGTACCCATGCGGATTTTATTAAAACATCCACAGGCTATGGTTCCAGAGGTGCAAATTTTGAAGATATTGAGCTGTTTAAGAAATACTTGAAGATACCGGCAAAGATGAAGGCCTCCGGCGGTATCCGTACTACGGAAGATGCGAAACGATACGTGGAATCAGGGTGTAGCCGTCTTGGAACGAGCAACGGTGTGTCTATTATGGAAGGAACGAAAGCACAGGAAGAATATTAAAGAATCCGGGGGATTATTTGTGTTGAGATAGCGGTTTTGAAGCTGCGGGAAAGGGAGAAGGAGGAGAAGATTGAGATGGTGAGGGATATGATCGCCATGCTTTCCGATGTGAATCTGTTTTCAACGGTCATGCGCCTTGGGCTGGCTCTTCTTCTGGGGGGAGTTTTAGGCATTGAACGCGGGAGAAGGAGACGTCCTGCCGGTCTGCGCACATACATGATCGTGTGTATGGCCAGTGCATTGGTGATGCTTACCGGTCAGTTTCTGTTTGAAACATTTCATACAGGAGATCCTTCCCGACTGGGAGCCCAGGTCATAAGCGGCATCGGTTTTCTCGGAGCTGGAACCATCATTATCACTTCCAAACAGGTGAAGGGACTTACAACGGCTGCCGGTCTGTGGGCTTCTGCCTGTCTGGGGCTGGCAGTGGGAGCCGGTTTTTATGCCGGAGCTATCACATGCGGAATTTTTTTGCTTTTAGTATTTTCGTGTATGTCAAAGCTGGATACCCGTCTTCGCAAAAATGCAAAGCAAATCAGTTTTTTTGCAGAATTTAAGTCCATGAAAGCTCTGGGAGAATTTATCCATATGATGAGGGATAAAAATTACAAGATTTATGATGTAGAGATCAATCGGAGCAAGGATACAGTGGGAGATCTGGTGGGAGCTGTATTCTGGGTGGATTTAAATGCTCCTGCCGATCATGTTCAGGTCATTGCAGATTTTTCCAGTTTTCAGGAGGTCAGGTATGTTGAAGAACTGGAGGTATTGTAGAGCCGGGCTTTAAGCGGTTGTTTTTCTAAAAAGGAGATGAAACGTTTCATATGCATGGCGTTCATCTCCTTTTTTGATACAGCGGATAAGCGGCCTAACAAAATATGAAATAAAAATGGCGGAGTGCTTATCGTAACACTCCGTCGAAAGTCTCGCCGGGTTGCGCATGAAAAATCAGAGGCGTGGTGGGTTCTGTTGCTATCATTATACAACGTTTATTGCGGCTGCCAAGATTCATTTTCTTTTTGAGTTTCCGCAAACTGTAACTGTAATTAATTGTAACTTAATTGTTTCAAACATTCTGTTAAAATCTTTCTAATATGAGGAATTCAATGAAACAGGGGCATTGCAAAACGGAAAGCTTCCATAGGAACTTCGTTTTACAATGCCCTTCTCTTTGTTTTATAAAATATTTAGTTACTATTCTTCTCCGCCTTCATCTCAGCCATCTTCATTGCACGAACCTTCAATGGCAGGCCGAACAGGGTGATAAATCCGTCTGCATCATGGTGGTCATAGAGGTCGCCGGTGGTGAAGGAAGCCAGGGACTCGCTGTATAAGGAGTAAGGAGAGGTGGTTCCGGCCTTGATGATGTTGCCCTTGTAGAGCTTGAACTTAACCTCGCCGGTTACATATTCCTGAGTGGACTCTACGAATGCCTGAACAGCCTCGCGCAGAGGAGTAAACCATTTTCCTTCATATACGATCTGAGCCATACGGTTGCTCATGTCCTTCTTTACATCCATAGTAGCGCGGTCAAGAACCAGCTCCTCTAACTGCTTGTGAGCCTCCATCAGGATGGTTCCGCCGGGAGTCTCATAAACGCCTCTGGACTTCATTCCTACTACACGGTTTTCTACAATATCTACAATACCGATACCATGCTTTCCGCCCAGCTCATTTAACTTGCGGATCACATCGGAAACCTTCATCTGTACGCCATTTACGCTGGTGGGAACGCCCTTTTCAAAGGTCATGGTTACATATTCGCCTTGATCGGGAGCTTCCTCAGGAGTAACGCCAAGTACCAGCATATTTGCAAAGTTTGGCTCTAAGGAAGGATCCTCAAGCTCCAGTCCCTCATGACTGATGTGCCAGATATTGCAGTCGCGGCTGTAGCTGTGGCTGTGATCGAAGGGAAGATCGATGCCGTGCTGCTTGCAGTATTCAATCTCATCCTCACGGGACTGCATTTTCCATACATCGGTCATACGCCAGGGAGCGATGATCTTGATGTCGGGAGCCAGAGCCTTGATGGATAATTCAAAACGGATCTGGTCATTTCCCTTGCCGGTAGCACCGTGGCAGATGGCAACTGCACCTTCCTTGCGGGCGATGTCAACCAGGCGTTTTGCGATGGCAGGACGGGCCATAGAGGTACCTAACAGGTATTTATTCTCATAAACAGCATCTGCCTTTACGCAGGGCATAATGTAGTTATCACAGAAATCATCTACCAGGTCTTCAATATATAATTTGGAAGCGCCGGAAAGCTTTGCTCTCTCTTCCAGACCTTCCAACTCTTTGCCCTGTCCGCAGTCGATGCAGCAGCAGATTACGTCATATCCAAAATTTTCCTTTAACCACGGAATAACAGCAGTGGTGTCCAGACCGCCGGAATAAGCTAAAACAACTTTTTCTTTCATCGTTATATCCTCCAAAAATCATATTCAACAATCTTTCATAAATATACACCACAATTCGGGAAAATGCAAGTATAAAATAAAAAAATAAAAAAATGTTGCATATTATGCATCTTGGATGTATAATTATGAAATCAAAACTCCAGAGGGAGAGATTCAGGGAAAAAGAACGGCTCATTTTCCCTCAAAAAATCTCAATTAGCGGGATGTTTAAATATGAATGGTTTCTTATATAAAGGAGAGTATGAATGATGATTAAGGCAGGAATTATCGGATCCACAGGATATGCAGGAGGAGAGCTGGCAAGGCTTTTGCTTCAGAGAGAAGATGTGGAGATCAAATGGTACGGTTCCAGAAGCTACATTGACCAGAAATATGCATCTGTTTATCAGAATATGTTTAAACTGGTGGATGCAGAGTGTATGGATGACAATATGAAGGAACTGGCAGAGCAGGTGGATGTGGTATTTACCGCTACTCCCCAGGGCTTATGCTCCACTCTGGTAAATGAGGATGTTCTTTCCAAAGTAAAGATCATTGACCTCAGCGCAGATTTCCGTATTAAGGATGTGGAAATTTATAAACAGTGGTATAAGCTGGAGCATGGTTCACCGGAATATATTAAGGAAGCTGTTTACGGACTGCCGGAGATTAACCGGGACAAGATTAAGGATGCAAGGCTGATTGCCAATCCGGGCTGCTTTCCTACCTGTTCCTTTTTATCCACATATCCTTTAGTGAAAGAAGGAATCATTGATCCCAATACACTGATCATTGACGCCAAGTCCGGCACCTCAGGGGCAGGAAGAGGCGCAAAGGTAGACAGCCTGTACTGTGAGGTAAATGAAAATATCAAGGCATACGGGGTAGGCGTTCACCGCCATACGCCTGAGATTGAGGAGCAGCTGTCCTATGCGGCAGGAAAACCCGTTACTATCAGTTTCACCCCGCACCTGGTTCCCATGAACCGGGGCATTCTGGTAACAGCCTACGCATCTCTTGCAAAAGATGTAACGGAAGAAGAGATCAGAGCCGCCTATGAGAAATATTATAAGAATGAATATTTTGTCCGCCTCTTAGAACCGGGAGTGGTTCCCCAGACAAGATGGGTTGAGGGAAGCAATTTTGCAGACGTAAACTTCAAGCTTGATCCCAGAACTAAGAGGGTCGTGATGATGGGAGCCATTGACAATATGGTAAAGGGCGCAGCCGGACAGGCAGTCCAGAATATGAACCTGATGTTTGGCCTTCCGGAAAACACAGGCTTAAAGCAGGTGCCGTTATTCCCGTGATACAGGGGCTGAAAGCCGTTTGACACATCATTTTTCAAAAGAGACAGGAGGGAGCAGTACCAATGTCAGGAACAATGGAGATTCTGATCCGTGAAATGACCATAGAGGATTATGAAGCGGTATATCATCTGTGGACAGAGATCCGGGGCTTTGGAATCCGGAGTATAGATGATTCAAAAGAGGGAGTGGAGCGATTTCTGAAACGCAATCCCACCACCAGCGTAGTGGCAGTTCAGAATGGACGGATTGTGGGAAATATTCTCTGCGGCCATGACGGGCGCACGGGCTGCTTCTATCATGTCTGTGTAGATCCGGATTACCGCAAGCACGGGATTGGTTACCGGATGGTAAGAGCCGCCATTCACGCCCTGCAGAAAGAGGGTGTCAGCAAGATCAGCCTCATTGCCTTTAAGAGCAATGAGATTGGAAATGCCTTCTGGCAGGGCATTGGCTGGACGGAACGGGAAGATATCAACAGCTATGAATTTATATTGAATGAGGAAAATATCACACGGTTTGTAAAATAGGAGGAAATGTATTATGTATGAAGTGATTCAGGGCGGCGTTACAGCCGCAAAGGGATTTATGGCAGCATTTACGGCAGCAGGAATTAAATATAAGAACCGTCCCGATATGGCTATGATCTACAGCCAGGTTCCCTGTGAGTCCGCAGGAACCTTTACCACCAATCTTGTAAAGGCGGCTCCTGTCAAATGGGATAAGGCCCAGGTGACAAGCGGCGCGAAAGCCCAGGCAGTGATCGTAAATGCAGGAATCGCCAATGCCTGTACGGGAAAAGAGGGAATGGACTACTGCGCTCAGACTGCCAAGGCTGCAGCAGAAGCATTAAATATTAAGGAAGACAGCGTCCTTGTGGCCTCCACCGGAGTGATCGGAATGCAGCTCCCCATGGAACGCATTGAAGCAGGGATCCGGGCCATGGCCCCTGAATTGGGGGATAGCTTAGAGAGCGGAACTGAGGCTTCAAAGGCTATTATGACAACGGATACGAAGAATAAGGAAGTGGCTGTCAAAGTAGTTCTTGGGGGCGTACCTGTTACCATCGGCGGCATGTGTAAGGGATCCGGCATGATCCACCCCAATATGTGCACCATGTTAAGCTTTGTCACAACAGACGCAGCCATTTCCAAGGAACTTCTGCAGGAGGCATTAAGCGAGGATATCAAGGATACCTACAACATGATTTCCGTAGACGGGGACACTTCTACCAATGATACGGTGCTTCTTCTGGCAAACGGCCTTGCAGGAAATCCTGAGATCACAGAGAAAAATGAGGATTACAAAGCCTTCTGCGAGGCATTAAATTATATCAATGAAACACTTGCAAAGAAGATGGCAGGAGACGGAGAAGGCTGTACTGCTCTTTTTGAGGTAAAGATCAAGGGAGCGCAGACAAAGGAGCAGGCAAAGATTCTGGCAAAATCCGTGATCACTTCCAGCCTTACAAAGGCGGCGATTTTCGGTCATGACGCCAACTGGGGCCGCATCCTCTGCGCCATGGGCTATTCCGGCGCGGAGTTTGATCCGGAGCAGGTGGACTTGTATTTTGAGAGCGCTGCAGGCAGCATGCAGATCATAAAGGATGGCGTGGCTGTGGACTACAGCGAGGAGCAGGCCACAAAGATCCTTTCCGAACCGGAGGTTACAGCCATCGCAGATATTAAGATGGGAACCGAAGAGGCGGCAGCCTGGGGCTGTGACCTTACCTTTGATTATGTAAAGATCAACGCAGACTACCGGTCATAAGATGGTGGCAGGAAACAGGGAATATAGAATATGAATTCAGGGAGGAAATGAGAAATGAATCTGGAACCAATGCAGAAGGCGGCTGTTTTAATTGAGGCCCTTCCATATATTCAGCGTTTTAACCGCAAAATTGTAGTGGTAAAATACGGCGGCAGCGCCATGGTAGATGAAGAGTTAAAGAAAAAGGTCATTCAGGACGTAGTTCTTTTAAAACTGGTAGGCTTTAAGCCCATTATTGTCCACGGCGGAGGAAAGGAAATCAGCCGCTGGGTCGGAAAGGTAGGCATGGAACCCTATTTTATCAACGGCCTGCGCGTTACCGACGAGCCTACCATGGAGATTGCGGAAATGGTATTAAATAAGGTAAATAAGAGCCTGGTACAGCTGGTAAATGAGCTTGGCATCAAGGCAGTGGGAATCAGCGGAAAAGACGGCATGATGTTAAAATGCCATAAAAAGCTTTCCGGCGGTCAGGATATCGGCTATGTGGGAGAAATCGATTCCGTAGATCCGGAAATTATCCATGACCTTTTGGAAAAGGATTTCCTGCCGATTATCTGCCCCATTGGCTATGACGAGCACTTCCAGAGCTACAATATCAATGCAGATGATGCAGCCTGCGCCATCGCAAGGGCGGTTCAGGCGGAAAAGCTGGCCTTTCTTACAGATGTAGAAGGCGTATATAAAGATTTTGAAGATAAGGATTCCCTGATTTCTGAAATGGAAGTGGATGAGGCACAGGCCTTTGTAGACAGCGGAAGCCTGGGAGGCGGTATGCTTCCAAAGCTTCAAAACTGCATTGACGCCATTAAAAACGGCGTTTCCAGAGTTCATATTCTGGATGGACGGATTCCACACTGCCTGCTGCTTGAAATCTTTACAGATAAGGGTATCGGAACTGCCATCTATAATTCAAAAGAGGATGAGAGGTATTACCATGGCTGATGAAAAAATGATCAATCGGGCTGAACAGGTTCTGTATAAAACATACAATCGCTTCCCGGTGGTGTTTGACCACGGAAAAGGAGTAACTCTCTGGGACAGCGAGGGGCAGGAATATCTGGACTTCGGCGCAGGAATTGCGGTTATGGGTCTGGGATACGCAGATGAGGAATACACCCAGGCGGTAAAGGCCCAGCTGGATAAATTGACCCATATTTCCAACCTGTTTTACAATGAACCTTCAATCACAGCAGGAGAGAAGCTGTTAAAAGTCTCCGGCATGGACAAGGTGTTTTTTACCAACAGCGGCACCGAGGCGGTTGAAGGAGCGTTAAAGATCGCAAAGAGATATCATTATAATAAGCTTCATGAAACAATGGGGGACGGCTTTGACGGCTGTGAGGAAAAGGAAATCGACATGACAGGAGAGATCATTGCCATGAACCATTCCTTTCACGGCCGCAGCCTGGGCGCTTTGTCCGTAACGGGAAATGTCCACTATCAGGCGCCCTTTGCTCCGCTGATCCCGGGAATCCGTTTTGCGGATTTTAACGATCTGGACAGTGTGAAATCACAGATTACAGACAAGACCTGCGCCATTATCATGGAAACCATCCAGGGAGAGGGAGGAATTTACCCGGCAGAGGAAGCCTTTTTAAAGGGCGTCCGGGCGCTGTGCGATGAGCACGATATCCTGCTGATCCTGGATGAGATCCAGTGCGGAATGGGACGCACCGGAGAGATGTTCGCCTGGCAGCATTACGGCGTAAAGCCGGATGTGATGACCGTGGCAAAGGCCCTTGGAAACGGCGTTCCCATCGGAGCCTTCCTGGCCTGCGGAAAGGCAGCCACAGCTATGGTTCCGGGAGACCACGGCACCACCTACGGCGGAAATCCCCTGGTGACAGCGGCAGCGGGAGCAGTTCTTGATATTTTTGAAAAGAGACAGATCACAGACCATGTCAAAGAGGTGGGAGCTTACCTTTATGAAAAACTGGAGGAGCTTACCAAAAAATACGATATCATCTGCGGCCACAGAGGTCGGGGATTGATCCAGGGGCTGGAGTTTACCGTTCCTGCAGGCCCTATTGTATCAAAAGCTCTTTTAGAGGAGAAGCTGGTTTTGATCAGTGCAGGCAGCCATATTATCCGGTTTGTGCCGCCGCTTATTATTCAGAAGTCGGATGTGGATGAAATGGCGGCGCGGCTGGAACGGGTGCTGAAAAATTTATAAGGTGTGTAAAAGATTCGTATATAAGCGAAAAGACAGAGTTGTATAAAAATAGGGGGATAAGTCAATCATCAATGCCAGATGATTGATTTATCCCCCTGATTGCTAAAGATTGAAAATATCCGCATGTGTTCCTGTGTCCACCAGAGTGAGGGTCAGGATGTCATTTTCGATAAGATAAACTAAAAGCCAATCTGGTTTAATATGACATTCACGGAAGCCTTTTAACTAGCCGCTTAATTCGTGATCATGATATTTTGGTTCCAGTTGTTTACCCTGACGAAGTGTGTCAACAACATAATCCAAAAGGGCAAGATCCAGTCCCCTTTTTTTCATGAGTTTGTAGCTTTTTTTGTAAGCGGTTGTGAATTTTACTGTGTACATTTATTCTTCAAGTGTCCTTCGCAGTTCATACATACTATTATATCCCTTGACGTCAGGATCACGGGAGATGCGTTTGGCTTCATCCATGGCATCAAGTGTGCGTTGATTGTAATGGGGCATTTCAATATTAAATGGAAGTCCGCCTCTAAGCACACATTGATGAAGAAACAAATTTACTGCACCAGACATATCGAGTCCAAGGGTATTAAACAAATCAGTGGCCTGTTTTTTGATGTCTGCATCAATTCTGATCTGGGTAGGTGCTGTTGCCATATAATCACCGCCTTTCAGGTATATTATATGTAATTTGGTTTACAATGTCAATTAAATAGATGGTAAAATCACTTTTTCCTTGATTTTTTAGCATTTTTAAGGCTCTTTTTTGAGGCTTTTTTAGCCTTGGAGCCTTTTTTTGTTTTTTCCGGTTTGTCGGAGCGGCCAACGGACAGAAAATCAGAATCCTGAAGCTCTGGAGTGGTATCTGTGATCGGAGGTACAGTGTCCGGGGCGGGAGATTGAGGGCTGGAAGCTGGCGGATCAGACGGTATCTGTTCATCTGCCCTATATTCCACGATATCCTCAATACGGCAGTCTAAAAGGCGGCAGAGTGTTTCAAGCGTGTGAGTAGAAACGTGCATATTTTTTTTCAGGCGTCCGATCTGTCCGGCGCTGAAGCCATGAAATTTGATTAGTTTATACTGGGTCATACCGCGGTTTGTCATGGTATCCCATAAACGGTCATATCGAATCATTGACCATTCCTCCTAAATAATATATTATCAGTAAACGGATTATATCATAAGATGGATATGGATACAAGAGGGACTGAAAAAATAACGAATGACAAACCTACAGCACAATGATATAATTTACTGAGCATCGTATAGTATGAGGAGATTGTATGCTGGATTACAGGATAGCGGCAGTCTGCGGAGCTGCCCTGGGGGCTGCTCTGGCAGCCCGTTCAAAATATGAGAGAAAATCGCTGTCTGTGGAGGAAACAGAGGTGTTTTCGGATCGTCTTACCAGAGACTGGATCTTTGTATTTCTTTCCGATCTCCATGAAAATGAATTTGGGCCGGAAAATGAACAGCTGATAGCAGCCATTGACCGCATAAAGCCGGATGGGATTTTAATTGGAGGCGATCTGATCGTCACGAAAAAGAGACAGGCAAGAACAAGAGTATCGGAGACCCTTCTGGCCGCGCTGGCTTCCCGTTATCCCATATACTGCGGAAACGGCAATCACGAAAGCCGCATGAGATGGCGGAAGGAAGAATACAAAGATGGCTATGAACAATACAGAGCATATCTTAAGAAGCTGGGAATCTGTCTTTTAGAAGATCAGTCTGTACTGGTCGGAGACGAGATACGGGTTTCCGGGCTGGAACTGGATCCCTGTTTTTATAAAAAGGCATATTCCCAAAAACTGGCATTGATGGATCAAGCTTATATAGAGAAAAAGCTGGGGCCTGCCAGCAGGGATCATTTTCAGATCCTTCTGGCCCATTCGCCGCTCTTTTTTGAGGCATACAGGAAGTGGGGAGCCGATTTGACGCTGTCCGGCCATTTTCATGGAGGCACCATACGGCTTCCGGTTTTGGGAGGCGTGATGACGCCCCAGTATCAGTTTTTTCTGCCGGAATGTGCCGGAACCCATGAAAAGGGCGGGAAATATATGGCGGTGAGCAGAGGCCTTGGAACTCATTCCATCAATATCCGGTTAAATAATCGGCCTCAGCTTTTAGTCGTCCGGTTAAAGAGGAAAATAACGTAATTATGGAAACAATTACCTATAAACTGGAGCATTTTGAAGGCCCTCTGGATCTTCTGCTCCATCTGATCGAAAAGAACAAGATTGATATCTATGATATTCCCATTGTGGAAATTACGGCCCAATATCTGGCCTATGTGCGCCAGATGGAACGGGAAGACTTAAATATAGTCAGCGACTTTCTTGTCATGGCTGCAACCCTTCTGGATATCAAGGCCAAGATGCTTCTTCCGAAGGAAGTAAATGAGGAAGGGGAGGAAATAGACCCCAGGGCAGAGCTTGTGAGCCGTCTGCTGGAATACAAGCGTTATAAACTTTTGGCAGAAGAACTGGCAGAGCGGGAGGAGGGAGCGCTGATGCATTTTTATAAGGCGTCTACCCTTCCGCCTGAGGTTGCAAAATACCAGCCGCCGGTAGATCTGGATGAGCTTTTGGATGGAATGACGCTTGCAAAGCTGAAACGGATTTTTGAGCAGGTGATGAAACGCCAGGAAAATAAGGTGGATCCTATCCGCAGTAAATTTGGAACGATCCGGAGAGAGCCGGTAAGTCTTGAAACAAAGATAGGTTCTGTACTGGCTTATGCGAGAAAAAAACGGCGTTTCAGTTTTCGCCAGCTTTTAGAGCGCCAGTCCGATAAGCTGGAGATCGTAGTAACCTTTCTGGCAGTGCTGGAGCTGATGAAAATTGGAAAGATCCATCTGACCCAGGAGGAAACCTTTGGAGATATGGATATTGAAGCTCTGGAACCGGAGGGCATGGATGAAGAGCCGGATCTTGCAGAACTGAGTGATTTTGAGGAATAGGAAATGGAAAACAGCAGTATCAATGTAAATTTTGAGCCTGTGGAAAATGAAAAGGATCAGGAGGCCGTTATTGAGGCAGTGCTTTTTACCATAGGCGGGGCCGTGGAGCTGCGCCAGCTGGCAGCGGCCATTGGACAGGATAAGGAAACGGCCAAAAGGGCGGTAGAGCGGCTGGCAAAGCGTTACCGGGAAGAAACAAGGGGAATGGAGATTAAACAGTTAGAGGACAGCTATCAGATGTGTACCCGCTCTGAATATTATGAAAACCTCATCCGCGTGGCGGCAGCGCCTAAAAAGCAGGTGTTGTCCGATGTGGTTCTGGAAACACTGTCTATTATTGCTTACCGGCAGCCGGTGACAAAGATGGAGATTGAGAAGATCCGCGGGGTAAAGTCGGATCATGCGGTAAACCGTCTGGTGGAGTATGATCTGGTCTATGAGGCGGGCCGTCTGGATGCACCGGGCCGTCCCGCCCTGTTTGCCACTACAGAGGAATTTATGCGCCGGTTCGGTGTGGATTCTCTGGGAGAGCTTCCGGATGTGGATCCGGAACAGGAGGCTCTCATCCGGGCAGAGGTAGAGGAGGAGCTGCAGCTGAGCGTGGAGGAGATTCAGAAAGATATGGAGGAATAGCCGGAGAAAAGAATCAGGTGCCGGAAACTGATGCCGCAGTCCGTCACCTCAGGGGACAAATGGGAATATGCTAGGGTAACCCGTTTGAAGAGGAGCGGTTTTGTGTTTCAGAGTTTTATTCTGGTGCTGGCGCTGTGTGCCGACACCTTTGGGGCAGGTCTTGCCTATGGGACAAATCGAATACGGGTCGGTTTTGGAAAGGTGCTGTTTTTAAATGGAATCTGCAGCGTCTGTCTGGGACTGGCTATGACAGCAGGCTTTTTTGCCGCAGAGAGGCTTTCGGGGATCAATCTTCGCACTCTCTGCGGAGGAAGCCTTATTTTTATGGGATTGTTTCGTCTCACGGACTTTTCTCTGCGAAGATGGATCCGGATGCATTGGGAGAATGGACGCAGTTTCTGCTTTTCTCGTTCCGGTATTCATGTGCTTATACGGATCTGGAGTGATCCCATGGAAGCAGATGCAGATGGCTCTCACAGTCTGGAATGGAAGGAAACATTTATTTTAAGCCTTGCAATGTCCTTAGACAGTCTGGCTGCCGGAGCTGCAGCAGCCCTTTCAGAGGGAAGAATTGCTCTTACAGTGCTTTTGTCTCTTTTGGTGGGAACTGCGGTCACAGAAGCCGGGCTTATGGCCGGCCGCTTTGCCGCTGAGAAAGGGCAGAGAGACCTGGGATGGCTCAGCGGTCTGCTTTTGATAGCGGTGGGGATTGGGAAGCTGTAGAGTAGTGAGAAATCCCCCTACGAACTGGAAAAATCAGACGTTTTAGTGTATGATAAATAAAAAAACAGATAGCTAAAACGGGGGAAGATGGGATGGTGAAAAAATATCGTCTGAATATTCGGTTAAAAATAATTTATATCAGTATTGTTATTTTGTTTGTATTCGTATTGGCTATTTTAAGATATGCATTTAATCGCAGCCGAAATTTGCTTATTCAGCAGGAGATTGGAATTATTTCACAGGTTATGAACCGAAATGAATTAGCAGTAGAAGAGGTAATGGATGCTGTTAGGAAACTCTCGGCTGTTTCTAATACCCATAAACAGATAGCCTCTTTATTAAATGAATCTTACAAAAATCAGTTGTATTCATCTGAGAATGCCAGCAGAATCCGATCTCTGGAAGAGGAACTTTTATTTTATAAAAATATTTTTATGGATTATCGGATTCATTATGTGATAATGGGAGCTGATGGAACGATATACAGTATAGCGGATGGAATAGAGAACAGCGCTATGTTTGGAAAACAGCTTTTGGAGAGTGTAAAACAGCAGGCATGGTTTCATGAGTTTATGGAAAAAGAGAGGGTATCATGTTGGGTTGCACCATGTATGTATGATAAAAAGGGGGTTATCAAAGAAGAAGGAGATCCACATATCTTTTTTGTGCGGCGTATTCAGGACTATAATACACAGAAATATCTTGGAGTATCTATTGTATCATTTCCGATTGATAATTTTTCAGAGCTTTTAACACCATATGGAAATGGAGGGCTGATGCTGTTGAATCAGGAAAACCAACCAGTTTATACAAGAGATTCGGAGAATTATTTTGAGGGAGTGAATGTAGAAGATTTGACTGCACAGTTTAATAAAGGCCAGGGACATTTTTACTTTGATAAGCAGAATGTATCATATTTGGTAAATTATCAAAAGGTTGAGGATTGTGGGTGGTATTTGGTGAATATGATTCCTATAATGGTCACAACTCAGGCTGTGGATCATTTCTATCGTTCTATTACAGGATTGGTATTTTTGATTGCACTTGCTGCCGCAGCAGTTTGTCTGGCTATGTATATTTATATTAATGCACCTTTGAATCGTCTGGTACGCAGAGTGAGCAGTGTAAATATTGGAGGAACCAGAGTTTCGGAGGCAGCTGAAATTTCCCGTCCTTCATTTGGTATTGCAGAAACTGAAATGGAGATAAACCGTATGGTGGATTATATTGAAGAGCTTTCTGCTCAGGCATTGAAACAAAGAGATATAGAACAGAATCTGCGATATGAAATGCTGAGGGCACAGTTAAATCCACATTTTCTTTTTAATACATTAAATATTATTAAATGGTCTGCCATGATGTCAGGAGCAGCTAATATAGCAGATATGATTACCTCTTTGGGGATTCTTTTGGAAAATACAATGAATCGCGGGGAAAAGGAAACAGCGCTTAGAGAAGAAATCAAGGTGGTAAAAGCATGGGCTGAGATTAAAAACTGGGGGTTGAAAAACAGAATACAGATTTACTGTGAAATTCCAGATGACCTTTTGGATTTTCGTGTTATCAGGTTTTTTTTACAGCCTTTAGTAGAAAACGCAGTATTACATGGGATGAATGGACAGGAAAATGGAGAGATACGAATTCAGGCAGAGAGAGAAGATATGGGAGTATGTGTATCTGTTCATGATAACGGATCTGGGATTGATGCGCAGACATTAGAGAGAATCTGTCGGGAATTGGATGGGGAATATAAACGGCGCCATGTGACAGGGATTGGTCTTAAAAGCATTCATGAGCTGATGAAGACAAAATATGGGCCTGAATACGGTCTTACCATTGAATCGGATAAAATGATGGGAACAACTGTATATGCGTTGTTTCCGGACAGGGAGGATAAACACAATGCTGAAAGTAATGATCGTGGATGATGAATTTATTGTGCGGGTAGGATTTAAATCCAGTGTGGAGTGGGAAAAATATGGCTGTCAGGTGATAGCTGCCTGCGGTTCAGGTAAGGAAGCAATAGAGATATTTTCCAAAGAGCTTCCGGATATTGTGTTTACAGATATTATGATGCCGGAGATGGATGGGATTGAGCTGGTAGAGTATACAAAAACCAGATATCCCTGGATTCGTGTAGTCGTTTTAAGCTGTTTAAATGAAATTGATTATGTAAAAAAGGCAATACGTTTAGGAGCGGAGGATTATATTTTAAAATTATCCTTTACACAGGAGTCGATTGTGGAATTGATCCAGAAACTGTCAAAAAGTATAGAGGAGGAAAGGAAAGAACAATTTATAAGACAGACAGAAGTGCAGTTGTCTGCGTTTAACAGGGAGGAGGGGATGAGACTTTTGCTGGCTGAAAAGCTGTCAGTCTGTGAAAAAGAATCTCTTCTTGATCGTCTGGGATATCCGTATGATCCTTTTGTTTGTTATGGAGTAGCCTGCCTTTTAATTGACAAAGCATGGGCTGCTCAAAGTGAAGAGAATGATAATGGATATATGAAACGGTATAGTTTATTGAATCTGGTGAGAGAATACTTCGCAAAGCTTCCGCAAAATGAGGCGTTTTTTGTGGGGGATCGTCAGATGATTGTGCTCTTTAAATTTAACAGAGGGGAGGGGATTGATGATGTAAAACACTATTTTCCGGATTTATTAAGGTTATTAAATGAGGCATTGTCTACGCATATGAATACAACAGTATCCATGGGACTTGGAGAAGAAATAGAAAATAGAGTGGAACTGCCGTCTCTTTATCAACAGGCAGTTAAAGCGGCAAATTTGCGATTCTTTGATGGTACAGCTTCATTTCATATGTCTGATGAAAACAGGAATGCCGTATGGAATAAGGATATTGTGCTGATGAAACAGATGCAGGAGGCTGTATTGCGCCATGATAAGGAAAAAGCCTTTGAGTTAACAGAAACTTTTTTTGAGAGTATAAAAGGAATCTCCAGCACAGAATTGATACAAAAGATTCGTCATACTGTGATGGAAACCTGGTTGTTTGTTTCTGGAGTTGTGGTCACAGAGGAAAGAAGGGGGACAGAATCATTAAAAATGATACAGACAGATGGATTTTACAGTGCAGATACGGTCAAGGAACTTAAAGATTTATTTGAGACTGCATTGGATTCTCTGTTTGGTTATCTCCAGAACAGAAAAACAGTAGATCCGCAAATTAGCAGATTGCTTGACTGGCTTGAGGTTCATGTGGATCAGACGATCAGTCTGGAAGAGGCAGCTGGACGTTGTGCACTGGGAAAAAGTCAATTTTGCAGTCTTTTTAAAAAGGCAACAGGTGAGACTTTTGTTAATTATGTAAATCGATTGAAAATGAGAAAGGCGTTGATTCTTCTTGAAAATGGATCTTTGCAGGTACAGGAAGTTGCAATGAAAATTGGTGTGTCTGATCTGTCGTATTTCAGCCGCCTTTTTAAGCGATATCATGGTATAAGTCCAAGTGATGTTTGGAAAAAATAAATATATTTTTGTAAGATTTTAAAAAAATATCATACAAAAATACCAATAAAAAAAGGGGAGAGATTTGCATGGACAATTGTGCAAATAATCCCTTTTTTTGTTCCTTCCAATACAAAAAGGGAAAAGTTATAATGAAGACATCAGAAAAGTCAGAAAAAAGAAGGAGGAGTCTTATTATGAGAAGGAAAATGAGTGTAGCATTGGCAGCGGCAATCGTGGCGGGGACGCTTGCAGGCTGTTCCGGAGGAACCAGCAGGTTGCCAGGGGATACTACAGCAGCGGATATTACGGTTGGTAAGGAAAGCGTAGAAAAAGATACTGCTGAAAATGGGGATAAGCCGTATGCAGGAACAACAATTCGTGTATTGAGTATGACTGGACAGATATCAGATGCTTTGGAAGCCAATCTGGAGCAGTTTGAAGAAGAAACAGGAATTACAGTAAATCTGGAACTTTACGGAGAGGCACAGCTGCGGGAGAAATGTGTGACCGAGTTTCTGGCAGGATCATCTACGATTGATGTTTTTCTTATGAGTCCTTTGCAGGATATGGCGGCTTTCAGTAATAATGGATGGATTGAACCACTTGACACATGGGTAAAGGATGAAAACTTTGACTGGGATGATTTTTCTTCTGCTCCTATGGATCAGATTACTATACAGTCTACAGGAGAAATCGGAGCCCTTCCTTTGTATTCATCTGTACAGCTGATGTATTACCGCAAGGATATATTTGAGGAGAAAAATCTCACCCCACCAGCTAACTATGATGAACTTTTAGAGGTATGTAAGGCATTAAATGATCCGGAGAATAATTTTTATGCGATGGCCTGCCGGGGTGAAAAAATTGCGTTGACTTCTCAGTTTTCACCCTTCCTTTACGGTTATGGAGGATCCTATTTTAAAGATGGAACCTGTGCATTTAACACACCAGAAAATTTGGAGGCAGCAAAATTCTATGGAAACCTTTTAGGAAATTATGCACCAGAAGGAATTCTTACAGCAGGATATTCTCAGATGACACAGCTGTTTAATTCTGGTCAGGTGGGGATGTGTATTGATGCGATTGCTTTGTATCAGACTTTGGTTGATCCAAATGAATCCGCTTTTTATGACAAGGTGGGTGTTGCGCCGATTCCAGAAGGCCCGGCAGGACGTCAGTCCTATAAACAGGTTGTATGGGGAGCGTCTATTTATTCTGGTTCAAAGAATAAAGAGGCTGCCTGGGAATTTCTGAAATATGCAGCAGGAAAAGATGTTGCAGCTGAGATTACCCCAAAGGGTATGCCAACTTTCCGCGCATCTGTGTGGGAAGATGAGAGAGTTACTTCTGCAATGCCGGCAGATTATATCGAAGCTTATAATACAGAGATTAAAGCAGATACAACCAATCAGTATGGCCTTCCAAGAATGACCGCCGTGTCTGAGGCAAGAGATGCCATGGGTGAGGCAATTGTGTATTCAATTGAGACCAAGGGAGAAGGTTCTGAACTGGAAGAACGGATGAAAGAGGCCTCTGAAAAGGTAGACCAGCTGCTGAAGGATTCCGGAGAATACGGAGAAGACTATCCTTACGAAGAATAAAAGGGAAAGGAAGCGCAGGTATGAAGGACTTTATCAATAAGCACATCAAATGGGTGTTTTCCCTTCCAGCGTTGATTTTTATGCTGGTTATGATTGCAGTCCCTATTGTTATGACCATGTTTTTCAGTTTAAATGACTGGAATTTGCTGATGGGAAATGGGATGAAATTTAACTTTGGAAAAAATTATCTGGATGTGCTGTCCGGAAAGGAATTCTGGCAGTCTCTGGTAATCACATTTTACTACACCGGATTGGCTACGATTGCAGAGATGATGCTTGGGCTTGCGATTGCTTTAATCTTAAATAAAGATTTTCGCGGAAAAAATGCAGTAAAGACAATTGTACTTCTGCCTTATATGATGGCACCTGTGGCAGTGGGGTTAATGTGGATGCTGTTTTATGAGCCTTCTTCTGGTCTGATGAATTATATTTTTGCCTGTGTGGGTCTGCCGCGATCAGCTTTTGTTTCCGCAAAGGAAACAGTCATTCCGGCAATCGCGGCAGTAGAGACCTGGCAGATGACACCTATGGTTGTGATTGTCTGCCTGGCCGGACTTTCATCACTTCCCTCAGATCCTATGGAGGCAGCGAAGGTAGACGGAGCAACTTCGATTCAGACATTTTTCAAAGTAACATTGCCCCTTTTAACCCAAACTCTGTTTTCTATTGGCCTGCTCCGTTTTATAGATGTATTTAAGTCCTTTGATCTGATTTATGCCATGACAAAGGGAGGACCGGCCAATGCATCAAGGACATTAAACCTTTTTGCATATGAAACAGCATTTTCTTATTATAAATTTGGGCTAGCCTCAGCTATGCTGATGATCCTGTTTATTATTGTATTGCTGCTCAGTGTGCTGGTAATGAAGATTCAGAAAAGGCTGGTGGAATATTATGGCGGTTAATCCTTATAAAGTTCGTAAATGTGTCAAAAAAATATTGTTTGGAATCGCGGTATTGATCATTGTTATACCAATTTTATTTCCATTATATTTTGTACTAATTTCCTCTTTTAAAAATATGGCACAGGTGTATATTATGCCTCCAAAGCTCTTTGGATTTAAGCCTATTCTTGACAATTATATTTACATATTTAAAACACAGCATTATGGTACATATATTTGGAATTCAGCAGTAGTAGCTGTGGCATCTACCGGTTTTTCCATGCTGTTGGGTGTTCCTGCGGCATATGCGATTGCAAGGTATAAAATGGGAAAGATGAATACAGCGATTCTGACAGCTAGATTATTGCCAAATATTTCTATTCTGTTGCCTTATTATTTTATTTTTTCCAAGCTGAAAATGATAGATACTTATGGAGTTCTGATTTTAAGCCATATGGTACTGTCTCTTCCGCTGATTGTATGGATTATGACCGGATTTTTTGCAGATCTTCCCTTAGAATTGGAGGAGGCTGCTATTGTGGATGGATGCACCAGACAAAAATGTTTTACAAATGTGCTTCTTCCAATTAGTACACCAGGGCTTGTAACCTGTGCTACCTTATCTTTTTTAGGTTCCTGGAATAATTTCCAGTTTGCCCTTATTCTGAGTGGTGAAAAAACACGCACTCTTCCAGTTTCTCTTCAGTATTTTGTTTCGGGAGCAGACATCCGTTGGGGAAGAATGTTAGCGGCTACTATTGTAGTGATTGTACCAACGATCATTCTGACAATGATTCTTCAAAAATATATTGTGCAGGGAATGACGGCTGGTGCAGTAAAGGGATAAGATGGAAAAATATCTCATTCATGGAAAAGGAATTTATGATCCTGTATCAGGCAGGTATTGTGCAAATGGACTTTTGGTAAGCATTGGGAATAGTGACCAAGGAGTTGGAAGAATTCTTGAGCGAGGTGAGTTTAAGAAACTGAAAGCACATTATCCAGAATGCTATGTGATGGATCTGAAGGAACTGTGGATCCTTCCGGGACTGATTAATACTCATGTTCATCTGGAATTCAATCCGGAAGGGGACACGTTTTCTGTTTACAGGAAGGAAAATTCCAAAAAACACATAGATCGGGCGATACAGGCAGCCAGAAAGCTTCTGCGTTCAGGTGTAACAGGGGTGAGAGATGCGGGCAGTTCTATGGAATTGATTTGTGCGCTGAAAGACAGAGGGGATATTCCCAGTATACAATTTTGTGGGCCGCCGCTTACACTTCCAAGGGGCCATCTGTATTTCCTGGGCGGTGAAGTGCAGACTGAGACTGAAATTCAAAATGCTGTACAGAGGAGAGCTAAAGCAGGGTGTGGTTGTGTAAAATTGATTGCCAGCGGCGGTAGGCTGACACCTGGCTCCAAACCAGAACAAGATACATATACAAAAGAACAGATGTATATGGCCGTGAAAGAGGCTCATAAACTGGGGTTGAAAATAGCGGCCCATTGTCTGACAGGCACATCTGCCGTACATGCAATACAGGCTGGCGTGGACAGTATTGAGCATGCTGCGTGTTTTAAGAACGTTTCCGGTTGCTTGATGCGGGTTTGGGAGCCTGAATTATGGAGCGGATTGGATAAAACAAAAATTAAAAATGTTTTTTTGATGCCAGGCATATCAAATACCTGGGATCCTAATGTTGCGAAATGTGTACAAGCAGAGATTGCATGCAGATTGAAAGCAATGGGAATGCTGCTTACGGTCGGTACAGATGCAGGATGTCAAAATACATTTTTTGAGGAGACATGGAAGGAGATATGGCTTCTGACAGAGGTGTGTAAATTGACAGAAGCAGAGGCCTTATATACGGCTACTATACAGAGCGCACAGGCTTTGGGATGGGAGGATGTCGGAGGAACTAGTCAGGGATACAGGGCAGATTTGATTGCAGTTCGGGAAGATCCTTTAAAAGATATCAGAGTTCTCAGGAACGTGGAGCATACTTTTCTTGGAGGAAAAATGGTTTTTTAATGAAATGTTTATAACAGGAGGCATAGAAGATGAATCCATATGAGTTAAAGGATACAGAGAAAATTATTTCTCCAGCGCTTATTTATTATGAGAATATAATTCGCAGTAATATACTCAAAGCGATTGAGATAGCAGGAACAGCTGATAGGCTGTGGCCTCATGTGAAAAGCCACAAGTCTGCGGATATGCTGAAAATACAAATGGAATATGGGATCTCTAAATTTAAAACTGCTACGGTGGCAGAAGCTGAGATGGCGGCAGAAGCAGGAGCCAGCCATGTGATTTTGGCATATCCCCTGGTAGGGCCGAATCAGGAACGACTGGTTCGCTTAGCAATGGCTTATCCGGATACCTGTTTTTATGCAGTGGAGGATGACAGGGAACAGCTGAAAAAACTGGCAGATCTCTGTCTGGAAATGAACTATGAAATGAAGGTACTGATTGATGTGAATATGGGAATGAACCGTACAGGAGTATCTATTGATGATATGGAGAAGCTGTATCGTTATGGAAACAGTTTAGAGGGAATTCTTGTGGATGGACTGCACTGCTATGACGGCAACCATAATAACAAAGATATCCATCAGCGGATGGAGGATGTAAAAGAGACTGATGATAAGATAAAAGAAGTGATTGGAAATCTCCAAACAGATGGGATACCCTGTGAAATCATAGTAGCAGGCGGTACACCGTCATTTCCATGCCATGCCGCACTGACAGACTGGTATCTTTCACCAGGAACAGCTTTTATTACAGATGCAGGATATTATCAAAATTTGCCGGATCTTCCCTTTGTGCCAGGAGCTGCAGTAATGACGCGTGTTATTAGTCATCCGGCCCCCGGAGTTTTTACCACAGATTTGGGATATAAAGGGATTGCTGCTGATCCTGTGGGACAAAGGGGATTTATTGTGGGAATGGAGTATGCAGTTCCAGTGATACATAGTGAAGAGCATTGGGCTTTTAAAGTAGAGGATGAATCTCAGGTGCCTTCGGTGGGAAGTTGTCTATATGTGATTCCTACTCATATCTGTCCTACAAGTGCGCTTTATCCAGAGATTCTGACAGCAGAAGAGGGACAGTTAAAAGAAGCATGGCCAGTAACAGCAAGAAACCGTAGGATTCATTATTAAAAATATATGGAAAATCCATATCAGGAGGCGTAGGGGAATGGATCATATTGGGGTTTTTAAAATTTTGGAAAAACTCGTAAGCTTTGAAACGGTTTCTCCGCCAGGAAATGAGGCTGAAGCTGCCAGTTATCTGGCAAATCTTCTTACCGCTTTTGGGCTTCAATGCAGAGTACAGGAGCTTGGAAATGACAGGGCAAATTTAATTGCAGTCCTGGATGGGAAGGAACCAGGGCCAGAGCTAATGTTAAATGGTCATTTGGATGTAGTTCCAGCTCAGGGTTTGTGGAGTAGTGATCCCTTTGAGGTAAAATACTCGGAAGATGGAAAGCTGTTTGGCAGGGGAACTGCGGATATGAAGGGCGGGGTAGCAGCCATGTGTGCTGCAGCCATGGAGACAGCATCAGAAGGAGGCATAACGAGGGGAAGGTTAAAGCTTCTGTTTGTGGCAGATGAGGAGTGCTCTAATCTGGGAACCAGGGCTTACATGAAAGAGTATGGGCCGTCGGATTATGGTATTATTGGTGAGCCTACAGGACTGGCTGTGGCAGCAGCCCACAGAGGTGTTTCAAGGGATTATATTGAATTTACTGCCCCGGCACGCCATGCGGCTCTTCCGTCCAGAGAGAAGGATGCTGTGGAAAAAATGGCTTCTTTTGTTTTACAGATACGGGAAATAAATAAGAAGCTTGCAAAACTTACACATCCTCTTCTTCCTTCGCCAGGTATTTCTGTTACAAAATTGGAGGGCTATGAAAAGGATAATGTGGTTCCAGGGAAAACCCGAATTCTGCTGGATTTTCGTATTCTTCCGGGAATGCATCATGAAGCAGCAGTAGAAATATTACAAAATGGGCTTGCTTTGGCAGGTATTGCAGATGCCAGAATAGAATCTCATTTCTATATGCCGGGAGGAGAAATTTCACAGGAAGATCCCTTTGTGCTTTTATGCGCAAAAAAGAGACAGGAGATTTTGAAAACAGAAGAACCGATATGTGCATTTGATGCATCTTGCGAGCAGTGTTTTCTGGTGGAGCACGGTACAAAGACTGTTATCTGCGGGCCTGGCAATTTAGCGCAGGCCCATACAGTAAATGAATTTATAAATCGGCAGCAGATTCTCCAGGCAGTATCCCTGTATAAAGGGATTATAAAAGAAATATTGATATAAATGTGACAGGATCACAGAAAGGATGATAGAAATATGAGAGATATTTATGAGGTATTAAAGGAAAAACAGATTACATTGCCCCAGCCTCCGCCTAAGGGAGGGGTGTATACACCCGTACAGGAATTTGGTGAAAAAATGCTGTATTGTTCAGGTTGTGGACCAGATCTGGGAGAAGGAAATACAGTAATTGGAAAACTTGGAAAAGATTTGAGTTTGGAGGATGGGCAGAAAGCGGCATATAACTGTATGTTAAATCTTCTTGCAAATCTCCATGAAAAAACAGGCGATTTGAATCGGATAAAGCGTTTTGTAAAAGTACTTGCCTTTGTAAACAGTGCAGATGATTTTGGAATGCAGCCACAGGTTGTAAACGGCGGATCAAATCTGATTGCAGAGCTGTTTGGAGAGGAAGCGGGGCTTCCAGCTCGTTCTGCAATTGGCGTAAATGCTCTTCCGGGTGGGATTGCCTGCGAGATTGAGGTATTGGTAGAGTTAAGATAATAAAATATTTTCTTAGAACATCCGTAGTTTATTATTAAGAAGGTAATCTGCGGATGTTTGAGCAATGTAAAAATGTACACATAAAAAAACTTGCAACCACTTTGATTGTATGATACATTACTCTGGTAAAGTGAAGGAGTGTATTTACAATGCAAAGGGAGGACAGGAAGATGCTGCAATTTTTGAATACTGCGTTAAAGGCCATTGATGATCTTGTATGGGGAGTTCCGCTGATTGTGCTGATTTTGGCAACAGGGATTTATCTGACGGTACGTCTGAAGGGGATGCAGATCCGAAAACTTCCCGCTGCTCTGCGCTACATGGTTCAGAATGAAGAAGAGGGAAGCGGAGAGGTTACCAGCTTTGGAGCTCTTTGTACTGCCATGTCAGCAACGATCGGAACGGGAAATATTGTAGGTGTAGCGACCGCCATTGTGGCTGGTGGACCGGGCGCTTTATTCTGGATGTGGATTGCCGCTTTATTTGGAATGGCAACCAAATATGCAGAGGGTGTTCTGGCAATCTGCTATCGAAGTGTAGACAAAGAAACCGGTCATGTTTTGGGAGGTCCCTTTTACTATATCGAAAACGGAATGGGAAAGAAATGGAGATGGCTGGGAAAAATATTTGCTTTTTTTGGCGCCGGTGTCGGTCTTCTGGGAATCGGAACCTTTACTCAGGTTAATGGCATTACTTCTGCAGTAGGAGATTTTTTTGATAGTCAGAAAGCCTGTACAGTGGCGCTGTTTGGAAGAGAGTATACGGTGGCCGTGCTGATCGCCGGACTGATTTTGACAATTTGTGTTGCACTGGTGGTTTTGGGTGGATTGGAGCGTATTGCTACCGTTTCCCAGATTATCGTGCCGTTTATGGCTGTCTTTTATGTGGCTGCATGCATTACGATTTTATGTGTAAATGCACAAAGAGTTCCTATAGCATTTAAGATGATACTGGAAAGCGCCTTTGGGCTTCGGCCGGCAGCAGGAGGCGCTTTGGGAAGCATTCTTCTTGCAATGCAGAAGGGAATCGCAAGAGGCATTTTTTCAAATGAGGCAGGATTGGGAAGCGCTCCCATTGCTGCTGCAGCAGCCCGTACCAGAGAACCGGTTCGTCAGGGACTGGTTTCGATGACGGGAACCTTTATAGATACGATTATAATCTGTACCATGACAGGTCTTTCAATTGTGCTGACCGGAGCCTATGAGACAGGTCTGGAGGGGGTTGCAGTAACCACTTATGCCTTTAATCACGGGCTTCCTCTGCCCGCCTGGGCCAGTTCCTTTCTTCTGATGGCGTGCCTGATTTTCTTTGCATTTACAACTATTATAGGATGGAATTATTATGGGGAACGCTGTCTGGAGTATTTGTCAGGAGGAAGCAGACGTGCAGTAATGACGTATCGTTTCTTATATATCCTTGCTATTTTTATCGGGCCGTTTATGACGGTTGAGGCGGTCTGGACGATTGCCGATATCTTTAATGCGCTGATGGCAATTCCCAATCTGATTGCGGTACTTGCCCTCAGCGGAGTTGTTGCAGCAGAAACGGGAGATTACTGGAAACGAATGAAAAAATAAGATTGAAGTCTGATTTTAATACGCCTATTGACGGAGCCTTGTATCCATGGTAAGATAGCATCACCAATTAAGACACAATACATAGTGTGCTGACAAAAAAGATAAAACACAATATATAGTATATAATGTAATCGTTCTATTGAGAGGTGACGTATGGATCTAACCAGAGTAAAGGTAGTAAAAAAAGACGGAACAAAAGAGGATTTTAACGTTCAGAAGGTGATTTCCGCCATCAGCAAGTCCGCTGAGAGGGCCATGATCACATTTTCAAAGGCAGAACTGAATTTTATCTGCGAATTTGTAGAAGAGAAGGTTCAGGAGCTGGATCAGGAGCTGATCCCAATTCCCCAGATGCACAATATTGTAGAAGGCGCTCTTGAAAAGGTAAATCCTCTGGTGGCAAAGAGCTATCGGGATTACAGAAACTATAAGCAGGATTTTGTCCGGATGCTGGATGATGTGTATAAGAAGAGCCAGTCTATTATGTACATCGGTGATAAGGAGAACAGCAATACGGACAGCGCCCTGGTATCTACGAAGCGCAGCCTGATTTTTAATGAATTAAATAAATCCCTGTATCAGAAGTTTTTTATGACCGTGGAGGAGCTTCAGGCCTGCCGAGAGGGGTATATTTACATCCATGATATGTCTGCCAGACGCGACACCATGAACTGCTGTCTGTTTGATGTAAAGGCGGTTCTGACCGGGGGCTTTGAGATGGGAAATCTCTGGTATAACGAGCCGAAAACGTTGGATGTGGCCTTTGATGTGATCGGGGATATTGTCTTAAGTGCGGCCAGCCAGCAGTACGGAGGTTTTACGGTTCCCAGCGTGGAGGAGATCCTGGCGCCCTATGCGGAAAAGTCTTATGAAAAGTACATTGAAAAATATCTGGATCTGGGTCTTGCAGCGGACAAGGCCAAAGAGGTGGCCTGGAAGGATGTACAGAGGGATATGGAGCAGGGCTTTCAGGGATGGGAGTACAAGTTTAACTCCGTTTCTTCCAGCCGGGGAGATTACCCCTTTATCACCATGACAGCAGGCACGGGAACGAGCCGTTTTGCCAAGATGGCGACTATGACCATGCTCAATGTGCGCAAGGGCGGACAGGGAAAGAAGGATCATAAAAAGCCTGTGCTTTTCCCGAAGATCGTATTCCTTTATGATGAGGCTCTTCACGGGCCGGGAGGCGAGCTGGAGGATGTGTTTGAGGCAGGGATCGACTGCTCCAGCAAGACCATGTATCCCGACTGGCTGTCCCTGACGGGAAAGGGGTATATCGCCAGTATGTATAAGCGCTATGGCAAAATCATTTCCCCTATGGGCTGCCGTGCCTTTTTATCCCCCTGGTATGAGCGGGGCGGAATGTATCCGGCAGATGATAAGGACTCTCCCGTATTTGTGGGACGGTTTAATATCGGCGTAGTCAGCCTTCACCTTCCTATGATCCTTGCAAAGGCAAGACAGGAGAGCCGGGATTTCTACGAGGTGCTGGACTACTATCTGGAGCTGATCCGCAAGATCCATATCCGCACCTACGCTTACCTGGGCGAGCTGAAGGCATCTACCAATCCGCTGGCCTACTGTGAAGGCGGTTTTTACGGCGGTCATCTGGGCCTGCATGATAAGATCAAGCCCCTTCTTAAAACTGCCACAGCATCCTTTGGCATCACAGCCTTTAATGAGCTTCAGCAGCTGTATAACAAAAAGTCTCTGGTAGAAGATGGACAGTTTGCGCTGGAGGTTCTGGAGCATATCAATAAAAAGATTGAGGAATTTAAGGAAGAGGATGGCAATCTGTATGCCATTTATGCGACTCCGGCGGAAAATCTCTGCGGCCTTCAGGTAAAGCAGTTCCGTGAAAAGTACGGCATCATTGAAAATGTGTCGGACAGGGAGTATGTGAGCAACGGCTTCCATTGTCATGTGACAGAGGACATTACGCCGATTGAAAAGCAGGATCTGGAGTACCGTTTCTGGGAACTGAGCAACGGAGGAAAGATCCAGTATGTGAAATACCCCATCAGCTACAATAAAGAAGCCATCCGTACTCTGGTGCGCCGGGCGATGAAGATGGGCTTTTATGAGGGAGTAAATCTGTCGCTGGCTTACTGTGACGACTGCGGCCATGAGGAACTGGAGATGGATGTGTGTCCTGTCTGCGGCAGCCGCAACCTGACAAAGATTGACCGTATGAACGGTTACCTGAGTTATTCGAGAGTAAAGGGAGATACCCGTTTGAATGAAGCCAAGATGGCTGAAATAGCAGAGAGAAAGAGCATGTAAGAGAAATGAGCAAAAAGGCCGTCGGTATCTGATGCGTTCATCAGACCGGCGGCCTTTTATGGCTCAGACTGGGATTTAGCCAGTAACCCTTCTATATATCCTTCTGCCTTTTTCTTATCTCCCGGACTTAACCGGTCAAACAGTTCCAGAAAAGCCTTTTGCTGCTCTGTGATTGTAGCGGCGGAGCCGTCCGTACTGTAAAACTGGGAAATGGTAATGCCCATGGCCTCGCAGATATGGCGTATGGTGGGGACACTGGGGATGGAAGTGCGGCGGAAAAGATTTCCTATGCTGTTTGGAGAAACGTCCATTTCCTTTGCAAGGCGGTAATGGCTCCAGCCTCTGATGCGGCAGAGTTCTTCAATACGTTCCAGCTCAAAACTCATTGTAGTCATATCAGAAGAGACATCCTTAGAGGATCATCTGCTTCTGCCTCCTGTCGTGCTGTCATTTTCGTGCTTTGTATTATTGTATCCCACAGTTATAAAAAACATCAGGCTGAAATAGAGTGCATGATTTATGCACGAAATAGTGTACAAATGAATAAAAATTACCTTATGCGCAGAAATATACAGTTAGAATCTGCGGATGAAAGGATCTTTAAGCGCTTCTTCTTTGGGAGAGTCGGGGCGGTAGCCAAGGAGGCTGTTTGGGTCTGTTTCAAAGAATTCACACAGGCCTTTCAGTTCAATGTCAGTCACCAGACGTTTGCCGAGCTCGATCCGCAGAATGGTCAGCTTGGAAAAATTGTAGCCATTGACCTGCAGTCTGGCGGCCAGTTCATCCTGAGTCAGCTTTCGAGCCATCCGCAGCTGGCGGATCCGGCTGCCAATGATATTTTTCTGCTCACTGGTGGTTATCTTTCGCATAAAAACTCCTGAATTAATGGTGTACACAAGGCACACCTGTAAAATAATGGTTATGTACTAACTGATTGTAATGAAGAAAATCGAAAAAAAGGTTCCAATAATGAAATTTGGGAAAATAAATTTTGTGGAATAGGGGTCGCCCCCTCCTTCGTCCGTTTCCCAGGGCTCCGGTTTCCGGCTGTAAGTAAATCTAAGAGGCTGAAATTTTTCTAAAAACAAACGGCATATCAAAAACTCGCTGCGCTCAGACAGGCTTGATATGCCGTTTAACGAAAAATTTGATCCTCTAAGATTTACTTACAGCCTTCAAAGTCGCCCTGGGAAACGGATGGAGGAGGGGGCTTGGGATACTGTGAGGAAGGAAGTATGCACTTCCATGAATTTCCATGAGGGAAAATCAGGTGGAAAAAAAAGCGGGTTTATGTTAGACTGGTAGGTAGTACAAAAGAAAGGCTGGCGTATATGAAAAAGTTTATTGAAGAGTTTAAGGCATTTGCACTGAAGGGCAATATGGTCGATCTGGCAGTTGGTATGATTATCGGCAGTGCGTTTACCAGTATTGTTAATTCGCTGGTGAATGATATTTTTATGCCTGTGCTGAGTATTTTTACGGGAAAAATCGATTTTTCCAATATGTTTATTGCTCTGGATGGGAATAAATATCCTACCTTGGAGGCGGCTAAAGAAGTGACGGCTACCATTAACTATGGTTCTTTTATTACTCAGACCATCAATTTTCTGTTAATGGCTCTGGTGGTATTTCTGGCAGTAAAGGCCATCAGTCGTCTGGAAAAAATAGGAAAACAGCCGGAAGCGCCTAAAGCTCCTACGGAGAAAAAATGCCCCTACTGCAGCACCATGATCCCGTTGAGTGCTGTGCGGTGCCCTCACTGCACCTCTAATCTGGATGAACAGGAAAAATAAAGCAGGAGAATAAATAAGATGCGGTATCACAATATTACAAAGGATGATATGCTGAACGGAGAAGGGCTGCGGACTGTGCTGTGGGTGGCAGGATGCAGCCATAACTGTCCCGGCTGCCACAATCCCGTGACCTGGGATGTGAGGGGCGGACTGCCGTTTGATGAGGCGGCAAAAGAGGAGCTGTTTGCTGAACTGGAGAAGGATTATATTTCAGGTGTGACCTTCAGCGGAGGAGATCCCCTTCATCCGGCCAACAGAGAGGACATAGCCCGTCTGGCAGAGGAGATCCGCGGGCGTTATCCCAATAAGACCATATGGCTGTATACAGGCTATGACTGGGAGCAGATCTGTGAATTTGCGCTGCTTAAAAATATAGATGTAGTGGTGGATGGAGAATTCATAGAAGCATATAAGGACGGCAGCCTTCACTGGAAGGGAAGCTCCAATCAGAGAGTGATCGATGTGCAGAGATCCCTTCTTATGGGGGAAGCGGTGCTGTATGAGGAGCCGGACACATGAGGCAGAGCCCTTTGGCAGAAAACCGGCGAAAAGGGATAAAATAAGAGATTGAGAACAAAATACAGGAGAACAGAAAAACGATGATCAGCCGTATTGCAAAATTTCATAAAGTAAGCTTTGAACAATTTAAAGGAGACTGGGAGGATACCTTTGGAAAGCAGGAGGATATACGCAGTATTTATGAGGATATCCGTCTTCCGGAGCGTGCTACTTCAGGCTCTGCAGGATACGATTTTTTTGCTCCAAAAGCATTTGTTATTCAGCCGGGGGAAACGGTAAAGATCCCTACAGGCATCCGGGCAGAAATTGATGAGGGCTGGGTGCTGGCTTTATTTCCAAGAAGCAGCCTGGGATTTAAGTACCGCCTGCAGCTTAATAATACGGTAGGTATTATTGACAGCGATTATTTTTACTCAGATAATGAAGGCCATATGTTTATTAAGATAACGAATGATTCCAATGAAGATAAAACGCTGGAACTGCCAAAGGGCGCAGGCGTTGTCCAGGGTATTTTCCTGCCCTTCGGCATCACCTTAGATGATGCCAGCAGCGGACAGAGAAATGGCGGCTTTGGAAGCACAGATAAAGGAAGGAACTGATCATGGAAGGCAGCAGGAGAAGAAGCTCCTATCCAGGGGGGAGCCGTCCGCTGGGAGCAGGCCGTCCCGGTGATGCAGGCCGGCGGCCGGTAAGGGCCGGCTCTTCATCCGGCCGGAGAAATGGGGGAAACCCCAGGCGGAGAAGGAGAAAGCGCCTGATGAAACGGATTCTCACAGCAGCGTTCTGCCTTATTCTCACAGGAGGAATCGCCTTTGGCGTAAGCCGTCTGGCAGGCTCCTTTCATTTTTCAAAGAAAAAGAAGCTCAGAGCTCAGGGTATTGAGCTTTTAAGGGGAGGAGATGCAGGCGGCGCCGTTTCTGCGTTTGATGAGGCCTTAGCAGCGGCGGGAGATAAAAGCAAAACCTTTAATATCGACGTTCTTTCTTATCGGGCCGAGGCAGAGATGATGCTGGATGATTTTGAGGCAGCAAAACACAGCTGGGATCTGATCCTGGAACAGGGAGGAGATCCCATTTCCGGGCGGTATATGAAGAGCTTTTGCGAGAGCCGTCTGGGGAATAAGGATCAGGCAGTGGCTTTATACAGAGAGGCTCTGGGGATGGAAGAAAAAGGAAAAACATCCCCTGGTTATGAACAGGCTCTTTTGGCAGCAGGAGAAGCCTGTATGGAGGCAGGAGACCATGAGGGCGCCAAGGTATTATATGAAGAGGCCTTAAGAACGACAGGAGGAGATGGGAGATTTGAAAGCAGGGTTCGCTGCCAGATGGGCTTATACCAGATGGCTGAAGAGGACTACGAAGGAGCTGCTGATTCGTTTTATCAGGGATATGACCGGCTGATCACCAGTTATAAGGCAGGTACGGGAGCCAGCCTGGATCAGGCAGCGGCAGCAATCACAGAGGAAAATCAGGCAGACTGGCAGCTTCTTAAGAAGCTGGCGTTTTACCAGGCGGCTGTCTGTGAGTATATGCAGAACTATGAAGAGGCCAAAAGCCGTTTTGAAACATATATCCAGGTATTTGGGCCGGATGAGGCGGCGCAGCATGAGATTGACTTTTTAAATACCAGGATACGGTAGGGAGATATATGGCAGAACTGATTGATTTAAAGGAACTGGAGGAGCGGGTGATCCTGATCGCTGTAAATGTGGGCGATGAGAGGGAGACGTCAGCTTCTCTGGATGAACTGGAAGAACTGGCTCAGACTGCGGGAGCAGTCCCCATTGCAAGGATCGTTCAGAACCGTGAAGCTGTTCATCCTGGGACCTATCTGGGAAAAGGGAAGATTTTAGAGATTCGAGAGCTCCTGGCTGACACGGGGGCAACGGGTGTCATCTGTGATGATGAGCTTTCCCCGGCCCAGCTGCGCAATCTGGAAGATGCGCTGGATACAAAGGTCATGGACCGCACCATGGTGATCCTGGATATTTTTGCCTCCAGGGCTCATACAAGAGAAGGAAAGATCCAGGTGGAACTGGCGCAGCTGCGTTACCGGGCCATCCGTCTGGTAGGCATGAGAAATTCTCTTTCACGTCTGGGCGGCGGTATCGGAACCAGGGGACCGGGAGAGAAAAAGCTGGAGACAGACCGCCGTCTGATCCACCAGCGGATTGGCCAGTTAAAGCGGGAGCTGGAGGATGTAAAGCGCCATAGAGAGGTCACAAGGCAGCACAGGGAGAAAAATTACAGCCTGACAGCAGCCATTGTGGGATATACCAATGCGGGAAAATCCACTCTGTTAAACCGGCTGACAGGAGCAGGGATCCTGGCGGAAAACAAGCTTTTTGCGACTCTGGATCCCACTACAAGGGCCTTTGTAATGGCAGATGGACAGCAGATCCTTTTGACGGATACGGTAGGATTTATCCGTAAGCTGCCCCATCATCTGATCGATGCCTTTAAGAGTACCCTGGAGGAGGCCCGCTACAGCGATGTGATCCTCCATGTGGTGGACTGCTCCAATCCCCAGATGGATATGCAGATGCATGTGGTAAAGGAAACCTTAAGAGAACTTGAGATTGTGGATAAGACCGTGGTGACGGTGTTTAATAAGATTGACCGTTTGGAGGGAAAGGAGACGGAGCTGCTTCCCAGAGATTTTTCCTCAGACTATCAGGTGAGGATTTCCGCTAAGACAGGAGACGGGTTAAAGAATCTGGAGCAGATTCTTGGGGGCATTATCCGCAGCAGCCGGGTTTATCTGGAAAAGGTATATCCCTACAGCGGTGCGGGAAAGATCCAGACCATACGCGCCTACGGACAGCTTTTGTCCGAGGAGTATACGGAGCAGGGCATTGCAGTAAAGGCCTATGTGCCCGCAGAGCTTTTTGAAGGGCTGTACCGGGATTAAACATACCATCAGTGGCAGTATTAGAAAATATAATAAAACACAACATCTTGTTTAATATATAACATATGGCATAGATGTTGTGTTTTTTGTGTTCCTCTGCTATAATGAAAAATACATTTCGGTTTAAGTGTGGTAGCTTGTATTTGGAATGTTGAAAGGAGTTTTGAGGTATGATCCAGGTGGTAAAGAGGGATGGGGAAACCGCTGAGTTTTGTCTGAAAAAGATAACGGAGGCAATTAAAAAGGCATTTAGGGCAACGGGGAATGAGTTTAATGATGAGATTTTAGAACTGCTTTCCCTGCGCGTGACGGCTGATTTTCAGCCCAGGATGAAGGATGGAAGCATTTCTGTGGAGGAGATCCAGGACAGCGTGGAGCATGTGCTGGAGCAGACCGGCTACACGGATGTAGCAAAGGCTTATATTCTTTACAGGAAGCAGCGGGAGAAGATCCGCAGCATGAACAGCGCTCTGCTGAACTATAAGGACGTGGTAAACAGCTATGTAAAGGTGGAGGACTGGCGTGTAAAGGAAAATTCCACAGTGACCTATTCCGTAGGCGGCCTGATCCTGAGTAATTCCGGCGCGGTGACGGCAAACTACTGGCTCAGCGAGATCTATGATCAGGAGATTGCAGATGCCCACAGAAATGCGGATATCCATATCCATGATCTTTCCATGCTCACAGGCTACTGTGCCGGCTGGTCTTTAAAGCAGCTTCTGATGGAGGGACTGGGGGGGATTCCGGGAAAGATCACCTCGGCTCCTGCAAAGCATTTGTCCGTTCTGTGCAACCAGATGGTAAATTTTTTGGGAATCATGCAGAACGAGTGGGCAGGCGCTCAGGCGTTTTCCTCCTTTGATACCTATCTGGCTCCCTTTGTAAAAGCAGACCATCTGTCCTACGAGGAGGTAAAAAAGTGTATTGAATCCTTTATTTACGGAGTAAATACCCCCAGCCGCTGGGGAACGCAGGCGCCTTTTTCCAACATCACTCTGGACTGGACCGTTCCCGATGATATGGCAGAGATGAATGCCATTGTAGGCGGCCGGGAGATGGATTTTAAATATAAGGACTGTAAGGCAGAGATGGACATGGTAAACCGGGCCTTTATTGAAACCATGATCGAGGGAGATGCCAATGGACGGGGCTTCCAGTATCCTATTCCCACCTATTCCATTACAAAGGTTTTTGACTGGTCTGATACGGAGAACAATCGCCTGCTTTTTGAGATGACTTCCAAATACGGAACTCCATATTTTTCCAATTACATTAACAGTGATATGCAGCCGAGCGATGTGCGCAGTATGTGTTGCCGTCTGCGTCTGGATTTGAGGGAGCTGCGGCGCAAGACGGGAGGATTTTTCGGCTCAGGAGAAAGTACAGGTTCTGTGGGCGTGGTGACGATCAATATTCCGAGAATTGCGTATCTGGCAGAAGATGAGGCGGATTTTTACCGCCGTCTGGACCGGATGATGGATATCAGCGCCAGATCCTTAAAGACCAAGCGGGAAGTGATCACAAAGCTTCTGGAGCAGGGATTGTACCCCTATACGAAACGGTATCTTGGCACTTTTGAAAATCATTTTTCCACCATCGGCCTCATCGGCATGAATGAAGCAGGGCTGAATGCACGCTGGATCCGGAAGGATATGACCCAGCCGGAGTGCCAGAGGTTTACCAGAGAGGTTCTGGATCATATGAGAGAGCGGCTGTCGGACTATCAGGAGGAGTATGGCGACCTCTACAATCTGGAGGCTACTCCTGCAGAGTCTACCACTTACCGTCTGGCAAAGCATGATAAGGAGCGCTATCCCGATATTATCACCGCGGGAAAGGAAGGGGAAACGCCCTATTATACCAACAGCTCTCACCTTCCTGTAGGCTATACAGAGGATATTTTCGATGCGCTGGATATCCAGGACGAGCTTCAGACCCGCTATACCTCAGGTACGGTGTTCCATGCCTTTCTGGGAGAAAAGCTGCCGGACTGGAAGGCAGCTGCCAGTCTGGTGCGTACGATCGCGCAGAATTATAAGCTTCCATATTATACCCTGTCTCCCACTTATTCCATCTGTAAAAGTCACGGCTATCTGGCAGGAGAGCACTTTACCTGTCCGATCTGTAAGCAGAAGGCAGAGGTTTACAGCCGCATCACAGGGTATTACCGTCCTGTACAGAACTGGAATGAGGGAAAACTTCAGGAATATAAGGACCGTGTAACATATGATACAGGAAAATCCGTCCTGAAAAAAGAGCCGGTTTCCATGAGGCCGGTGGAACGTGTGGAAGCGGAATCTCAGAATGAGAGCGGGGAGGGTTTAAAAAAGAAGCCCCAGCTGTATCTGTTTACAACCAGAACCTGTCCAAACTGCCGCACAGCCAAAGAATTTTTAAAGGGCGTGGATTATCAGATCATTGACGCCGAGGAGCATCCGGAGCTGGCAGAGAAGTTTGGGATCATGCAGGCTCCTACTCTTGTTCTGGTGCGGGACGGCATGGTGCAGAAATTTGCCAATGCGTCCAATATCCGCAGATTTGCGGAAGAAGTAAAAGCCTGAAGCCGGGCAGCGAACATTGCATGCCAGACCGGGCATACGGCAAAGTGTAAAACGTATGATACACAGGGTTTAAAACGTCCCCCGGACTGCGGTCGAAAAGACTTGCGGCCCGGGGGTTTTTGGGTGATAATGAGTAAGAGTCAGGGCTTTGCTTTGCCAAGAGCCGTATTTACGGCCTGTAAAAGAGCCAGGGAGGTGTAGCGGGAGGAGTCAGGGTATGTAAGATTCTCCGTTGACTGGGTGTTCACGATTTGCTCTGCCAGGCCTTCCATGGTGGGCTGCATCAGGGGATACATGGTGGCGACAGCTTCGCTTAGGGGCACCAGGGTCACGGCACGGATCTGATCCTTATCAACCGTTACCTCTACATTTACCTGTTCGTTTCCAAGGGTCAGGGAGGTGCTGTAGACGCCGGGAACATAGGCGGTCTGCTGTGCCTTTGCGGCATCTGTTTCGGAAGTATTTTCATCTCCATGGCGGAACATGATGAAACAGAGGGTGATAAGGAGAATGGCCAGTCCGGCGAAAATGGCTGTGTAGATGATCTCCTTCATCCGCAGCACCACGATTTTGGTTTTGGAACTCATAGTGTCAGGACCTCTGAGAGAATTTGTTACAGCATATGAGACGGGAGGATAAAATATGTCATTGCAGTTTGTTATGGGAGGCGCAGGTTCGGGAAAAACACGGTATCTGTATCAAACAGCCATAAAACAGGCCGTGGAGCAGCCGGACCGGCTGTTCCTGTTTGTTGTACCGGAGCAGTATACCATGCAGACACAAAAGGAACTGGTGCGCCTTCACCCCAGAAAGGGCCTGATGAACATGGACGTTTTAAGCTTTAAGCGTCTGGCCTACCGGGTATTTGAGGATCTGGGAGTGCAGGTTCCGGCTGTGCTGGATGATATGGGAAAATCCATGGTACTCAGAAAGGTAGCCGGAATGGTAAGGCGGGATCTGGGGCTTTACGGCAGCCATTTAGAGCAGCCAGGCTTTATCAGTCAGCTGAAATCACAGATTTCAGAGCTGGGCCAGTACGGCATCCGCCCGGAGGATTTAAAACAGGTAGAGGCAGAAACGGATCATCCTCTTTTAAAGGACAAGCTTAAGGATCTGGGAGTGATCTATAAGAGCTTTCGGGACTATATTGAGGATCACTATATTACGGCAGAGGAAATTCTGGATATCCTTTGCAGGGAACTTCCAAGATGGGAAAAGCTGAAAAACAGCGTGATCTATCTGGACGGCTATACAGGCTTTACTCCGGTACAGTACCGGCTGGCGGAGCTGTTTATGCTCCATGCCAGAGAGGTAGTATGTACGGTGACCGTGGATCTGCGGGAAAGTCCCTATGAGAAATGCGGGATCCAGCATTTGTTTTACATGGGACGTCATACCGTATGCCGGTTAAAGGAGCTGGCAGACCGCCATCATGTGGAAATAAAACAGGAAATCCGCTGTGACAGGCATCCGGGCTGGCGGTTTAAAGACAGCGAAAGCCTGGATTTTCTGGAACAGAATCTGTACCGGTATACGGGAAAGGTATGGGCAGGGAAAAAGCCTGATATCCGGCTGTGCCAGGGAAAGACTCCGGCAGAGGAGGCTGCTTATATCTGCACCATGGTAAACCGGCTGGTGCGGGAAGACGGCCTTCGATACAGGGAGATTGCTGTGATTACGGGAGATCCTGTTTCCTATGGCAGAGAGCTTATACATCCCTTTGAGGAAGCAGGGATTCCCTATTTTATGGATCAGAAGAAAAGCATTCTGGAAAATCCTATGGTAGAGCTTATACGGGCAGCACTGGAAACGGTCCGGGACTGCTCCTATGAGAGCGTGTTCCGTTATCTGAAAACAGGACTGGTATATGACAGAGAAACGGGGAATTCAGAGGAAAATGAAGATACTCCTGTATTTTCCAGGGAAAATGTGTCTGTTCTTACCGATCGACTGGAAAATTATGTAAGAGCTCTGGGAATCCGGGGATGGAAGAAATGGGATCAGGAGTGGACCAGGCCTTCTCGGGGCGGAGAACGGCTCAATTTAAAGGAATTAAATCAGTACCGCCAGTGGGTTTTAGCCCCTCTTAAGGAGCTGCGGGAAGCATTTTCACAGGAAGGAGCCTCTATTTCTACAGTGACATCCGCCGTAAGAAGCTTTTTAGAGAAGATGGAACTTAAGGAAAAGCTGGAGGAATATGCAGAGTTTTTTGAAATGAGGCATTGCCGGGGAGATGAGAATCTGGCAAAGGAGTATGGTCAGGTCTATGAACGTGTGGAGGAGCTGCTTTTGCGTCTGGAGGGGCTGTTGGGCGAGGAAAAGGCAGACCGGAAAAATTATATCCAGATACTGGAAGCTGGATTTGAGGAAATCCGGGTGGGCGTGATCCCTGCTACGGCAGATCAGGTGATGATCGGAGATCTGACCCGAAGCCGTCTGGAATCGGTGAAGGTCTTATTTTTCGCCGGATTAAACGAAGGCCTTGTACCTCAGAGAAAATCAGGAGGAAGTCTTTTGACAGATACAGACCGGGAAATCTTCCGTTCCTTTGATATGGAGCTGGCGCCTACGGCCAGAGAGGACAGCTGTATTCAGAAATTTTATCTGTATTTAATGCTGTGCAAGCCCTCACGCAAATTGATCCTTACCTGGGCTGCCTCTTCGGGAGACGGAAAGAGTATGCGCCCCTCCAGCCTGATCGGAGAGGTAAAAAAGCTGTTTGGGGAGCTTCGGGAGGAAATCTGCTTTGAAGAGGGATATCCCATCCAGACGATCTGGGACGGAAGACAACGGCTTATAGGGATGCTGCGTGAGGCCAGGGAAAGTCAGGAAAAGAAGCCGGCATTTTTAGAGCTGTACCGCTATTTTTACAGTGAGGAGGCGTACAGGGAACAGGTAAAACAGCTGGTGAATGCGGCCTTTTTTACCTATGAGGACCGCGGGATCGGACGGGCTGCAGCCAGAGCGCTTTACGGAAGGACTCTGGAGGGAAGCGTTACCCGGCTGGAGCAGTTCGCTTCCTGTGCCTATGCCCATTTTCTGAAATTCGGCCTGGAGCTCATGGAGCGGCAGGAATACCGGCTGGAGGCAGTGGATATGGGAAATCTGTTCCACCAGTCCATTGACCTGTGCTTTCAGGCGATCCAGAGCAGGAAGCTGGACTGGAAAGGGATTACGGAGGCTGAGAGAAAGGCTCTGGTAAGGGAATGTGTGGAGCAGGTGACAGGCCAGTATGGGAATACCATTATGGAAAGCTCTGCCCGCAATGCCTATCTGGCCCGCCGGGTGGAACGGATCACAGACCGTACCATCTGGGCTCTGGCAGAGCAGGTGAAAAAGGGAGATTTTGTACCGGCAGGTTTCGAGGTGTCCTTTTCCGCCATTGATGATCTGAAGGCCATGCGGATCCGGCTGTCCGAGGACGAAAAGCTCCAGCTGAAGGGGCGGATTGACCGGCTGGATCTGTGCGAGGATGAGGAGCATATCTATGTGAAAATCATTGACTACAAATCAGGGAGCACCTCCTTTGACCTGGCGGCCCTTTATTACGGCCTCCAGCTTCAGCTGGTGGTGTACATGGATGCTGCATTAGAGATGCAGGAGCGGAAGAATCCGGGAAAGGAGGCCGTACCTGCGGGGATTTTCTATTACAACATTAAGGATCCGGTAGTGGACAAGGATGGGGAAATGAGCCCGGAGTTTATTGAGAAGCAGATTTTAAAGCAGCTTCGGATGAATGGGCTGGTAAACAGCGACCTGGATGTGATCCATCATCTGGATCGTGAGATGGTGAAGGATTCGGATGTGATCCCGGTTGTATTCGGAAAGGACGGAGGCGTGCAGGAATCACGTTCCAGCGTGGCAAAGGCGGTGCAGTTTGAAACCCTTCGCGCCTTTGTGGGACGGAAACTGAAAGCTTCGGGAAAACAGATCCTTAACGGCGATACGGCGCTTCGTCCTTATAAGCAGGGAAGCCGTACTGCCTGTGATTACTGTCCGTATCATGCAGTCTGCGGCTTTGATACCAAGACAGCAGGCTATGGCTTCAGGCAGCTTTGTTCCATGAGCCCGAACGCAGTATGGGAGGCCATCGAGAGAGAGGAGGAAGAAAATGGCAGTGAACTGGACTGATGAACAAAAACAGGTCATTAACAGCCGGAACAGCAGTCTTTTAGTCTCTGCTGCAGCAGGCAGCGGAAAGACGGCCGTACTGGTAGAAAGGATCATTTCCATGATCAGCGAGGGGGATCATCCGTTAAATATTGACCAGCTTCTGGTAATGACCTTTACCAATGCGGCGGCGGCTGAGATGCGTGAGAGGATTGGCGCGGCAGTAGAAAAAAAGCTGCGGGAGCATCCCCTAGATGAGCACCTGTGGCTTCAGGCTGCCTTAATTCCCCAGGCCCAGATCATGACCATTGACAGCTTCTGCCTGAATCTCATACGAAACCATTACAACAGCCTTGACATTGACCCGTCTTTTCGGATCGGGGATGAGGGGGAGCTGACCCTATTAAGGGGCGATGTGATGGAGGAGCTCTTAGAGGCGTGTTATCAGGAGGAAAATGAAGATTTTATCCGGTTTGCAGAGCAGTTTGGGGCCGGAAAGTCGGATAAGGCCATGGAGGATGTGATCGTACAGGCCTGGCAGTTTTCCCAGAGCCATCCATGGCCCGGCGAATGGCTGGACGAATGCAGACGGCAGCTGAAACAGGAGGCAGAGGGAAATCTGGATGAAAGCCCGTGGATGAAATTCCTTTTAAAGGACACGGCGCTGCAGATGGAGGAGCTTACACATCAGCTTCAGGCGGCCTTGGAGGTGTGCAGGGAGGAAGGGGGACCTGCCGTTTATGAGCCCATGCTGGAAAATGACCTTGCAGGGCTTTTAGGAATTAAGAAGGCGGCGGAAAGAGGAACCTTTGAGAAGCTTTATGAAGCCCTTCAGGCTATGGAGTTTGTCCGTCTGGCAGCGGCCAGAAACAAGGCCATTGACGAGGATAAAAAGGAGTATGTAAAGGAATGCCGGACCCAGGTGAAAAAGCTGGTTGAAAAATGCCGGGAAAGCTTTGGCTTTCAGAGTCCAAAAGAAGCGGCAGAGGCGATGGCAGGGGCTGCTCCTGTGGTTGAAACGCTCCTTGATATGGTACAGAAATTTGACGATTTTTACCGGGAGGCAAAGCGGGAGCGGAATGTACTTGATTTTAACGATCTGGAGCATCTGGCCTTAGAGGTGCTTCTTGAGGGAGATTCTCCCAGACAGCCTTCGGCAGTGGCAAAAGAGCTTCAGAGGCAGTATGAGGAGATCCTGGTGGATGAATATCAGGATAGCAACCTGGTTCAGGAAACATTGATCGGGAGCATTTCAAGAGAAGAAACGGGCCATCCCAACGTGTTTATGGTAGGAGATGTAAAGCAGAGCATTTACCGCTTCCGTCTGGCGAGACCGGAGCTTTTCTTGGAGAAGTATGCATCCTATACCAGAGAAAAAAGCCCTCACCAGATGATTGAACTCAGGCAGAATTTCCGAAGCCGGGACACGGTGTTAGCCTTTATCAATGACATTTTTTACCAGATCATGACGCCGGGGCTGGGCGGTATCCGGTACACCGAGGAAACCGCCCTGTATCCGGGAGCTGTTTTTGCATCGGCAGAGGGAATGGCCGGAGTTCCATCCAGGCTTTTGATGGCGGATACGGGATCAGATGCCTATAAACAGCTGGATGAGGATGCCATGGGATATACGGCAAGAGAAATGGAAGCAAAGATGATCGCAGGAGAAATACGACGGCTGACCGATGAAACGGACGGCCTTCTTGTGTGGGATAAGGAGCAGGAGAAATACAGAAGGGCCTGTCTGGGAGATATGGTGATCCTTCTTCGGAGCATGACCGGCTGGTCCGAGACTTTAGTCAGCGTGCTGATGAATGAGGGAATCCCCGCCAGAGCCCAGACACGCACCGGGTATTTTTCCACCACAGAGGTTGAAACGGTTTTAAGCCTGCTGTCCGTGATTGACAATCCCATGCAGGACATTCCCCTTGCAGCAGTTTTGCGCTCCCCTGTAGTGGGAATGAGTGATGATGAGATGGCCTGGATGATGGCGTCCTATAAGAAAAACACAAAAAAAGGCCAGGACAGGGGCGTATATGGAGCATGGAAACTGTGGGAGGAAGAACGGGAGCATCCGGGTCTGAGAGAAGCTTTGGAGCATCCGGGTGGAGCATTTGAGAATGAAACCGGAGACTCCGAGGATGCAGTCCGGATAGGCGCCGCCGTTGTCCCAGTGGAGCAGGCTGCACTTATATGGAAAAAACTGGAGGATTTCGGAGCGCTTTTAAAGGAGCTGCGCACAGAGGCCAGATATCGCCCTATCCACGAACTGCTGTATTATGTATACAGGCGCAGCGGATATTATGATTATGTATCTGCCATGCCTGCAGGAGAGATCCGCCGGGGCAATCTGGATATGCTGGTGGAAAAGGCAGCGGCTTATGAGGCGACCAGCTACAAGGGTCTATTCCATTTTGTAAGGTATATTGAACGGCTGAAAAAATACGATACGGATTTCGGAGAAGCCGCCGTGGCCGGCGAGGAAAAAAACATGGTCCGCATTATGAGTATCCACAAAAGCAAGGGACTGGAATTTCCGGTGGTATTTCTGGCAGGAATGGGAAAAAAGTTTAATCAGCGGGATGCTTACGGCACTCTTCTTTTAGATGCAGACATGGGGGCGGCAGCCGATTGGCTGGATCTTAAGCTGCGCACAAAGACTCCTACGCTCAAAAAACAGGTTTTAAAACGGCGGCTGGAACTGGAAACCATGGGAGAGGAGCTCAGGATTCTCTATGTAGCCATGACCCGTGCAAAAGAGGCGCTGATCATGACAGGAACGGACCGCAGCCTTTCAAGTAAGCTGGAGCGCTGGAGAACCGGAAGGACGGAGGGAAAACAGCTTCCATTCACTCTTTTATCCGGAGCAGGTTCCTATCTGGACTGGATTCTTATGGCAGCCGGGGCAGTGCCGCAGGAACATTTTGAAATGCTCAAGGTACAGCCCGAAACACTGGTGGGAGAAGAAGTAACAAGACAGATGGAACGGAAAATGGCAAAGGAGGATCTGTTGGAACTGGATGCAGGTTATACCTATGATGAAGAGATGAAAAAGGAACTGGAACAGGCATTTTCCTATGGTTATCCTTATGAAAGCGATACAGGGCTTTACACGCTGGTTTCCGTGTCTGAGCTTAAAAAGCAGAGCCAGATCGGCCGGGAAGAGGAGGCGATGGGAACCGGCCGGGAAGAGGACGGCTGGATCAGGGAGCTGGACGAGGCAGAAGAAGGCTTGGTCAAAGAGACAGAAGCAGGGGGGACGGTTCAGGAAGCAGAAGCCTCTGAAGCAGGAGCGAAAGAAGGGAAGAAGGTTTATGGCCGGTCAGGCGGTTCTAAGAGAGGTACTGCATACCACCGGGCGCTGGAATGTCTTTCCTTCCATGAACTGCACAGCCTTTCAGATACAAAAAAGGCCCTGCTTTCGCTCTATGAGCAGGGATATCTGGATCAGGAGTCTTATGAGTGGATCAACCCCTGGGATATTTGGAAATTTGTGGAAAGCCCGCTGGGAAAATCCATGGCAAAGGCGCAGGCAGAGGGGCGGCTTTTTAAGGAACAGCAGTTTATGATTGGTGTTCCCGCTTCCGAAATGGGCCATGAGGACTCTGAAGAGCTGGTGCTGGTTCAGGGAGTCATTGACGCTTTTATCGAAGAGCCGGAGGGACTTCTGTTAATCGATTACAAGACAGACAGGATATCCGGAAAGGATAAAGAAATGGGGAAAGAGCGTTTAAAGGAGCGCTACCGGACTCAGATTGACTGCTACGAACGGGCATTGTGCCAGATCACAGGGAAAACGGTAGTGCGAAGGTGTATCTACTCCTTTGCATTAAGAGAAGAGATAGAGATTTAACCCGAAACGGTCCCGGCTGCATCAGACTGCAACCGGGATTTTGTGCTCAAAGGGATGGAACTGGTAGTTTTCCAGTCGGAAACTGTCCGTGGTAAACTGATAGAAATCCTTCACTTCAGGGTCCACCCAAAGCGTGGGGCCTTCAAAGGGCTGTTTTTTAATCAGTTCTTCTACCATGGGGATATGGCGGTCATAGATATGGGCGTCTGCGATCACATGAACCAGTTCCCCGGCCTTCAAGCCGCTTACCTGTGCAAACATATGAAGAAGCACTGCGTACTGGCAGACATTCCAGCTGTTGGCAGTGAGCATATCCTGAGAACGCTGGTTTAAGATGCCGTTTAAGGTGTTCCCTGATACATTAAAGGTCATGCTGTAGGCACAGGGATAGAGGTTCATCTCAGAGAGATCATGGTGATTGTAGATGTTGGACATGATCCGGCGGCTTAATGGATTGTGCTTTAAGTCATAGAGGATCCGGTCTACCTGATCGAACTCCCCTTCTTTGTAATGGTGCTTTACGCCCAGCTGGTAGCCGTAGGCCTTTCCGATGCTTCCCGTTTCATCCGCCCAGGAATCCCATATGTGGCTTTTTAAGTCATGGATATTGTTGGACTTTTTCTGCCAGATCCATAAAAGCTCGTCTACAGCCGATTTAAACGCGGTTCTGCGCAGGGTGATAACGGGAAATTCCTTTGTAAGATCGTAACGGTTTACGATGCCGAAGCGCTTGATGGTGTGGGCCGGAGTCCCATCCTCCCATACCGGGCGTACCTCATGGTCTGTGTCCCAGACGCCGTTTTCTAAAATATCTTTACAGTTTTGTATAAAAAGCTGGTCTGCATAGCTCATAGATTGTATCCTCCTGATGGCAGTGATAGTATGTTGCAGTTCTGAGTATAGCAGATATGGGGCCGGGTGACAATATGGAGATATTTGAGTTTCCGCATTCTGCACCGCACCCTGGAGTCTGCTGTGCTGGGTTCCGGTTTCCAGTCATAAGAAAATCTAAGAGGCTGAATTTTTTCTAAAAGCAAAAACCATATCAAAAACTCGCTGCGCTCAGACAGGTTTGATATGGCTTTTAACGAAAAA
>ERZ831601.233-NODE-233-length-64952-cov-3.825570_pt1 | contig 64952 bp, 58 predicted proteins | sample MGYA00519578_ERZ831601 | MGnify/ENA primary metagenome ERZ831601 (study PRJEB31850, sample SAMEA3708717) | human gut metagenome | biome: human gut; feature: human-associated habitat; material: faeces | place: China | collected 2014 ... | reverse complement strand
GATTAAGTGTTGTTAAAAATATCCCGAATGCACTTTCCGATGCATTCGGGATATTTTTCTTTATCTATAAGCTCTCCCGCAGATACTCCCGCGTCACACTCCGCTCCGCTTCCAGCATCTCCTTCGGTGTCCCGGCAAAGAGCAGGTCGCCGCCTGCGAGTCCGCCGCCCGGTCCGAGCTCCACGATATAGTCGGCGTCCTTCATCACATCCAGGCTGTGCTCGATGATAAACAGCGTATTGCCCTGATCGGTCATCCGGTTGAAAAGCTTCATCAGACGGCGGATATCGTCGAGATGCAGCCCGTCGGTCGGCTCATCCAGAATGAATATCTGTCCCCGCTCATCCAGCTTGCTCGCCAGCTTCACACGCTGCAGCTCGCCGCCGGAAAGCGTCGTCATCGACTGATTCAGATGCAGGTAACCGAGTCCGACCTGTACCAGCGTATCGAGTTTCTTCACAAAATCCTCAGCCTCAAAGAACTGGATCGCCTGACGGACGGTCATATCCATGACTTCCGCAATATTTTTTCCCTTGTACTGATAGTGCAGCACTTCCTCCGAATACCGCGTTCCGTGGCAGACCTCGCAAACCGTCTCAATCGAGTCCATATATGCCATATCTGATATAATCACACCTTTACCCTGACACGCCGGGCAGGCGCCCTTGGAATTGAAACTGAAATATGCCTGTGCGACATGGTTCGCTTTCGCAAAAAGCGCCCGGATCGCATCCGCGATATCCAGATACGTCGCCGGGGTCGAACGCAGATTAATACCGATATCCTTCTGCCGGATCGAGATCACCTCGCCTGGATACTGGCTCGTAAAATATTCCATCAGGGAGCTTTTTCCCGAACCAGCCACACCGGCGATGACCGTCATCACGCCAAGCGGCAGCTTTATGCTCAGATCTTTTAAGTTATGAAGCTTCGCGTGCTCGACCTGATACCATCCGGTCGGCTTGCGGTACTCCATCTTCATCGGCGTTTTCGTCCGCAGCATTCGCCCGGTCACAGTGTCCGCTTTCAGAAGATCCTCGTAGCTTCCCTGATACATGATCTGTCCACCGTTTATGCCCGCTTCCGGTCCCATATCCACAATGTGATCCGCCAGCGCAATGACTTCCCGGTGGTGTTCCACAATCATCACGGTATTTCCGTGCTCTTTCAGCTTGATCAGCGAATTTTTAAGATTCTGGATATCGCGCGAATGCAGTCCGACGCTTGGCTCATCAAGCACATACATCATATCGGTAAGCGGAGAATTGATGTAACGCGCGATCTTGATACGCTGCGCCTCGCCGCCGGAGAGAGTGTCTGTTCCACGGCTTAAAGAAAGATAGCTGAGTCCGATCTCAATCAGCGCATTCATCCGCTTCAGGATCTCGGTCTTGATATCGCGCGCCAGCGGATCATCGATCTGGCGGATAAACTCTGCCGCCTCCGGGATCGGCATATCCGAAACCTCGCAGATATTTTTTCCGTTAATCAGGCAGCTCCGGATCTTCGCATTCAGCCTCGCCCCGTGGCACTCCGGACACGTAAAGGTGCTGACAATGCGATCCAGCTCTTTCTTATGAAGCTGTCCTTCCTTAGATGTAATGATACTGCGGTACATACGCGGATAAATGCCCTCATACTTCGCGGATTTCGGCCAGTTTGCCGGCGGGTTTTTCAGGCGGATCTGCGGCGAATAGAGAAATAAATCCATCTCCTCCTTCGAATAATCCTTGATCTTCTTGTCCAAATCAAACAGACCGCTGTACGCGTACCGCTTCCACCGCCATGCACCGGTCGTGAACGCCGGCCACTGGATAACGCCCTCATCGTTTAGGCATTTATCAAAATCCACCAGCTTGTGGATGTCCAGCTCCGTCACAACACCCAGGCCCTCACAGCGCTCACACTTGCCGCTCGGATGGTTGAAGGAAAAGCTGTCCGAATAGCCGACAAACGGTTTGCCCACACGTGAGAAGAGCAGGCGCAGCAGCGCATATATATCGGTGTATGTGCCGACCGTTGAGCGGGAGTTTGCCACCGGCTTTTTCTGATCGATCACGATCGTGACCGGAAGATTCTCCATGCGCTCAACCTCCGGACGACCATATTTCGGCAGAAACTGCTGGACAAAACTTGGAAATGTCACATTCAGCTCCCGCCGCGACTCTGCCGCAATCGTATCAAGGCAGAGCGATGATTTGCCCGAACCGGACACACCGGTAAAAACCGTGATTTTCTTTTTCGGAATTTTCAACGACACATGTTTCAAGTTGTTTTCCGTTGCATTCACAATGCTTATGTACTCCTGATTTTCTCGTTCCATCTGGCATTTTTCCTTTCTTAAGCTGCATTTTCCCGTCCCAGGTTCCTTTATTTTAAAGGTACTCAATGCTATCCTGATCTGTACGCGGCTATCACGCACAAAAGCAGACAGAAAATACCCCTAAGAAGCATTTTCCGTCTGCTTTTTTATTTGACTTCCTGCTTTACACGCACTCCGCCGAACAGCAAAGGCATTGTCTTTCTTGTATACTCTCCAAGCGCATAGCCACCGTCTGAAATGCAGTAATCATAGATGATTGCCCTCTCGCAGAGTGCATACATATGTGCAATCTCGTAATATGGCATACTGCGGGTAATCTGCCCCCGGCGCTGCCCCTCATCGACCAGCTGATTTACCATCTTATAGTAAAAACGGTTCTGGTTTAAAAGATGCTTATCCCCCTTTGTCACCACCTGTGAGGAATAGAGTGACGCCAGAAGCCCTACCGGGATATCCGACTCTATCAGATCATGTACACTGAAGCAGAGCGTCATAAGCTTGTCAAAGCTGTCCATCTCCGGATCCAGCGCCTGCATTACCTCTTCATACTTTGCATCAAAGATCTCTGGAAGAGATGCCAGAAGCTCATCCTTTCCACTATAATAATGATAGAAGCTTCCCTTTGATGTTCCAGACTGCAGGATAATCTCATCGATCGTCGTCTCCTCATATCCCTTCTCATGAAACAATTTCCATGCAACACGGGCAATTTTTGCTTTTGTGTTATTACCCTTCGCCATTTGCCTTTTACCTCTTAACTTCTCAATAATCGTAATTTCAGGGAAACATTCCTGGTCATCTAATTTACCTTTTTGTTTACCTGAATCCAGCCGAAAGCAGAGTGGATAATCTTCCTCATCTGCTTTCGACAATTTAATTTATTTTATCATTCTTTTCCTGTGAAGTAAAGAGATTGTTCATAGTGTCTATTTTTAATACCATTTTCACGTCCGGTGAAGTTCAGTATGTGCATGGCAGCTGCACTGGGGATGCACCGGAACTTCTATCAGATCCGTGGACCACGTTTTGGCATCAATGAACAGCATTTTTCCAATCAGCGCCTCTCCCTTTCCCAAAAGAAGCTTCAATACTTCTGCCGCCTGCATACACCCGATCATGCCGGGAATCACGCCAAGCACACCATAAGCAGCCGAATTCGGGTTTCCGGATGGGTCCTCTGCCTCCGGACAGAGACAGCGCAGACATGGTCCGTCCGATGCGAACACGGTAACCTGTCCCGCAAATTCACAGATAGCTCCATATACATCCGGCTTTCCCAGCTTCATACATGTGTCACTCAGCAGATAGCGGGTTGGAAAATTATCCGAAGCATCCACAATCACATCAAACTTTGCAAGAATTTCTTCTGCATTTTCAGCTGTAATCCCCTCTGGGTATAATTCTACCTGCACCGAATGGTTCCGGCTCTGAAGCTGCTCCGCCGCCAGTTCTGCTTTTGCCTTTCCAATGTCCTGTTCCCGGTAAAGGATTTGCCGCTGCAGATTGCTGACATCCACCCGGTCAAAATCAGCAATCCCGATCGTACCGACTCCTGCTGCTGCCAGATAGAGGCTGACGGGAGATCCAAGTCCCCCCGCCCCTACTACCAGCACCCGGCTTTCCGCCAGCTTTTTCTGTCCTTCTTCTCCTACCTCCGGCAGGAGAATATTTCTTTTATAGCGTTCTTTGTCTATCTCCAAACCAGCGTCTCCTTTCTGAATCAACCGCCCCCCAGTAAATGATAAATCTTCAAATCATCTGCTTCTTCAAGTGTTACTTTATCATAGTCTTCTGGCCAGACCAGCTGTCCATTTACCTTCACGACCAGCTTGGGCCAGGTAAATTTCATGTGTTCCATCACACCCCTGATTGTCAGTCCTTCATGCCAGTCCGGATATGGACGGTTATTCAGTACCATTATATCCACTTCCCTTCTGCAACGTATTAATGAATAGTCTTACTGAAGCGGCTCAACTACTTCCAAAAGCTCCGGAAGATCCATGCCAAGCTCTTTCAGGTGTGCAATTGTCGGAACGCCGTTTAAATTCCAGCCGCGCTTCGGATATACCGCATCAATCAGCTTCTCATATTCCCCTTCTCTGTGCTTTCTGGTCGCAGCCATCTTTTCCTTTAAGGACATTTTTTCGACTTCTTCTTTTGTAAAACCAACCAGCTCTACCAGCTGACCATCGTAGCGCTCCTGGCGGGACAGATACTCTTCTTCCGTAACCGGTCCCTGGGAGCGGTATGGAATCGCATCGTTCGCACGCAGTCCCTTGCCCAGACGAATGTTGAAAACACGCTGGAAATTGTAGACACGCTCAGACATTTTAATCATATCATCCCTATCAATCTTGGTTCCAGTGACACCATAATAAAGATCCAGATAGTTATCTACGTGCTCCGGTACCTTCGCCGGTTCATCGGTCATGCTGTTGTCAGCCGGTACAATATCATTCCACGGCAGCTTACAAAGTCCCAGAAGACCAAACCAGGTTCTAAACATCGGATAGTAATACAGCGCTTCCGCCTTATCCTCAAAGGTAGGGATCTGGTTATTTACCTGATCCATGAAAATCAGCCATGCCTCATCATGCTGCGGTCCCTTATTGGTCAGACCATAGCCGCCCTGCTGCGCCAAGGATTCTTTGGAAGCATACTCTGAATATTCAAGTCCCTTCTGTTCCATCGCAATATCATTCATGAAATCCATATCGCCCCAGCCCTGCGCTGCAAAATACTCTTTCTGCTTGTGGCTTCCAAGTGCCGCAATCTTGCCAAAGCCTTCGTTTCGCGCCATCTGGTGCAGCAGCTCCAGCTCCGCCTCTGCATTGCCCCATACAAGCTCCAGACCGCCGGTTCTCTCCTTATTCAGGATACCATTTTCATAGCATTCCATCAGGAAGGCAGTCATGGTGCCAAAGGAAATCGTATCAATGCCATATGTATCACAGTAGAAATTTACTTCCAGAATTACCTGCGGATCGGTTACGCCGCAGTTCGGACCAACACCGGCTGCTGTCTCATACTCCGGACCATCCACACATACTTTATGTCCCTTATACGGACCTGTCTTTAATTCAAACTGATCGGCTGTTTTAGCACACGCCATCGAACATCCATACCAGCATCCGTCCGCTCCGCCCTGGGTCAGCCATTTATTTCTCCATACCTCCGGTGCCATCTCATCGATCTTATCCGTTCCGCCATATTTATAATTGCGTGTCGGCAGAATATCATAATCGCTCATGATACGCAGGGAGTATGCTGTTCCGGATTTACGCATTGAATTCTGTTTGTCATCCTGTGTCGCCACCTCACGATGGAATTTCAGGCCATCCCGGTTCAAGATACTGATATCATATACATGGTTCAGATTTGCTTTTACGCCTTTAAAATGGCATACCAGCGCTTTAATGTGCTTGTCCGCAAAGACACGTCCGATACCACCACGTCCAGCCTGTTTTAAGCGGACTACATTTCTTTTCGGATCATAGAATGTAAAATTCAACATAGAGAGGTTGCAATGATCCGCCGCTGAACCAGAACATACGACCGCCACGTTTTTGCGATCATTGTCATCCTCCGCATACATGGTTGTCAGCTCTTCTCCCAGTACATGTGCATCTTTATGCTCTAACGGTGCTTTTTCAATTGAAACGGTTCCCTTATTGCCATCGATGACAATAATCACGTCTTCCTCCGCTTTTCCAGTCAGCTCGATCACATCAAATCCGGAGAATTTTAAGAATGGGCCAAAATATCCGCCGACGTTTGAATCAATCGGGATATCTGTCATCGGTGAAATGCTGCATACCAGGCATTTTCCGGTACCGCCGTACTGCGTGATTCCGGCAATCGGTCCTGCCGACATGGTAATGGCATTTTCCGGAGAGTTCCACTTTGTATCCGGATTCGTTGCATCCCACAGATAACGCAGGCAATAACCTTTGCCGCCGGTAAATTTTTCTTTGACCTCCTGAGGAATGTCGATCATATCGATGGTGTTATCTGTCACATTGATTCGAAGGCGCTTATCCGTATATCCATGATACAGCGGCTTTGGCTCATATGTAACCTGATTGAGAACCGTGTGGGCCTCTTTCATTTTTTTGATTTCTTCCATATCTGCGTCCGCATAACGCGGAAGATCACACATTTTAATCATGCCTTTCTCCTCCTTTTACTCTTCTACCAGACGGATCGCTCCGGTCGGACATGCTTTTACGCACAATCCGCACGCCGTACATTTGGACGGCTCCAGATAATCATCACACTGTACCATAACATTCTCCGGACAGAATCCAACGCACATCAGACAGCCGGCACATTCTTTCTTATTCAGCCGGTAAACGCCTCTCGCATCCTCCGTAATCACACCTGTATTGCATACTTCTGAACATTTTCCACACTGTGTGCACACAGCAATATGATGGCTTCCATCCTCCTTGTCGGTAATGCGGATGCAGGATTTCATTGGATCCGAAACCTTGTAAAATGCCTTCGAACAGGCTTCTTCGCACTGGTGGCATCCAATGCAGAGTGATTCATCTTTCTCTAATCGTCTCATCACAGTTCCTCCTTTTTGTTCAATTTCATTATTTCATCCGAAACAGATACATACCCGTCCCGAATCACTTCCAAAAATATGGCTCCTGCCGAAAGGCGGCAGAAAACTCCTTTTTCATGGTAAATACACTCTGGAAAACACTTTTTTCCATACCCGGAGACGCGGAACACCGCCCCTCCCGCCGCCAGAAGATCCCCCGTATTTAACTGAGTGGTATCTATTCCCTCCGTTATCAGGTTTGCCTTGTAGCGACGGAAGCAGAGTCCCGGTTCTGTCTGCTTCTCCATCCAGTCCCGGGCTTCTCCCGCCAACAGCGAAGTCTGCCTTTCACCTCCCGCTGCATGCCGGTCACCCTCCATTCCGATCCCCCTTCGGAACCAGGCGCTCTCCACGGCTTTTCCCGGCTGTCCCCTCTGCCGGAACACATATAATTCACGCACAACTGCTCCCATCTAATCCCCTCTTTTATAAATATAAAATTTCTCCGGTTCTTGCCAGCCCATAACCACCGAGCTTCTCCACTCTCTCTGCAAACTCCCGGCTTTTCAAAACCGCCAGAAAATGCTGTACCGGTGGAAAATCCAGAAATCTGACTGGAATCGCAAAGTCATACTCTTCCCGTCCAATCTCAATAAAATCAAGTCCCATTGCCCTGGCTGCCGACTGGATTCCCATGCCCGCGTCTGCATCGCCGCCGGACACGGCAGCCGCCACTGCCATATGCGTTGCCGCCTCTCTGTCATATCCGTGAATCTCTTCCGGTGAAATACCGGCTTCCTTCAGCTTATAATCAAAAAGAACTCTTGTCCCCGCTCCTCTTTGTCGGTTGACATAATTCAAGCCACGTAAATCTTCAATTTCATGGATTCCAAGCGGATTTCCTTTTTTTACGATAATTCCCTGAATTCGCTCAACCCCCTTGACAAGTGCCATTTTTTCACCCGCAAACAGTTTTTTCAGGATCGCAATATTATATTCTCCTGTCTCTTCATCCAGCAGGTGAGTCGGAGCCAGATGCGCCTCTCCCCGCTTTAATGCCATTAAACCGCCCATACTGCCTACATGCGTACTGGAAAGGTAATTACCCGGGTACATACACGGCAGCAAATCTGCCATCACATCCAGAATCAGATCATGGCTTCCAATTGCCACTGCCGTACTTCCAATTTCCTCCAGGGAACGGTATAGCTCTACGTCAACGGTATCTCCCGCCTCGACCCCCTCGCTATTCTGAGGAATCACACAGAATCCGTCTGCCCGCACCAGGCTCATTGCTGCTCCCGCCCCGCGCGCCAGTGGAGAAGCGACGAGCTTGTCACCCACTTCTCCCACCTTCACCCGCACATACTCTTTATGTTTCAGGGATGATACAAGGCGTTTGGATATGACAGCCCGCACCGTCGTGCCGCCTGTTTCTGTACGTCCTGCCAGTTTCTGCAGCACAGGAATCACAAAATTTTCAAAGTTGATATAGGCGGATACCGGATATCCCGGAAGTCCGATTACCGGTTTTCCATTGACAATCGCCAATATTACCGGTTTTCCCGGCTTGATTGCCACCCCGTGTACCAGAACCTCCCCCAATTCTCGAAGTACATGAACCGTAAAATCTTCAGTTCCTGCACTGGAGCCGGCATTGACAATTACCATGTCATAGTTTTCAACCGCCTCTGCCACCTTTGCTTTCAATGTTTCATATTCATCCGCAATCGGCGGAAAACGATGGGGCGCACCGCCATGTTCCGTTACCAGTGCCTCAAACACTCTCGAATTTGATTCGATGATGTCCCCATCCCTGGGTTCCTGTCCCGGCTCTATGATTTCGGTTCCCGTCGGAAAAATCGCTATCGACGGCTTTTTCAACACCTCAATCTCTGTAATTCCGCCAGACAGGAGAACACCTATATCAATCGGGCGTATCTCATGATAACCGGGCATCAGCATCTCACCCGCTACGATATCTTCTCCGATCGGGCGCACATGCTGCCATGATGCAGCTGCATCCGTAATCTGCACCGATCCGTCCTCCTGCTCCAGCAGATCCTCCGCCATGATAACTGCATCGCATGGTGCGTGAATCGGATCGCCCGTATCCACCACTGTAAAATCTGTACCTGGATATAGGGTAAGTGGTTTCCGCTCCGATGCTCCCTTTGTTTTCTCTGCCTCAACCGCGATTCCATCCATCGCCGCCGCATTGTAAAGCGGGGAACAATATTTCGCATAGACTGCCTCTTTTGTAATCCGGTGCAGGCTTTCCGTCACAGGAATCCATTCTGCCTTGGGGCTTAATAATTCCCCCAGTGCTTTCTGGTAAAGGGCTTTTGCCTCCTCCACCGGTGTATTATTCAGATATAAATTTCTCTTTCCCATCTCTGCCTCTATTCTGTTTCCACCAGGCTCTGCCGATCCTTTATCCTCCGCCGCCCTTCTGGAAGCAATTCATTTTAAAAGCGGTATACCTTCACCTGCTCACCTTTCTTCAGTCCCTCCTGATTCATATCAATCAGAACGTAGCCGTCCTCTGCCATCGTCGAAATCAAACCTGATTTTCCAAATACCGGTTCTGCCTCCAGCCCCTGCGGAGCCATCTGAAGCTTTACCAGCAGGCAGGTTGTTTTTCCGGGTGCACCCGCCAGGTTCGTTGTCATAAAGGCTTCTAACGGAGGTTGATCCGGCTGACCGGTTACCTGCTTCCAGAGCCACACAAATAATAAGTGGAAAACGGCAAGCGCTGCTGCCGGATGCCCAGGAAGTCCTCCTAACAGCGTATGTTTCTCTTTATCATATCCCAGAATCGTCGGTTTTCCCGGTTTCAGTGCCAGCCCATGGGTAAATACTCCCTCCTTGGAGATGCGGTTTAATATCTCCATAGTCATATCTTTCTTTCCCTGGGAACTTCCTCCGGAGATCAGAATCAAATCACAGGCTTTGACCGCCTCCCTGATTTTCTCCTCTAAAAGCACTTCTTCATCCTTCACTGCCTCTGCCGAAACAAGCTCCAGACCTGTCTTCTTCACATAACATGACAGCGCCCATGTATTAATATCCCGCACCTGCCCCGGTCCAGGAACCTGATCGATCCTAACCAGTTCGTCGCCCGTCGATAGAACCGCCACCTTCCACGGTTTAAAAACCGGCACCTGCACCACGCCAAGCGCTGCCAACGTTCCCGCCTGCGCCGGGCCAATCCGGGTTCCCACTTTAAGGACTATATCCCCGGTTTTTACATCTTCTCCCGGAAGCACGATGCATTTTCCATACGGAACATTTTCATACAGGGCAACCTCATCTGTTCCGAACCGTTCACTGTATTCTACCATCACCATGGCATCTGCCCCTTCCGGAACCATGCCGCCGGTCGGTACATAGGCACAGGTACCCGGTTCAATCTTTGATACCGCCGGATGTCCTATCTCTACTTCTTCCAGCACCTTCAGAAAAACCGGGATACTTTCTGTTGCGCCCGCCGTGTCCTTTGAACAGACTGCATACCCATCTACACTGGAACGGCGGAATGCAGGAATCATTTCCTCAGAGACAATATCTTCTGCTAAAATGCAGCCAGATGCATCTGCAAGCGCAACCCGCTCCGTCTCTGGCAGGCACTCTTTTGCCGCTTCAAGCAGACGTTCCCGCGCCTGCGCCAGCGTATCAACTTTCAATAACTTCATAGTTCCTCCCTTGCGGCATGATTCTTCTTCGCGAAGGTATGCATCCACGCGAAGTGCTTTGGATTCATAGACCGCCTCTCCGAATGAAACAAAAAAAACGAATACAGAAAACCTTCCGCTCTCTGTATCCGTTCCTGATGATGCAGTCTGCCTCTTATGGCTTTCTGCTGATATGCACTTATCTACATCAGGCTTTGCTTGGGCTAGCGGAATTTACTGCTCTTTTCCAGAACTTCCGGGGCTTCATCCCGATCTTCCGAGAGCTATTCCTTTCCAATGCATCGTCTGATGCGGGGAGGCACCCGCGTTTCCCCGGATACCCATTGGCTTTTCTTCCATCCTGTGAATCGGTTCACAGCTTAGGCAGAAAAGCTCGAAATCAACTCTGTATAACTGCCGCTCTCGTGCGACAATTCTCTTTCTCATGATTTTCTACCAGAAATTATACCACATTTTCACAAACTGTGTCAATCATCCCAAGCAAAACTCTTTTCATTTTTTTCACATCCAGCGCAATTATCTCGCATTTTTATTCATATTTCTGAACTTTTTTCATTTTCGCGATATGAAACCTCTGTATCTGCCAGATATCGGCGTATGGACGGGTGAGACGGGTGAAGAAGGATTTCTTCCGGTGTTCCAGACACCAGAACATTCCCCTGTTCCATAAAATGTACCTGGTCACAAATCTTGCGGACATGCACCAGCTGATGGCTGATTAGCAGCCATGTCATCTTATTTTTCGTCTGCTGCTCCCGCATCAGCTGTTCAAACAATTCTGTACTGTCAGGATCCAGGTTGGAAAGCGTTTCATCAACAATCACAAACGCAGGGTCAAATACCAGCGCCCTGATAAATGATAATTTCTGCTGTTCCCCGCTGCTCAGGGAACGGGCATACTGATTTTTTTTCTGCAGAAGCCCACATCGTTCCAGCCAGGCATCCATCTTCGCCTCATCTGGGCGGATTCCCCGTATTTTCAGCGGATAGATCAGGTTCTGATACACCGTATCATGCAAAAGATACGGTCTCTGTGTTGTCATCGTAATATCCCGGGGTGTCAGTCCCTCGTAATCAATCCTCCCACCATCCGGAACCAATATCCCCTGTATCAGCTTGGAAAGAGTTGTTTTTCCGCAGCCATTGGTTCCTATCAGACCATGGACCTTCCCGCTCTCCAGATACAGTTCCTCGATTTGAAGCGTAAACTGATCTATCTTCTTTTGCAGTTTAGAGATTTTCATCCGGTGTCTCCTCCTGTCTGAAATGTTCTGCCAATGTCTGTACCGCAAATGCCAGAAGCATCAGGATCACTCCCAAAAATACCCCTTCATAATAATCGCCTGCACCTTTCAGGGTTGAAATCGCAGTTGTCATTGTCCGGGTGCTGTTTTTTATATTTCCACCTACCAGAAAGACCGCCCCGACCTCACTGATGGAACGCCCATATCCAGACACAACCGCAAAATAAATTTCATTTTTCATTTCACGCAGCAGAAGCCGCGCGGTCTGATGCCGGTCAGCTCCCATCGTCCTGGCAAACGCCCGGATCGAAGGCGCCGTGCGGACCGCATATGAATATACCATTCCACAGACGATCGGAGTGATGATCAGAACCTGGGCTGCCACCATTCCTTTGATCGTAAATACCCATCGAAGCGCCCCAAACGGACCTTTTTTTCTCAAAAGCATATATGTGAGCAGTCCGATGACGACCGGAGGTGCTCCCATCAAGGTCCGGTTCACGCGGACTACCAGCTTTTTTCCTGGAAATTTCGTCTGCTCCAGCACAAGTCCCAGAAAAATTCCAAGCATGGACGCAATCAAGGTTGACCAGAAAGACATCACCAGCGTTACCCGGATAGAATCTATCACTCCGACCGTACCAAAAAATTTTGAAAACAGGTTTCCCATATTTTTTCTCCCAGCATATCCACTGAAACACCTTATGTTCTGCAGGCGTTCTCATTTTCTCAATTCTTAATGACAGAAAACCGGAAAAAGTGCATCCTCCCTTCTCCGGTTTCCTGTTTATACATTATAAATTCTGCAAGGTTCAACTGCCTGCTTTATTCGTTTAAATACGCTAATCCCTGCACTGCCGCATATCATCCGGCAGTATTCTATTTCTGCTCTGCATTCGGGAAGAATAACGGCTCGCCGTACTCCTTTACGCCGTATTCACCGATCAGCGTCTGGATTTCCGGAGAACAGATCCACTTGATAAACGTATTCGCTGCCTCGTTGTTGACATCCGGATATTTCTCCGGATTTACTGCGATAACGCCGTACTGGTTTAAAAGTTCCTTGCTGCCTTCACATACAATATCCATATCCGGGAAATCTGCCTTCTTGGCAAGCCAGGTACCACGGTCAGACAGGCAGTAGCCGCCTTTTTCATCTGCCATCGCCAGTGTATCAGCCATTCCAGCGCCTGCCGATACATAGTTTGGATTGCTCTCATAATCTGTAATTCCCAGCTTCTCCCAGATTCCGGTCTCCTTGTTATGGGTACCAGAGTTGTCTCCACGGGACACAAATGTCAGCTGCTCGTCCATGATCTGTTTAAATGCAGCGTTGATATCATCCGTCTTTGCAATCGGACCATCCTTCGGTCCTACGATCACGAAATCATTATACATAACCTGGAAGCGCTCTACACCGTAGCCGCTCTCCACGAATTCTTCTTCTTTTGCTTTGGAATGAACCAGTATCACATCGACTTCACCATCTTTTGCTTTCTGAATCGCATCACCGGTTCCTACTGCCGTCCACTGTAAGTCAATACCTGTATCCTCTAAAAAGATTGGCTTTAAGTAATCCAGAAGACCCGTATTATCGGTACTGGTCGTCGTTGCCATCAGAAGCGTCTCTCCGGATGCTTCCTTGGTCTCCTCTGCACTGCTTTCCTCAGCAGCCTCTGCGGTTGTCTCTGCGGCGCTTTCCGCCTCCGTCGTCTCTTTTGCACTTCCAGAGCAGGCTGTCATAGACAATGCTGTCATAGCCGCCATTGCTAATGCAATGATTCTGTTTGTCTTCTTCATAAAATTGTTCTTCTCCCTTCTTTTGTTTAAGAATACTCTGAAAAACATTTCATCGGAACGAGACTCTGGCAGAGGATGCGCCGCCTTTTACCAGCTGCCTTTCTTCCTGATAAGCAGCAGGTCCTACTTCTCTTTCCAATGCATTTCTTTCCAAATGCGGGAGGCATCCGGGTTTCCCCTGATACCCATTGGCTGTGAACCCTGACAATATACTGTGTTAGGTTTTTCAGCTCGAAATATAGTTTTCCTGGCTTCTGCTGTCCGGGTTTTTCTAATACTTCCCGAAACATCCTTATACATTTTTACTATACCATGTCAAAATTCTTCTTGTCAACCGGGCAACTTTCACATGAGCGAAATTTTTTCATTTTTTCAAGCTTCTTATTTATTTTGTCTTTTGTTTTCTACTGCTCTTTTCTACTGTTATTCTGGATTTTTAGTCTTTTTTCACTTCTATCTTGATTTTCCCTTTTCATATTTGTGCGATGCTCTTTTAACTGTGCTTAATTTTTTGTTTTTGTTTTATATTTTATGAATATTCAAATCATTTTATCTTTTCTACAATTTTCACTTTCTTTTCATGCATAATATCCTCACTTTTGCCGATTGTAAGCCCCCATTTTCTATGATATCTTATATGTTATATTAATTTTCTTTTATAGTCATTCCGCATTCCGCTTGTTTCAGCGTGATCGGATGATTATTTTTTAGATTCGTCTGTTAAAAATTAAATTAATACATTTTTTTCAATTTACTCTTGTATTCTTGAGTTGGTTGTAGTATTATAGACTCAGAACTAGAACACAGTCTAGTTTTTGCAAAGGAGGGGGAAAGGATGGCAGAAACTCCTTACATATTTAACATCCAGAAATTTTCAACGCACGACGGCGATGGTGTCCGCACCACGATTTTCTTCAAGGGATGTCCCTTACACTGTATGTGGTGCCACAACCCGGAGAGTCAGCATTATTATAAGGAACTGATTTTTCATCGGCACAAATGTACCGCCTGTGGTCGATGCGTTGCAAAATGTAAACAGGGAGCCAATTCCATCGTAGACGGCAAGATTGTATTTGACCGTTCCAAGTGTACCGCCTGCGGCGTCTGTACCGACTGGTGCATCACAGAGGCCCGGGAGTTAGCCGGTAAGGAATACACGGTAGATGCACTTGTCAAGGAAGCGATGAAGGACAAAATCTTCTATGAACAATCCGGCGGCGGTGTAACACTCTCCGGCGGTGAAGTTATGGCTTCCCAGCATATGGACTATGTGGAAGAGGTCTGTCGCAAGCTCCACGAGAACGGTGTCAGCGTTTTCATCGACACCAGCGGCTACACAGACTATGAGAATCTGAAGCGGATTCTTCCTTATGTAGATGTTTTTCTCTACGACATCAAAGTGATGGATCCGGAAGACCACAAGAAGTATATTGGCGTTGACAATTCACTGATTCTAGAGAACTTAAAGAAATTAAGTGATGAAGGCGCAGGTCTTTATATCCGGCTTCCGATTATCCAGCAGGTCAACGCAACCGATGAACACATTGAAAGTGTCATCCATTTCCTGAAAGAAAACAATATTCACGCACGTCAGGTAAACCTTTTACCTTATCATGACATCGGAAAGGGTAAATACGCCAGCCTCGACATGGAGTACCATGATGATGAGATGAGCGTACCGGTGTCCGAGCTTATGGAACACTTTAAGTCCATGTTCGAAGAACAGGGATTCAACAAAGTCAATATAGGAGGATGATTTAAATGGCAGAAAAAATGGATACTTCATTCGTAATCAACACACCAGAAGGTCTGTTAAAAGACAACGACCGCGGATGTACCGAAAGAATTAAAAGACTGAGAAGACTCAGCCATTCTACCCAGCCGCATCTGGATCTGGAAAGAGCCAAAATTGAAACCGATGTTTACAAAGAGTACGAAGGTTCCGTATCCGTACCGGTTTTAAGAGCTCTCGTTCTGAAAGAGTACTTCTCCAAGAAAACTCTTTACTTAGGCGATGATGAGCTGTTAGTTGGTGAGAAGGGTAAAGACCCTCAGTGTTCACCGACTTTCCCGGAGCTGTGCTGTCATACCATCGAAGATATGCACATTATGAATGATCGTAAACTGGTTAACTTCACCGTTACCGAAGACGATCTGAAGCTTCAGGAAGAAGAGATCATTCCGTACTGGAAGAACCGTGCAGTCAGAGAGCATCTCTTAAAAGCTATGACCCAGGAATGGAGAGACTGCTATGAGGTTGGTATGTTTACCGAGTTCATGGAGCAGCGTGGACCGGGTCATACAGCCGGCGGCAAGAACTTCTACATCAAGGGCTACGGCGACTACAAGAAAGAGATCGAGGAGGCTATCAAAGATCTTGACTACTTCAATGATCCGGAAGCTTATGACAAAGAGCAGGAACTTCGCGCTATGGATATCTGCTGCGATGCTATCATTATCTTAGGTAAGAGATATCACGATCTGGCTCTTGAGAAAGCTGCTGAGGAGAAGGATCCGGTCAGAAAAGCAGAGCTTGAGCAGATTGCAGCTAACTGTGCGGTTGTTCCGGAGCACAAACCTGAGACCTACTGGCAGGCACTTCAGATGTACTGGTTTACACACCTTGGTGTTACAACCGAGTTAAACCCGTGGGATGCATTTACACCGGGTCGTCTGGATCAGCATCTGATTCCGTTCTATGAGAAAGATACCGCTGCAGGTACTCTGGATGATACAAGAGCTCTTGAGCTTCTTGAGTGCCTCTGGGTTAAACTGTTCAACTCTCCGGCTCCGGTTAAGGTTGGCGTAACCTTAAAAGAGTCCGGTACATACGTAGACTTCGCAAACATCAACTCCGGCGGTGTGAAGGAAGATGGTACTGATGCAGTTAACGCTGTTTCTTACTTAATCCTTGACTGTATGGAAGATATGAGACAGAACCAGCCGAACTCCAACGTTCAGATTTCCAAGGTTACTCCGGATAAGTTCTTAAAGAGAGCTTGCGAGATCGCTCGTCAGGGCTGGGGCCAGCCGGCATTCTACAATACCGATGAGCTGATTCAGGAGCTGGTAAATCAGGGCAAATCTCTGGTAGATGCAAGAAACGCTGGATGCTCCGGATGTGTTGAGACAGGTGCTTGGGGAACCGAGGCTTACTGGCTGACCGGTTACTTAAACATCCCGAAGTGCTTACAGCTCGCTCTGTATGATGGCTACGATGTAATGTTCAAAAAACAGATCGGACCGCACACCGGCAAGGCAGAAGACTTTAAATCCTATGACGAACTGTGGAACGCATTCAAGACACAGCTTGAGTACATCATCGATGTTAAGATGCGCGGCAACCTGGTTATCGAGAGAATTTACGCAGAAATGATGCCGGCTCCGTTCCTTTCCATCTGTACCGATGACTGTATCAAGAAAGGTAAAGACTACAACGCTGGCGGTGCAAGATACAACACAAGCTATATCCAGGGTGTTGGTATCGGAACCATTTCCGATGCACTTTCCGCTATCAAGTTCAACGTATTTGACAATCAGAAGTTTACCATGAAAGAACTCATCGACGCTATGAACGACGACTTCAAGGGTCATGAGGATATCCTGAACCTGGTTAAGAATAAGACTCCGAAATACGGCAACGATGATGATTATGCAGATGACATCATGGTAAGCGTATTCAACGAGTACAAAGATTATATCACCGGCAGACCTACCACCAGAGGCGGTGTATATCATGTAGATATGCTTCCGACCACCTGCCACGTATACTTCGGTGATGTTATGATCGCAAGCCCGAACGGACGTCTGGCACATATCCCGCTGTCTGAGGGTATCTCTCCGGAGAAGGGTGCAGATATTAACGGACCGACCGCAGTTGTTAAATCCTGCTCCAAGATGAATCACTGTGAGACCGGTGGTACTCTGCTGAACCAGAAGTTTACTCCGGCTGCTATCGCAGGCGAGAAGGGTATTGACAACCTGGCTGCTCTGATTCGTTCCTACTTCGCTATGAACGGACATCATATGCAGTTCAACGTTATCGACCGCCAGACTCTGATTGAAGCTCAGAAGAACCCGGAGGAATACAAAGAACTGATCGTCCGCGTAGCCGGATACAGTGACTACTTCCGTAACCTGGATAAACCGCTTCAGAACGAGATCATTGAGAGAACCGAGCAGAGCTTTGGAGGCTGTGGCTGCTGTTAATTGCTCGCAACCGTTTGACAACTCTAAAAGTCTTCATTGCATCATATGAATGCCTTCTATGAAAATGATATAGCCCCAAAAGGGCAGAAAGCCCCGGCAGCGAAACTGCCGGGGCTTTCTTATTTCTTTCTTTTTCTATCTATCTTCCCATTCTTATCGCAATATCCGATTCCTTACTGTACTTCCTGTCCAGCTCTACTCTGCTATCATTTTTGACCTTCTCAGACAAATAACCGCCAGGGCAACTGCCAGTCCGCCTGACAGCACCTTGCTGATCATATAGGCTGTTACCCAGTTTCCCGGTATCAGGGATGCTACGAAGGTCATCTGACCGCCTACCACATAGGCACCTGCAACAGAGAAAGCGGCATTTAATACTTTTCCTCGCTTATCCATCTTGGAAAACAATGGCAGCATCGCAAGGCTCTGTATAAAGGAAAGGAACAGTCCGACAACTGCCTCCTCATTGATACCCAAGGCCGCTCCGATACGCTGGATCGGCTTTTGGAGACGTTTTAACGCCACCTGCGACAGCACCAGACCGCCGCACGCTGCGATGACCATCCGGAGTACCATAAAAAGCATTTCCTCAATCAAGGCATCCTCGACAACCGCATACTTCGGCATGAAAATTCCAAAGACTGCCACACCAAACAGGAGAAAACTAAAAATACGGATCGCATTTCCGAGGAAAATCATGATCTTCATCGTCAGCGCCGGAACCAGCACAAATGCCGCAATCAGCACCATGCACAGCACCAGCACCGGGATCATATTAAAAAAGAGCTGACGGACAGGCAGACCCAGCATCAGACCTCCGACCGCCAGACCAGACGGTATGGCAATCAGCCCGAAGATGAATCCCCGCATCAGCTCTCCTATTTCATCTTTTCGAACGGCTGCCAGAAAGACCGGCAACTGGTATCCGACCGTCATTCCCAGACTGCCTGCTACCATCGCACCGGTAAATGCCGCCAGCGCCGGTGTCGCCGCCAGCTTCTGTGCCATGCCAAGCGCCCCCATATCCGGCGCCAGAAGGCAGCTTGGAATGAGCGCCGGATCAAATGGCATATGCTTTGCCGCCTCCGCAATCGCTTCCGCATGCGTCTGCACATATGTAACTCCGATCGCATAAAATCCGACCGTGGACATCGCCAGACCGCCCATCGTGGCAAGCCCCTTTTCAAAGTTCGGCATCAGCCCCAGCTTTCCTCCCAGTATCTCATCCAAAAGCCCGGCTGCCGCAAATACAAGCATGATCGCAATGAATATGTTCATAAGACCTACCTCCCAGCTTTTCCCTATTTCTCTATTCCCCTGTTTTCACTTATTTTCCCTCTATCAGACACATTTCTCTGTCAATCACAATTCTTTTTTACCTCGCCAGCAGCTGTATCAGCACGCCCCCGATCGTCAGCATCAGTGCTCCGCAGGAACGCGTCACAATCTGTGCAAATGGAAGCAGTTCCATCCGTTTCGAACTGCTGAGCACCGCCACATTTCCGGAACCGCCCATGTTCGTCGTACACATCCCCGCTGCGATCGATGATTCCAGCGGATAAAATCCCATCTTGATGCCGATCAATCCGGCGGTCAGTGTGATCGCCCCGACAATCAGCACGACACTGAGCAGATAAAACGGAGTGATCGTGTGTAAAATCGTCTTTAAATCAATCAGCGTCGCCCCGATTCCGGTCAGCGCCGCCGCTGTCCAGCTGTGGATCGCGAACTGTCCCCACTCTCTCGCCGCGTCCTCCAGGCGCTCCGAAAGGATTCCCGTTCCCTTCACAATCACAACTGCTACAATCATCCACGCATACGTCGGTACAATCGAAATAAAATGATGGCAGAGCGCCCCCAGTTCATAAAATGCCATTGAAATAAAAAGCCCCGTACATAAGAGTGCGAAGGTCGGTTTCATCGGAGGCTGTTTCTTCACTTCGTGACCGTCATTGACAAGGCAGCCATTTCCGGTCAGGGATGGCTTTCGCTCGCCGATATTATTGGCTAAGCCGCCAAAAATGATCGCCACGCAATTTCCCAGCACCGTCGCCGGTGCGATCCGCGTCAGGATCTGTCCGGCGTCCGTCCCCAGAACCGACGAATACATTGCCGACAGAGGCACTGCTCCCGCCGTCATGCCGCCGCTCGTCATCGGAATACCGATATACAGGATGCCTTCCAGAAAACTATCCCCCATCACCATACCGAGCAGACCTGAAAGTATCACGCCGACTGCCAGCGATATGACAGCTGTCGGAAGCAGTTTCACCGTTGCGCGGATCAGAAGCCCGCGGTCGATATTGAAAAGACTTCCTGTGATCAGCGCTGAGATATAGAAGACCAGAAATCCTTCTTTGTTGACAAAATTGTCCAGGATCTCATGCGTCTGCTCCGGAATCAGCCCCAGCGCCTGGATGACCGCCGCCCCCAGAATACAGATGACCGAGCCGCCCAGGTACGTTTTCACAACCGGTGTATGATTTCCCAAAAAATTGAGTCCCTCGCCCAGCACCATCAGCGCAATCATGCCGCCGACCAAGCCTGCCGGAAGACAGTCCATATACATACAGACCACCACCAGCGCCAGGATGCCTAGATACAGAGGGATGGAAAAACCAGCGATCGTATTAGCTTTGCCAGATATTTCTTTCCTCTCTTGCTGCATTTTTCATTTCACCTCTGAGTATTAATTTCTTCCACAACACTTCTTATATTTCTTCCCAGATCCGCAAGGACACGGATCATTCGGATAAATCTTCTCCACCTTTTTCGCGGTTACCGGTGCTGGCTGGGACATTTCCGGCACCATCGCCGGCATGCCGCCGATCATACCTCTCTCACTTAATTCCCACGGTTTATTTCCGCGGTTTTCTTTTGTTCTCGTATTGTTGAACGCATCCATGAGAAGTCTTAAAAATTCGCCCATCTGCTGCTCGCTCTGGAAGACAATCCCTTCTTCATGCATCTTATTCATCAGTTCTGCCGGTGATTTTCCTTCATAACTGCTGGTCCACGTCTCAAAGCACCATCTAGCCGCTTTCTCATACGGCACATCCAATTTTTTTATGAAATAGGACTCCAGCTCCTTATAAGCCAGCGCACCTGCCTCATACCCTTTCTGACAGATTTCATCCAACTGCTGTGCAGACGGAATATAGAATTTTTTATTCTGCTGCTGTTTCAACAAAGCAGTGAATCCATCCCCCTCAAAAACTGGAAGATGTACATACAAGCCCCTCTCGGAATAAAGCGGATTCTCTTTCGGCAGGTCCTGCATTCCCAGTTTCTCCATCGGGAAAATGCAGGATTCTGTGATGTCCTCCGGCATTTCCTCCAGCATCCCGATCATTTCTTCGATCGTGCCTTTCACCTTCAATTTGTACAGTTCATACAAAATTTCCAGCGGCGCAATCTCATAATAATCGATAAAGAAGCTGATACACTTCATCAGCCAGCCTTTTTTGCTCTGAACCGCCCGGAATGCCTCATCGTCAATCCCGCTAAAACCCTGTGCAATCTCTTCAAAGACAGTAAAGCAGTCACTCACTTCCTCAAAACTTCCAAGTACGTATTTATATAACTGCATTCCATCCATAATCTCTTCTGCAGAAATTTTCTGTGGCTCGGTACAGGCTTTGCAAAAAAGCACCATCTGCTCTTTCGTCAGGCATGAAAGTCTGCCCCGGAGTGCCTCTTTTGTCGTTAAATATTCTACAATTCGGTCAATCAGGTCATCCTTTTTAAGCCGGGAACAGTTCTTTAACTCGTAGCTTCTTGCTTCGTTTAATAAGTCTTCTTTGGTCCATTCTTTTAAATATTCTCTTAATAACATACAATTTCCTTTTCTCATCCTACATCGTTTCATGCTTCTCTTCATATTTTTTTATTATACTTTTAAATGCACATGGATTGCAAGATATATCGTTACATATTTCTGCTTCGCGCGAGTGCGCATCATTGGCATTACACAAAAATACAGCCTGTCTCCAAGCTTTTCAGGAAACAGACTGTATCAATTAAGGATTATGGTAAATAAAGGATTGTCGTAACTGTTCAGTAGGTCTGCGCATTTACTGCGCTGACCGTACGAAAACATGGGCCAGCAGGCAAAAATCCCATTGCCGCAGGCAATTTTTAATGGATTTTTGCGCGTGACTGTGAAGGTACTGAACAGTTACGGATTGTCTATATTTTACAGAAATACTGCCAGCTCTTCTAGCGGCTTGCGATCTGCATGCAGCCTGGACGGATGAGCTGTCTCTGCCGGATATCCAAGCGGCAGATAGGCCGTCGGCTGTAATCCCTTCATCTCTGGGAACTGCTCCAGCAATTTTTCTGGATTAAACATACCAACATACGTTGTTCCCAGTCCCAGTTCTGCTGCCTGCAGCATCATCTGGGAAACCGCCAATGTCACATCGATCTCTCCATGATTTTTCCCGTCCTCTTCCCTTTTCCAGGAAATCTCTGGATCATAGGCTGCTACAATCACAACCGGCGAATGAAAATGACACGCCGTACATGCATCCGCTTTCGCCAGAGCCTCCTCACTCTGCATCACGAAAAAGCGCTGTGGCTGTAAGTTATGTGCCGTCGGGGCTTTGCGTCCCGCCTCCAGCACTTTCTGTAATTTTTCTGCCTCAACCGGACGGCTGTCAAATTTACGAAGTGAATAACGTGCATCACATAATTCTTCAAATTTCATAGTAATCAAAACTCTCCTTTGTATTGCGACTAATAACTACGAATCCGATCCGAATCCTCTTCTCCCGTTTTCTCGATCTTCCGGATCTCCACCACATAGCTGCTCTTATCGTTGACCTTCACTTCCACCTGATCACCCACATGGTGTCCTTCGATCGCTTTTCCGAGCGGCGACTCGATGCTGATCCGGTTTTCCAGGGAATTGCCCCGGATGCTCGTTACCAGACGGTATACTTCTTCCTCGTCGTCATCCTCAAAATACAGGGTAACCGTATCATTCATTCCGACCTCATCCGGGCGGGATTCTTCCGATACGATCTTAGCGTGCTTCAGCATATTTTCCAGATAGCGAATACGGCTTTCATTCCGGTTCTTATCCTTCTTAGCAGCATAATATTCGAAGTTTTCGCTCAAGTCACCCTGTGCGCGCGCCTCCTTGACCGCCTCGATCGCCTCTTTGCGGACCACCAGCTTCCGATGGTCGATCTCTTCCTGAATCTTCTTTACATCACTTTCTGTCAGCTGCTCTCTCATGTCTTACTCTGCCAGTCCCTTTTTTTCTATCATTTCTACAACCTGTGCTACATATTTTCCGCAGATTTCATCCGTCGGTGCCTCGACCATCACGCGGATCAGCGGCTCCGTACCACTCGGACGAACTAAGATTCGACCGGTATCGCCCAAGGCATCCGATACCTTCTGAACCTCCGCCTGCACGTCGCGGTCTGCCTGCGCCGCCTCTTTATCCTTGACTCTGACATTTTTCAGAACCTGAGGATAAATCTGCACCTCATCAGCCAGCTTTGCAAGTGTCTCTTTCTTCTCCAGAATCACTTCCATCAGCTTTAATGATGTTAAAATGCCATCTCCGGTCGTCGCGTGCTTGCTGAAAATGATATGGCCCGACTGCTCGCCTCCCAGGCAGTGACCGTTCTGGGACATATTTTCATAGACATACTTATCGCCAACCGCCGTCTTCTCATAAGAAATACCCTCGCGCTCAAATGCCTTATAAAGACCGAAGTTCGACATAACCGTGGTGACAACCGTATTGTTGACCAGCGTGCCCTGTTCTTTCATGTATTTTCCACATACATAGAGGATCTTGTCGCCATCTACCAGCTTGCCCTCACTGTCCACTGCCAGGCAGCGGTCCGCATCTCCATCATAAGCAAATCCAACATCCAGATGATTTTCAACCACATATTTCTGCAGTCCCTCGATGTGGGTGGAACCGCAATTTGTATTGATATTCAGACCATCCGGCGTGTTGTTGATGACATGTGTCTCCGCGCCCAGTGCGTCGAATACGTTTTTCGCAATCGCGGAAGCGCTTCCGTTTGCACAGTCAAGACCTACCCGCATATTTTTGAAAGACCGTGTTGCCAGGGAAATCAGATAACCGATATAGCGGTTGCGTCCCGCCGCATAGTCAACGGTGCGTCCGATCGCATCGCGCTTGGCAAATGGAATTTCGCCCATCTCGCCATCCAGATACGACTCAATCTTCTCGATCGTCTCCTCCTCCAGTTTCTCGCCGCGTCCATTGATGACCTTGATTCCGTTGTCATAGTATGGATTGTGGCTTGCGGAGATCATGATACCGCAGTCAAACTCCTCGGTGCGTACAACATACGATACACTCGGAGTAGTTGTCACGTGAAGCAGATAGACATCTGCGCCGGAAGCGGTCAGTCCCGATACCAGCGAATACTCAAACATATAGCTGCTGCGTCTCGTATCCTTGCCGATCACGACCCGGCAGCGATCTGCTTTCGTCTTCTGTCCATAGTACCAGCCCAGGAAACGACCTACTTTATAGGCGTCCTCCACGGTCAGCGTCACATTTGCCTCGCCGCGGAATCCGTCTGTTCCAAAATATTTACCCATTTTGAGAGTTCCTCCTACATCATCAAATACAGAGTCCAAAGGTCATGTACATTTATGGAAATCCCCCACTAACATACATGACCTTCTACGATTTTGATTCCAACCTGAAGAAAATCCTGCAGCCAACGGCGCTTCACACTTTCTGCCGTTGCTGCTTTCTATGTCTGATTGCACATTTTTTACTGAATTTCTTTCAGATAGCGACCTACCGCATCCTGCCAGGACGGAAGGCGCTCAAATCCGTTGTCCGAAAGTTTTTCTTTGCTGATCCGGCTGTTCATCGGGCGTTTTGCCTGACCCGGATAAGCAGCTGTATACTCAGCAGTGCTGACCGGCGTCACCTTGACGTCCATGCCCGCCTGCTTAAAGATCTCAACTGCAAATTCATACCAGCTGCAAAGTCCCTCATTCGTCGCATGGTAACGACCATATTTATCACTCTGAATCATATCAACCAGCAGACGCGCCAGATCGTATGTGTAAGTCGGGGAACCGATCTGATCATCCACAACACTGACTGCCCCGCGCTCTTTGCCAACGCGCAGCATCGTCTTGATGAAGTTCTTGCCGTTCACGCCAAATACCCACGCGATACGGACGATGAAAAACTTCTTTACCAGCTCCTCAACTGCCAGCTCGCCCTCATACTTCGACTGACCGTAGGCGTTGAGTGGTTCCCGGTGGTCATCCGGCTCCCACGGGCGGGTGCCCTGACCGTTGAATACATAATCGGTACTGATGTACATCATTTTGATGTCCAGACCTTTGCAGACCTCAGCGATATTTCTCGTTCCATCTGCATTGACTTTACGGCAGAGTTCCATATTCTGTTCCGCTGCGTCTACTGCAGTATATGCAGCGCAGTGGATCACTGCATCCGGCTTTGCCTCGGTGATCACGCGGCGGCATGCCTCTGCATCGGTAATATCCATCTCATCGACATCCACACCGATGCCAGTAAGACCCTGTTTTTTCAGCTCATTCATCACGTCATAGCCAAGCTGGCCTTTAACGCCTGTCACTAATACTCTCATTATAATCTATCTCCATACATTTTTTCGAAGTACTGGCTGTACTCACCGCTTAAAATGTGTTTCCACCAGTCCTGATTGTTCAGATACCAGTCGATCGTCTGACGAATGCCGGTGTCAAAATTGTATTTCGGCTTCCAGCCAAGCTCCGTCTCGATCTTGGTCGGATCGATCGCATAACGGCGGTCATGACCCGGACGATCCTTGACGTAACGGATCAGGCTTTCCGGCTTGTCCAGCGCTTTCAGGATGGTTTTAACAACCTCCAGGTTGGTCCTCTCATTATGTCCGCCGATGTTGTAAATCTCACCGACGCGTCCCTTGTGGAGAATCAGATCGATCGCCTCACAATGATCGGATACGTGCAGCCAGTCGCGGACGTTCGCGCCGTCGCCGTATACCGGAAGTTCCTCGTCTGCCAGCGCACGGCTGATCATCAGCGGAATCAGCTTCTCCGGAAAATGATATGGACCGTAGTTGTTGGAGCAGCGGGATACTGTCACCGGAAGTCCGTAGGTTCTATGGTATGCCAGTACAAACAGATCCGCACTCGCCTTGGAAGAAGAGTACGGGCTGGAGGTATGAAGCGGGGTTGTCTCCGTGAAGAAGAGATCCGGGCGGTCTAACGGCAGATCGCCGTATACCTCATCGGTCGATACCTGATGATAACGTTTAATTCCATAGGTGCGGCAGGCATCCAGCAGGGTGGTTGTTCCCATGACATTGGTACGGACAAATGCCTCCGGGTCCGTGATGGAACGGTCTACATGGCTCTCTGCTGCAAAGTTTACTACGATGTCCGGCTTTTCTTCCTCGAAGAGTTTAAACACGAAGTCGCGGTCTGCGATATCGCCGTGTACAAATTTGTAATTTGGTTTGTTTTCAACCGGTTTCAGTGTCTCTAAGTTACCCGCATAGGTCAGAAGATCCAGATTGATGATCTGATACTCCGGGTATTTATTTACCATATGGTGTACGAAGTTTCCGCCGATGAATCCGGCTCCGCCTGTCACGATAATCTTCATTGTTTTAACTCCTTTTAATTCTGATGTATTTTATCAACATATTTCCCATCCAGTACGTCTTTCAGATATTTGCCATACTGGTTTTTCTTGTATACCTCGTATGCCTCCAGCACTTCTTCCTTGCTGATCCAGCCGTTTAAGTACGCAATCTCCTCCAGGCACGCGATCTTGCGGTGCTGGTGGGTCTCTACTGTCTTAACGAAATTGGTTGCCTCAACTAAGGACTCATGTGTACCGGTATCGAGCCAGGTAAAGCCCTGTCCCAGAAGAATGACATCCAGATCGCCATTTTCCAGATAGATACGGTTCAAATCGGTGATCTCAAGCTCGCCTCTGGCAGACGGTTTTAACTGTTTCGCATACTCTACTACCCGGTTGTCATAGAAATACAGACCCGTTACACAGTAATTGGACTTCGGTTTCTCCGGCTTCTCCTCGATGGAGATCGCCTTGCCCTGATCGTCAAATTCTACGATACCGAAGCGCTCCGGATCATCGACATAGTAGCCGAATACAGTCGCGCCCTCTTTCTTGGCAGAGGCAGCACGCAGGCGTTTCACAAGTCCCTGACCCTGGAAAATATTGTCCCCCAGAATCATCGCTACGGAATCATCCCCGATGAACTCCTCGCCGATGATAAATGCCTGTGCCAGTCCATCCGGACTTGGCTGCACGGCATAGCTTAAATGTAAACCAAACTGATGTCCATCGCCCAACAATTCCTTAAAACGCGGTGTGTCATCCGGTGTCGAAATAATCAGAATATCCCGGATTCCCGCGTTCATCAGAACGGAGATCGGATAGTAAATCATCGGTTTGTCATAAATCGGAAGCAGCTGTTTGGAAGTTACGCGTGTCAGCGGGTAAAGGCGTGTGCCTGAACCGCCTGCTAAAACGATACCCTTCATATCTTGTTCTCCTCATATGTTTTATTTTCACGCCTCTTTTCTAAAAAAAGGCAGATCTCATCACTATAAGTAATATACCACATTTGCCTGCTGCTTGCAAATTTATTTGCCTTACACTTCTTCTATGTTTACACATAATTTTCCCTCTACTGTTCTTGCATTCCACAACCCATGAGCATCATTCATCCACTGCATACACAATCGTCCGCGCATCCGCAAATTCATAACTGCATGTCACAAAGGAATACAAGTGGGAAACCTCCTCGTCTGGCAGTTCGCGAAACCGGCATCCCTCCGTCATTTCTTCTATATAAGAATGCATCTCCGACCGATCCGCAAATTCCGTCCTACGCCGTTCCCCCTGACTGCCCGCAGTGAGCGCTGCAATCAGACGGAGTGTCCGCCTTTTCCCATCTGGGAAATAGAGGTAAGCAGTCCGATGCTTCTGGAAGAAATCTTCGTCTTTCAGGCGGACCAGCTCGGAAAACCGGCTTCCGTCCTTCATATGATGCCCGTAAAAGATCGAATGAAAATCCGACGCATCCGGTGCACTCTCGCAGTCCAGAAAGACGGTCCCGGCTGGATCTGGTTTTCCATCCAGCCCGATGCTGCGGTACGATTCATTGTCGCTTGTCTGGACAATCGGTTCGTCGATGTGAGTACCGGGAATGCGAATCCAGGCAATGACGTCAGCATTCTGGCATTTTAAGGCTGCGAAATCTGGCTGCCATATCGGCTCTGACGCATCTGAATCAGATTTTCCAGATAAATTCTTCTCTACCTTTCCTTCAGATTGTGAATCTCTGTTTTCCGCCCTTCTAACCGCATCCCCCACACCATCCGCCAGAACCAGACATCCAATCACGATCAAAAAAGCACAGAAGATGCGGCGTGCCCAGCGGGCAGCGCCGTCTCCTGTGCGCTTCTTAGTACCCAAATTTTCCTTCCAGCGATTCATCTTCGCGGATCCAATCTTCTACATCGACTTTTCGGTACTCATTTTTCGTATCACGGATATAGACATGTTCAATTCCGGCATTGATTACCATGCGCTTGCACATCGAACAGCAGCTCGATTTTTCCACATACCCGCCGGTTCTCGCATCGACACCGGTCAGATACAGCGACGCGCCGATCATGCGCTCTCTGGAGGCACTGATCAGGGCATTTGCCTCGGCATGGACACTGCGGCACAACTCGTACCGCTCGCCGCGCGGCACATGAAGCTCCTCGCGGATGCAGCGACCGATATCGGAACAGTTTTTCCGTCCGCGCGGGGCACCCACATAGCCGGTCGAGATAACCTCATCGTTATTCACAATCACTGCCCCGTAGTGCTTTCGCAGACAGGTACTCCGCTGCGAAACCATTTCCGCCAGATCCAAATAATAATTGACTTTATCTCTTCTTTCCATATAGGATCCCCCTTCCGTTTTCTCTAATTCTTTAGATGCCCTCATTCATCTTCGCCAGCTTCGCCGCCTGATCGGCTGCAATTAAGCTGTCAATGATCTCATACAGATCGCCGTGCATGATCGAATCGATCTTATACAAGGTCAGTTTGATGCGGTGCTCGGTCACACGTCCCTGCGGGAAGTTATAGGTACGGATCTTCTCGGAACGGTCACCGGTACCGATCTGGCTGCGGCGTTCTGCCGCTTCCTCGTTCTGGCGTCTCTCCAGCTCCAGATCATATAGCTTGGAACGCAGAAGACGGAACGCCTTTTCCTTGTTCTGCAACTGCGATTTCTCAGTCTGGCTGTAGATCACGATACCGGTCGGAATATGGGTCAGACGTACCGCGGAGTCAGTCGTGTTGACACACTGTCCACCGTTTCCGGACGCACGCATAACGTCAATACGGATATCTTTATCATCGATGACAACGTCCACATCCTCTGCCTCCGGCATCACGGCAACCGTCGCGGTCGAAGTATGGATACGTCCGCCGGACTCGGTCTCCGGCACACGCTGTACGCGGTGGACACCGCTCTCGTACTTCATCTTGGAGTAAGCGCCCTGGCCGGTAATCATGAAAACGACCTCCTTGAAGCCGCCGATTCCATTTTCACTGACGCTGACAAGCTCAGTTTTCCAGCGGTTGCGCTCTGCAAAGCGCACATACATACGGTACAGTTCGGACGCAAATAATGCCGCCTCATCGCCGCCTGCACCTGCACGGATCTCGACGATAACGTTCTTTTCATCGTTCGGATCTTTCGGAAGAAGCAGAATTTTTAATTCCTGCTCCAGATCTTCAATGCGCTTTTTCGCAGCATTTAACTCTTCCTTCGCCATCTCGCGCATCTCCTCGTCGGATTCCTCATCCAGAAGCGCCAGACTGTCCTCTACGTCCTGTTTTGCCTTCTTATACTCTTTATATGCCTCCACAATCGGAGCCAGATCCGACTGCTCCTTCATCAGCTTGCGGAAACGATTTGTATCGCTTGCCACTTCCGGGCTGCCGAGCTCTTCCATCAGCTCTTCATAACGGATCAGCAAATCATCCAATCTGTCAAACATGATATCCTCCTCTATCGTCTAACGGTTCCACCGTGCCTTTACCACGCGGTTAAGCCCCGGCTCATCCTTTATCACTTCTATCTCCCGATACCCGGCGATGGTCAGTATCCGGCTGACCGCCTCCGCCTGATCATATCCTATCTCAAAATATACGCAGCCGCCCTTGTTCAGATGTTTGCTGCACTCCAGCGCCAGAACCCGGTAAAAATACAGACCGTCCTCGCTGCCGTCCAGCGCCAGCCGCGGCTCATGGTCGCGTACCTCCGGTTCCAGACCGTCGATCACCGCCGATGGGATATACGGCGGATTCGACACAATCACATCGTACATGACATCCGCCTCCACTGCCTGAAACAGATTGCTCTGCAAAAGTGTCAGGCTGTGTTCCTCGATCTCTGCCTGCAGGCGCGGTCCCTTTGCCAGCCACGTTTTCAGGCGGATGCACCACGGATCCTCCGATACCTGAAACGATTCTGACCGCGCAGTTCCCTTCTGAATCAAAAAGAGACGTCTCGCATTTTTCTTTGCCACGCGCAGCGCCGCCTCGGAAATATCCACCGCCGTCACGTTCTGGTAGCCGCCAAGCACGGCAAGGCTGATCGCGATACAGCCGGATCCGGTACACATATCCAAAAGTTTCAGATCCTTTTCCGGGTAATCCCGAAGAACCCGCTCAACTAACGTCTCCGTATCCTGGCGCGGAATCAGGACATTTTCATCGACAGAAAATGTCATTCCCATAAAATCCTGCATTCCCAGAATCTGCTGCAGTGGAATGCGCTCTGCCCGTTTCTGAAGCATTTCCTGATAGCGCCCATAGCCCTTTTCCAGGCGTTCCGCATGGATCGGACGGTTCTGATCCAGATAATAATGCACCCGGTCAATCTCGAACGCCGCTTCCATCAGATACCAGGCATCCGTCCCTGCGTCCGGCACACCCGCCTCACTTAAGCGCGCGCCGCCCTCATCCAACAGTTCTCTCCAGGTCAGGTCTGTTCTTCCGTTTTCCTCGCTCATCGACTCATCCCCTCTGTCGTACCGTGTTCTATTTATGACTCTTCCAGCTGCTTTTCCCAGCCTGGGAAATTCTCCGTCAGGTATTCTCTCCAGTCAAAAACTGCCTCGGTCGCCGCGATCGCCACCTCAATCATCGAGTCATCCGGCTCCTTCGTCGTCAGACCCTGCATCCACATACCCGGACGGCTCACCAGATCCATAAACTTCGAATTGCTCCGTCCGGCGCACTGCAATACCTCATATGATATACCTGCAATGACCGGAACCAGAATAATACGGCTCAGAATCCGCATCCAGATCGTATCGACCCGGATCACCATAAACATCAGAATACTGATCACCATGACAATCAATATGAAACTGGTACCACAGCGCTTGTGCTCCTTAGAGCTCTCGCGCACATATTTTACCGTCAGCGGATGTCCGTGTTCCACACAGTTGATGCACTTGTGCTCCGCCCCGTGGTACATAAATGTCCGCCGGATGTCCTCCATCCGCGAAACGAGTTTAATATAGATAATAAAAATCGCGATCCGGATCACACCTTCCAGCACTGCCATCAGATGATCCGATGTGATAACTCCCTTAAACAGGTTCGCAATCCCCAGCGGCAGGAGCATAAAAATACCAATTGCCAGGATAAACGAAATTACCAGCACTGCTGCCATGATCGCACTCTCCAGCTTCTCGCCGAACACACGGTCTAAAAGCTGTTCGAATTTTCCCGGCTCTGCATCCTCATCATCTTCAAAAAAGCTGGCGGAATACGACAGACTCCGCATGCCGATGATCATCGAATCTGCAAACCGGAACACGCCGCGCACAAACGGGAGCTGTAAAATCTTCGCTTTTTTCGTGATACTCTGGTATGTGTCTTTTTTTACTTCTATCTCTTTGTCAGGCCGGCGGACTGCCACTGCATAGTCCTCGCCTTTCATCATCATGATTCCTTCAATTACCGCCTGACCGCCAATTCCTGAATACTTCATGCTGTCCTTTCAAAATAAAAAAAGAAGAAAACAAAAAGGCTGAGTTTAATGTCGCCACTAAAACCCAACCTTTACATGGTTCAAACTTATTTGCCTGCGTTGATGCCGTACTTGCGGTTGAACTTATCGATACGTCCGCGGGCAGCGGCTGCTTTCTGCTGGCCTGTGTAGAATGAATGACACTTGGAGCAAACCTCTACGTGGATGTCTTTCTTGGTAGAACCAGTTACGAACTCGTTACCACAGTTGCAAACTACTTTTGCCTGATAATAGGCTGGATGGATTCCTTCTCTCATTTCTTTCACCTCTCTGAATTTTTCATTGCGATTTCCGACCGCTTTTTTAATTGCAAGCCGTCTTAAAACGGCTCTATATAAAGCTCCGCACATCCAGGCACGCTATTCCATCATTTAAGCGTTCCTTCCACTCGTAAGGACGACTCACGCAGATGTCAGAACTACCGTCTGTTAATACAGCCTTATAATTATATCATGGTGTGTACTTTTTAGCAAGCAATTTTATCTATTTTTCAATACTATTTTTCTTCTTACAGTCCTGTTTTCCTGCCTGGAAGAAAGTCCTCACAGATGCGCTATTGGTGAAACATGATTTTTAGTAAAATGACCCCTTTTTCCGCGTGATCTCCACAAATTCCGTATTGTTCTTCGTCTTGGCAAACAGATCCAGGATCCGCTCAACGGTATCCTCCGGTTTCTGCGTGTTGGTCGCCTTGTGAACGATATCGACCGCTTCCGCCTCGGCGGACGAAAGAAGCAGATCATCTCTTCGCGTACCGGAACGCAGGATATCGAGCGCCGGGAAGATGCGCTTCTCGGAAAGTTTGCGGTCAAGAACCAGCTCCATGTTGCCGGTTCCCTTAAATTCCTCGTAAATAACATCGTCCATACGGCTGCCCGTCTCAATCAGCGCGGTCGCCAGAATCGTCAGGCTGCCGCCCTCGCGTATATTTCTCGCCGCACCGAAGAAGCGCTTCGGCATATGCAGCGCTGCCGGATCCAAACCACCTGAAAGAGTTCGTCCACTCGGCGGAACCACCAGGTTGTAAGCCCTCGCCAGACGGGTGATACTGTCTAAAAGAATCATAACGTCCCTTCCGTGCTCGACAAGGCGCTTCGCCCGTTCTACTACCATCTCCGACACACGTTTATGACGCTCCGGCAGCTCGTCAAACGTTGAATAGATGACCTCGACATTTTCTCCCGTTACCGTCTCACGGATATCTGTCACCTCCTCCGGACGCTCATCGATCAGAAGGATGATCAAGTGCATTTCTGGATGGTTCTTTGTGATGGTCGTCGCCACCTGCTTTAACAGGGTGGTCTTTCCGGCTTTTGGCGGGGATACGATCATGCCTCGCTGTCCTTTTCCGATCGGGGACAGCAGATCCATCACGCGCATCGCCATGGAAGTCTTAACCCCCGGATATTCCAGGTGCAGACGTTCATTTGGGAAAATTGGCGTCAGATTTTCAAAATTCGGACGTTTTTCCACCACGCTGGTCGGGTATCCATTGACCGAATTAATATATAATAATGCGGCAAATTTCTCCGTCGCCGACTTCACACGACGGCTTCCGCGCACGATATCACCAGTTTTCAGATTAAAACGGCGGATCTGGGACGGCGCCACATAAACGTCATTTTCACCCGGCAGGAAGTTTTCACAACGGATAAATCCAAATCCATCCGGCATAACCTCCAGGATTCCGTTCGCCTCGATGCCGCTGTCCAGCTCCTGAAATTCATTTTTCAGATCCTCCATGCGTGCATTTTCCACCTCAGTACGGGTGCTTTCCATCTGCTGCACCGGCGCGGTACGTTCCGGCTGACTGTACTCGGAGGCTGCTTCTGCCATCTGCGGTGCCGGTGCGGTATGTTCCGGCTGGCTATACTCGGTTCTTGCGCTCATCGCTTCATTGTAATTGTTACGCGGCACATAGGAATTTCTCTGATACCCCTCTCGCTGCGTGTACTCGCGTCTGCGATTATCCTGATAACGGGTATTATTATTCTCACGGCGTGTATAGGAGCCGTATTCATTCCGGCGGTATCCGCCTTCGCTGCGGCGCTCATAACTGGAATTCTGCCCTCCCGCAGCCCGTTCTCCGTTGGCAGATCTCCGCGGCTGCGAATACGTCTGTGCCGATGTATTCTGCCCTGCATCCGTTCTGCGCGGCTGCACGTGCATTTCCGTTCTCTCTGCCGGTTCCGCCGATCCAGCCGGATGCTCACTGACAGAAGCCTGGGGCGTTTCTTCTTTCTGTCCCTCTTCCACCGGCTTCTCAAGTTCGCACAGCCTGTCTATGATCTCCGCCTTTTTCAGGGTGCTGATCCCCTTTAACCCCTGTGCCTTCGCCATTTCCCGAAGCTGCACCAGAGGGAGTGTCTTTAATTTTTCTCTCATATAATTCTCCTTGCCCTGTTTAATTGTGTCATATTCTCTGGGATTCAAAAATCAGAAATAAGAAACGTGTGGATGTCTTCCAGGTACTTACACGAAACCGGACAGGCAGATACCTGCCCGGCATACCTTTTTAACATAGCCTTTTATGCTGTGACTGCTCTTTATCCTGCAGCCACCTTGGTTTTATTATAAACGGTTTTCATAAAAATTCAAGTAGACATTTTCTTCATACATATCAATTCAGGAACATATGGGAAGCTTTTTCTCATTCAGAGCCCTTCAGGAAGCGCAGCCACTCCCCAATCTTCTTCTCATACCCATTTTCTGACGGGCGGTAAAATGTGCTGCCCTCCAGTCCATCCGGCAGGTACTGCTGCTTCACATAATGGTTCGGATAATCATGTGCATACTTGTACCCGTCGCCATGCCCCAGCTTCTCCGCCCCGCTGTAATGGCAGTCGCGCAGATGGGACGGCACCGTAAAGTTGCCCTTTAACCTGACCGCCTCCTGTGCCTCATCGACCGCCACATACGCCGCGTTGCTCTTCGGTGCGCTCGCCACATAGGTAGCCGCCTGCGACAGGATAATCCGCGCCTCCGGCAGACCAATCCGCTCCACTGCCAGCGCCGCGCTGACCGCAACCTGAATCGCCTGCGGATCCGCATTGCCGACATCCTCCGATGCACAGATCATGATACGCCGCGCAATAAATTTGATATCCTCGCCTGCATCCAGCATCTTCGCCAGATAATAAACTGCCGCATCCGGATCGGTACCGCGCATACTCTTGATAAACGCTGAGATCGTATCGTAATGGTTGTCCCCCGTCTTGTCATACTTCACGGCACGGCGCTGGATGCACTCCTGGGCTACATCGAGTGTGATGTGAATCAGACCATCTTCACTCCGTTCCGTTGTGAGAATACCAAGCTCGATCGCATTGAGCGCCGCGCGCGCGTCTCCGCCTGCCATATCGGCCAGAAAATCGAGCGCCTCGTCCGTCGCCTCCGCGCGATAGCTTCCCATACCCTTTTCCTTGTCATGGAGCGCCCGCTCTAAAAGCTCGCGGATATCCGCATTTTCCAACGGTTTCAGCTCAAAAATACGGGATCGGGAAATCAGCGCCCCGTTGACCTCAAAATACGGATTCTCCGTCGTCGCACCAATGAGCAGAATCGTCCCGTCCTCAACAAACGGCAGAAGATAGTCCTGCTGCCCCTTATTAAAGCGGTGAATCTCGTCGATAAACAGGATCGTGCGCTTTCCGTACATCCCCAGCGCATCCTTGGCATCCTGCACGACCTGTTCCATATCTTTTTTCCCCGCCACCGTCGCGTTGAGCTGCTCAAAACGCGCGCTCGTCGTGTTGGCAATCACGCGCGCCAGCGTCGTTTTGCCCGTTCCGGGCGGTCCGTAAAAAATCAGCGATCCGAGCTTATCCGCCTTGATCGCCCGGTACAAAAGCTTATCCTTTCCTATGATATGCTTCTGTCCCACCACCTCGTCAAGCGTGGACGGGCGCAGCCTGGATGCCAGCGGTGCCTCCTGCTCGATCGTATTTTTCCGCATATAATCAAATAAATCCATCGTATCCTCTCAATCAATCAGACATTCTTCTATTGTAACAAAAGTATATCCTTCCGCCGTCAATGTGTCAATCGTTTCAAGCGCTGCATCGACCGAAGTCTGATATGCATCATGCATCAGCACCACTGTGTGAACCGCCGCATTTTTACAGATATGCTTCACAATCCGCGCCGTATTCCGGCTTTTCCAATCCAGCGTATCGACGTCCCAGAACACCGGCGTCATCGACACTCTCTCCTGAAGCTCCGTACTCCATGAACCATACGGCGGACGTATGTATTCCGGACGTTTTCCCGTGACCGCCTCGATCCAATCGGCCGTCTCCCGAATCTCCTCCACGCTCTTTTCAATCGGCTGGCGCGCCAGATCCACATGTGCCATGCAGTGAACCCCGATGAGATGACCGTCTTTAGCCATCTGTCGCACCAGTTCCTCATTACCCGGAATATTTTCCCCGACCAGAAAAAAAGAGGCTTTCACGCCCCTCTCGCGCAAGCCGTCCAGCAGCTTTTTCGTGTACACCCTGTGCGGTCCATCGTCGAAGGTCAGCGCCAGCTCCCCGCCGGAAAAGCATTCCGGGGAGGAAACCGTCTGGTCCGCCTGCTCCACTTTTGCCAAATCTTCCCACTGCATCCCCACTGCCAGCCTGCACACGATTCCTAAGAAACACAGATCCAGCAGCACTGCCGTGCACAGGCAGAGCAGTTTTTTCCTCATGGAACCCTTATTTTGAATGATCCGATTTACCATTTTAGATGTATCAGCCCTGAACTGTGACAGGGCATCCCCTTTATATTTGCGTTTCCGCTTCCATGTATTATATGAACGCAAAAAAGGATCCAGACCTCCGCATTTCTGTCAGGTCTGAATCCTCTTTTTCTATTTAATGTGCTCTCGGAATCTTTCCGCCAGCCGCAAAAGCAAGTGCAGGAAAGACTCCGAGAGTACATTTTAACCTACTAGCGCCGAAATACCAAAGTAGGACAACACCACGATACCAAGCACAATCCGATAATATCCGAAAAACTTGAAATCATGCTTGCGGACATATCCCATCAGGAACTTGATCGAGTACACGGACACGCCAAATGCGACCACCATACCAAGAACCAGATAAATGAACTCCGCGAAAGAAAATCCGCCGCCCTGAATGAAAAATTTCACAATCTTTAAAAAACTCGCACCGAACATAACCGGAATCCCAAGGAAGAATGAAAATTCTGCCGCCGCCGGACGTGAACAGCCGATCAGCATCGCGCCCAGAATCGTCGCGCCCGAACGGGAAGTACCCGGAATCATCGCCAGCACCTGGAAACAGCCGATCAGTGCCGCTGTCTGGAACGAAATCTGCGTCACGCGCTCAATCGGAAAATGACGGTGTACGTTTCGATTTTCCAGTACGATAAACAAAACGCCGTAGAGAATCAGCATCGCTGCTACGACATAGCCATTCATCAGCTTATCCATGAAATGGTCAAGCGGAAGCCCAATCACCGCTGCCGGAATGCAGGCTATAATAATTTTTATCCACAAACGGATTGTACCGCGCTTCTGCGCCATCGATTTGTGCGGTGAAAACGGATTCAATTTATTGAAATACAGCACCATAACCGCCAGAATCGCACCCAGCTGGATGACAACCATAAACACTTCCCGGTACGCCTCGCTGACATCCAGATGGATGATCTCATCCACCAGAATCATATGCCCGGTACTGCTGATCGGAAGCCATTCCGTGAAACCTTCCACGATTCCCAGTACAATTACCTTTAAAATCTCAACAAAACTCATGTCTGCTCCTTCCTACACGTTTTCTATCTGCCAGTCGATCGGGGCAACACCATGTTCTTTTAAAAATTCATTGGTCTTGCTGAATGGGCGGCTGCCGAAAAATCCGCGGTACGCAGACAGCGGGCTCGGATGCGGTGCTTCGAGAATCAGATGCTTCGGATTATTAAGCATCGATTTCTTCGCTTGTGCCGGACGTCCCCACAGAATAAATACCATCGGACGGTCCTGCTCATTTAAGATCTTGATCGCAGCGTCCGTAAACTCCTCCCAGCCGATTCCACGGTGGGAATTAGCCTGATGCGCGCGGACGGTCAGAACTGTGTTCAGCAGCATGACTCCCTGCTTCGCCCATTTCGTCAGATAGCCATTGTTCGGGATGTAGCAGCCGAGATCATCGTGCAATTCCTGATAAATATTCACCAGGGACGGCGGGATTTCCACATCCGGCTTTACCGAAAAGCAAAGCCCATGCGCCTGTCCCGGACCATGGTAGGGATCCTGACCTAAAATAACCACCTTTACCTCGGAAAGAGGGGTAAAATCAAATGCATTGAAAATATCATTCGCATCCGGATATACAACATGCGTCTCATATTCCCGTTTCACAGTATCGTATAACTTTCTGTAATATGGCTTTTTAAACTCTCCGCTGAGCGGAGCCAGCCAGTCATTACTGATTGCTCCCATTGCCCTATCCTCTCGTCCATGTCATTTTCTGTCGTTTTCTGTCAAACGATGGTTCCATTTTAGCACAATCGAAGCGGTTTCTCAAGTTTTGCTTCCCAAATGTCCCCTCCGCAGATAAGTGGACGTTACTGTTCACGCATACGTGCCCAGTAACTAAGTGGACTCTCAATCGCAGGAAGCAAAATTGCGGATAAAGCCGACCGAATTCTGCGGAATCGATACGGTCCTCTCCTGAATATCTCCGACAATCTGGTAAAACTTCTGGTTTATCCGATACATATGCGATTTGCGGTTAAAAAAGACCGTCTTTTCAAAGGGCCAGCGGATGACGGTCGGCGTCTTGAAATCCACTCCCAGCTCGAGAATCAGAAGCGCATGGTTTAAGGTTCCAGCCAGCCATTCCCGGTAGAGATTCCAGCTTTTCAAATAACCTTCCTCGATATACGGATTCGCCAGAACTGTGTTTTCTGTCAGCGGCGCCCCACAGTGCGGGCAGATACCATCCGCCACCTCGCCGCGCTCCCAGATATCCTTCGTACAGCCTTTCGAACACTGAAGCCAGTTCACATTACCGCACGGCGCCGTGATTTTCGCTTCATCCAACGGGCTTTCAAAGATGCGCGCATCCTTTGCGGTTGTCACGATAAAATAATCCTTCCCCTCTGTCATCGATGCCAGCGCCCGGTATGCCTCCTGTACCTCCGCGCCTCCCGCCTTCTCCCATTCGCTTCCAAGCCCAATCAGCAGAAATTCGCACACCTTAAGCCGTTCCCGAAGCGTTTTAAGTTCCTCATCTGCTGCCGTTTCATTTCTTGTCTTCTCTGCCATCTTGATTTGATTCCCCCGTTTAAAAAAGAGTCTGCATCTTCGCGGAGTATTTTTTATTTCATAGGACGCAATTTCCTATGAAATAAAAAGAGCCCGGCATGCGCTCACGCACACGCCAGACTCCCCATCTGTAATGCAATTAGCTCTATGCGAAATTACTTAAATTACTTTAAGGTAACTTTAGCGCCTTCAGCCTCTAATTTAGTCTTGATGTCCTCAGCCTCTTCCTTGGAAGCGCCAGCCTTAACTACCTTCGGAGCACCGTCAACTACTTCCTTAGCCTCTTTCAGACCAAGACCTGTAGCTTCACGAACTACCTTGATAACTTTAACTTTGTTCGGGCCAACCTCTGTCAGCTCTACGTCGAACTCAGTCTTCTCTTCTGCTGCCTCAGCTGCACCTGCTGCTGCTACAACAACGCCTGCTGCTGCGGATACACCGAACTCTTCCTCGCAAGCTTTTACTAAATCGTTTAACTCTAATACGGATAATTCTTTGATTGCCTCAATGAACTCAGCTGTTGTTAACTTTGCCATTTTAATATTCCTCCTGTGATTGAATTTTAAATCGGCCTTATGCGGCCTCTTGCTTTACTATGCGGCTCTCACGCACCTTACACCCTGCTTTGTAGGTAAGGGTCTTATGCCTCCTGCTGCTCTGCGATCTGTTTGATAACACGAGCGAAGTTTGTGATCGGAGACTGCATGCTTCCAAGAAGTTTTCCAAGAAGAACTTCTCTGGACGGGATGGTTGCGATAACCTGCATGCCCTTTGCATCGTAGTAAGTATCCTCTACAACGCCGCCCTTGATCTCAAGCTTGTCTGCTTTTTTAGCGAACTCAGCTAAAATTCTTGCCGGAGCTGTAGCATCCTCTTTGGATACAGCCAGAGCGGTCGGACCCTCCAGATTCGGCTCCAGAGCCTCGAACGCGGTACCCTTAGCAGCGAAACGAATCATGGTGTTCTTATATACTTTATAAGTAACACCAGCTTCTCTTAACTGCTTACGGAGCTGTGTGTCCTGCTCAACTGTCAGTCCACGGTAGTCAACTACTACTGCGCCCTTAGCGCCGTTGAATAATTCTGCGATTTCAGCAACAACCGGCTGCTTTAATTCAACTTTTGCCATGATTGGTTTACCTCCTGTTTTATTTCTATAACCGCCTGGTAAACGTTTTCTGTAAAATAAAATCCCTCCGTCACACGCAGGACAGGGGGATAGAAATATACAACGATATCAGTTCCCTCGGCAGGCGTATTAACCTTATGCCTTTCGGCACCTGCTGTCTTCGGCAGTTAAACACGATAAGTACTATAACATAGAAGTCAAGGGTTGTCAATAGACCTATTAACTTTTTTTATTTTGTAAAAATGCAGCCGCGACCTCCATATCCTCCGGTGTTGTCACCTTGATATTCCGGTAAGAACCTTCGGTCAGGCGTACCTTGTGATCGGTCATCGTCTCGACCACCATCGCATCATCCGTCACTCCCTGCTGGTACTCTTCCCGACTCATCATCTTGTCATACGCCGCGCGGATCAGCGGGTAAGTAAATCCCTGCGGTGTCTGAATCATCCAGACATGCGCCCGTTCCGGCGTCACAGAGGCAAATCCGTCCGCATCCACCAGCTTGACCGTATCCTTTGACGGCATGCCTGCCACTGCTGCGCTATAACTTCGTATATCTGATACGATACGTTCAATCATCGGCTCGTCCACAAACGGACGCGCCCCGTCATGAATCAGGACGCAGTCCCCCTCCCCATAGGAAAGCTGGCTGCCGAGCGCCTTTAACCCCTCGTAGACCGAATGGTAGCGCTCTTTTCCGCCCGCAACGATAGCGCGCACCTTGGAAAATCCATATTTTCCTACAATCTCGTCCCGGCAGTACGCGATCTCATCCGCCCCGGTCACCAGAATCACATCATCGACCCGGCTCTCCTCAAACGCGTGAAGTGCATACCAGATGACCGGCTTTTCCTCCAGAAGGAGAAACTGCTTCTGAATATTGCTTTTCATCCGTTTTCCCTGTCCGGCTGCCAGAACGATAGCGGCGGTGCGGGTCGGATGCGGTGTAATTTTCTCTTTCCCAAATTGATCCAATGTATGTTCCATCTCGTTTCTCCTCCATGCCAGAACGATCTCTTAAAACACTCTTTTTCCACTTTTTGTCAAATCAATATTTTTAAAAAAAATTAACCGCAAAACAATTCTTCCTGAAAAAATTTGTATTATCTCTCGCCCAGCTTCAAATTCGGCACCGCATTCAGATCCCAGCCTGCGCGCGCGCCCTTCTTATATTCATAGTACGCCGCCGCGCCGATCATCGCCGCATTGTCCGTACAGAAGATCGGTGACGGATGGAAGAACTGGATGCCCGCCTCTTTACAGGCCTTCTCCATGCCCGCCCGGAGAGCGGAGTTGGATGCCACACCGCCGGCGATCGCCACGCGCTTATAGCCGTGCTGTTTCGCCGCCTCGATCGTGCGCGATACCAATACTTCCACAACCGCATTCTGGAACGAAGCCGCCAGATCCGGCACATTGATCTCCTCGCCCATCATTTTCGCATGGTTAATATAATTTAAGACCGCCGATTTTAAGCCGCTGAAGCTGAAATCATATGGATTGTCGCCCACTTTTGCCCGTGGAAACTCAATCGCATGTGGATTCCCCTCTTTTGCCGCCTTATCGACCTTCGGACCGCCCGGATAACCGAGCCCGACCGCGCGTGCCACCTTGTCAAACGCCTCGCCTGCTGCATCGTCTCGGGTGCGTCCCAGAATCTCAAATTCGCCATAATCTTTCACAATCACCAGATGTGTATGTCCGCCTGACACGATCAGGCACATGAACGGCGGTTCCAGATCCGGATTTTCGATGAAATTTGCCGATACGTGCCCCTCGATATGGTGTACGCCGACCAGCGGCTTCTTCGCCGCATACGCGAGTGCTTTGGCTTCCGCCACACCGACCAAAAGCGCGCCAACCAGCCCTGGACCGTAGGTAACTGCAATCGCCGTCATCTCCTCCAGACTCATATGTGCCTCTGTCAGCGCCTCTTCAATAACCTGGTTGATCTTCTCGATATGCTTTCTCGACGCAATCTCCGGCACAACGCCGCCAAACAGCGTGTGAAGATCGATCTGGGAAGATATGATATTGGAAAGAACGGTACGTCCGTTTTTCACGACTGAAGCTGCCGTCTCATCACAGGAACTCTCGATTGCAAGAATGTAAACATCTTCTGATGGGTGTCCGTTTTCTGTATCATGCACGGAAATCTCTGCCCTCGATACCGGAGCTTTCCCCGGTCCCCGTTCCAATGCTCCTGAAACTGGCATTTTCATCCGTTCTTCCTTCTTTTCTTCTATATTCTCTCTCTTTTCTTCCGTCTGCATCGCCCTTACTCCTCATCAAATCCCAGCTCTGCCGTCCAGCCATCACGGGCGGCTTTCGCTCTCGGGAATATCTCACGCACTTTATCCATATAATCATCCGGACGGATGAGCGACGGGCTGTAATGAGTCAGCCACATTTCCTTCGGCTGGGCCTCCTTCGCCAGGTGCGCCGCCTCCTGGAATGTCATATGCTTGTATTCTCTCGCCTTGGCTTCTTTCCCGTCCTCGCCGTACATGCCTTCACAGATAAACAGATCCGCATCCTTCGCGTACTCCGCAATTACCGGAAGCGGTCTCGTATCGGTACAGTATGACACCTTGATTCCCTTCCGGTCACCTCCGAGCACCATATCCGGTGTCAGCGTTCTGCCCTCCTCCTCGATCGTCTCCCCCTTCTGCAGGCGGCTCCAGAACTTCTGCGGAATCTCCTGCGCCCGCGCGCGTTCCACATCGAACCGTCCCTTTCTCGGAATCGAAATCGAGTACCCATAACAGGTCACATTATGGTTGACCCGGTACGCATCGATCACATACGGTCCAATCTGAAGCTGCTGTCTCGGCTCCGTCAGCTCGATAAACTCAAGCGGAAACGGCAATTCCGGCGCGATCGTCCGCAGTGCCGTCACCACGCGTTCCAGTCCCTTCGGTCCAATCATCGTGATCGGCTCCGTCCGCTCCGCATTTCCCATCGTCAACAAAAGTCCCGGCAGACCGCTGATATGATCCGCGTGATAATGTGTAAAACAAATCACATCCACCGGCTTCGGGCTCCAGCCCTTTTCTTTCAACGCAATCTGCGTGCCTTCCCCGCAGTCTATCAGCAAATTGCTGCCCGAGCAGCGGACCATCAAAGCCGTCAGCCACCGATACGGCAGCGGCATCATCCCGCCCGTTCCCAGCAAACATACATCTAACATGGAACATCCTCTTTTCTATTAAATAAATGATTTATAATAAATCTTTTTAATTAAAAGTCATGCAAAAAGCTGTCAAAACAGCTTTTCTCCTAACTCCCATATCATTTAATAATATCATAAAGAAATACTATGTTGCAAGCCAGAAATTCAGCAATCCAATTCACTGGCGAGACGCAGATGGCGCACCGCCTGTCCCGCGTTTCTCCGTCCCCCTCACGACTCTACAATAGTTCCGTCCTCTCCTCCTTATCTGCCTCAATCAGAAATTCCCGCGTCACTCCATCATAGCACTCCTCGCACAGATCAAAATGATGCACCTCCCCATCTTTCTCCGAAAAATAGTCCCATGCCACATCAAAATGCGCCGCTCCTTCGCGCAGAATGCCTTCTTTCACCGCCAGCTTCTTCCCGCACCGGTTGCAGACAACCGACAGAAGAATGCCGCTCTCTCCATATTTTCTCATGCTCTCCTCGCCTTTCTCTTCTATATACACAAAATGGAGAAGCCATGTCCTCCACAGCTTCTCCATCATTATACTGTTTTTTATACCGGTTTTTAAGCGGAAAGTGCTGGAAATACTTACAGTACCTTATATCCCTTCGATGTCAGGCAGATGCTGACCTCCCTCACATCGTCCGTGTGAAGCACCATAACCGGCTTGCCAGAATCACGATTGAAGGAGAGATACAGGTAATCTACATTGATATTGCTCTCTTCGAGGGAAATTAACAGACGGTTGAGTGCTCCGACCTCGTCATCCAGTTCGACGCCAAGCACCTCTGTCAGACGGCAGAGATAACCAGCTTCCGCCAGCACTTTCTCCGCGTGCTCTGGATTAGAAACAACCATACGGATAATACCGTACTCCGCACTGTCATTCGTGATCGAACCCCAAATGTTAATATTCTCCTTCTGAAGAAGGGATGTAATATTCTGTAAACGTCCTTTCTTATTCTCTGCAAAAATAGATACCTGACTCAGCATATGAACCTCCTACCGTTCTTTTCTTTTGATTTAACACTGTAAAGTGTTACGCTTTTATCTGTTAAACAGTATACTCATTTCCATTTCATCTGTCAATGCTTTTTCCGCTTCTTTTCCAATAAATCAGCGCATCTTCCGTCGGCCCGCTGTAATAATTCTTCCGAACCGCCTCTTTCTGAAAGCCATACGCCTCATACAGCGCAATCGCCGGGGCATTAGATGCACGCACCTCCAAGGTGATATCCTCGACGTTTTCTTCCTCTGCTTCCTTTAACAGCCGTTCCATCAGAAGCCGCCCATAGCCGCGCCCCCGGCACGCGCCGTGAACCGCGATCCGCATCAGCTCGCCTTCCCCGGCAATGACGCGGAAATTGCAGTAGCCACGGACGGTTTCATCCTCTTTCAGCACCCAGGTTTTATCCCAGCTGCTCGTCAGCAGATCCTGTAAAAGCTTCTCCGACCATGCATCCGAAAAGCATTCCAGTTCCAGTGCCCGGACCGCAGGAAGATCCCCCGGCTGAAAATCCACTATCTGAACACGAAGCTCTTTTTGCGTTCCCGTTCCTGCCGCCATTATTTCTTCTCCACGACCACAATACCGGCTGCCAGCTTATCCATCTCGCCCTGGCGCTCTGCGACCTCGCGCTCGCGCTCCGCCTGCGATTTCCGCAGATAATCCGGCTTGTGCTCGGCTGCCGTCTCGGTCTTTCCCTCTGCCAGATACACTGCGCCAAGCGCTGCCACCGCCGAAGCTCGCTGACGGCTCGCCTGTGCCGGTGCAAACGAATACGGCACCTTCATCTCTTCCTCGATCACCGCCCGGTTGACCGGCACACCGTCCCCCAGGAAAATCACGCGCTCGCCGCGCTCATTTAACTCAGCAATCAACGCATGGATATCCGTAATGTACTGTTCTTTCACAATCTCGAACTTCTCTTCATACCGATAGAGTCCCGTGTACACCTGCTGCCGTCTCGCATCCAGCATCGGGCAGATGAGCGCCGAAGCCCCGTACAGACAATATCCCATCGCATCCATCGTCGGCACATGGATCAGCGGCTTCCCAAGCGCCAGTCCCAGTCCTTTCGCTGTCGCAGAGCCAATCCGAAGCCCCGTAAAAGATCCTGGACCGCCGGATACTGCGATTGCATCGATGCTTTCCAACGGCACCTCCAGCATTTTCACAATCTCATCAATCATCGGAAGAAGTGTCTGCGAATGCGTTTTTTTCAGATTCACCGTATATTCCGCCGTGATCACATCATCCGTAACAATAGCAACCGATGCCACCAGGGATGCGCTTTCGATTCCCAAAATTCTCATTTTCTCTTTCCTCCTGTCGCCGGCTACTGCTCGTTTACTGAAATTTTCCGGTAATCAAAGCCCTTTTCCAAATCCTTTTCAATCGTGATCTGGATCGGATGTTCCGGCAGGATCTCGCGGATGCGCTCCGACCATTCGATCAGGCAGATGCCCTCGCCGTAGAAATAGTCCTCATAGCCAATCTCATCCATCTCGTCCACATCGCCGAGACGATATACATCAAAATGGTAGAGCGGCAGGCGCCCATCGTCGTACTCCTGCACGATCGTGAAAGTCGGGCTGTTGACCGGTTCCTGAATTCCAAGTCCCGCGGCAAACCCCTGCGTAAAAACCGTCTTTCCTACGCCCAGATCACCATTCAAACAATACACCTGCCCTGCCTGCGCTTCCATTCCAAGCTTTTTTCCAAACGCATACGTCTCTTCCGGGCTGTTTGTTTCTATCATCATGCTCGAATTCCTCTTCTCTTTTCCTGCGGCAGATTTCTTGTAAGCATACTGAGAAAAATCTGCTCCTCCGAACCTCTGAACACGCGCTTCGGCATCAGGTACGCCTTGTCTCGACCCAGGTAAAGCACATAGATTCCCGCGATCTTTTTCACTTTTACCAGCTTATCCCAGCTGATCTCACCCTTGCCGTTCGCCTGGCGGGCACGGATGCCCTCGTCTCCAATGTGAAATACAATCTCAGCTCCCGTTTTCGCATCCCTGGCGGTGCGCTCTGCCTGTTTCCAGATTGCAAAAATCTGAAAGCCTGTCAAGGCAATCACTCCCAGAATCACCAGATTCGTCACCTGCGTTCCCAGACGTTCCTCGCTGGCTGACGCTGCAATAATAACGAGCACCGTCAGTATGATGCATCCGATTCCACGCAGTCCCGCCCAGAAATTGTACATCGAATAAATAAAAATCTCTTTTGGCTGTATTTTTACACGTAAGTCCATTTTATCTTCTCCCTAATTTTCTATGCCTTATCCGCCGCCCCATTCCAGTCAGCGCTCCTGCATCCTATAACCAACGGCTGAATCTGCCGTGGTTTACTTCGTCTCCCGGATTTTCATCGTCAGCGAAATGCGCTTCTTCGCCACATCAACCGCCAGCACCTTGACCTCCACGATATCCCCGACGCTGACCGCCTCCAGCGGATGCTTGATATAGCGGTCTGTCATCTGGGACACGTGAACCAGACCATCCTGATGCACGCCGATATCCACAAACGCACCGAAATCAATGACATTCCGCACGGTTCCTTTTAAAATCATGCCCGGCTTCAAATCCTTCATTTCCAGCACATCCGTGCGGAGAATCGGCTTCGGCATCTCCTCACGCGGGTCGCGCGCCGGTTTTTCCAACTCGCTCACAATATCGAGTAAGGTCGGCTCGCCGATCGAAAGCTCTTTTGCCAGCTTTGCCGTATCCGCGATCTCCTTGCGGATATTGCGGATGCCGCCCGCCGCGATCTCCTTCGGATCATGTCCAAGCTGCTTTAAAAGCGCCTCCGCTGCTTTATAGCTCTCCGGGTGCACACTCGTCGCATCGAGCGGATTCTTGCCGCCCTGGATCCGCATAAATCCGGCGCACTGTTCATACGCCTTCGGTCCCAGCTTCGCCACCTTCAAAAGCTCACGGCGCGTTGAAAATGCGCCATTCTCCTCCCGATATGCCACGATATTTTTCGCAATCGTCTTGTTAATGCCGGAAATATAGGCGAGCAGCGGCGCCGATGCCGTATTCAGATCCACGCCGACCTTATTTACGCACGTTTCCACCACGCCCTGCAGCGCTTCGCTTAAATTTTTCTGGTTCATATCATGCTGGTACTGACCGACTCCAATGGATTTCGGATCAATTTTTACCAGCTCCGCCAGCGGATCCTGCAGGCGTCTCGCGATCGATGCCGCACTTCTCTGTCCGACGTCAAACTGCGGAAATTCCTCCGTCGCCAGCTTGCTCGCCGAATAAACCGACGCGCCCGCCTCATTGACGATGACATACTGAACTTTCTCCGGAATTTCTTTTAAGAGTTCCACGATGATCTGCTCAGATTCTCGGCTTGCCGTACCATTCCCCACTGAGATCAGGGAAATACCGTACTTGCGGATCAGCTTTTTCACGATCTCCTTCGACTCTTCCACGCGGTTCTGCGGCGCAGTCGGGTAAATGACCGTCGTATCGAGCACTTTTCCCGTCTCATCCACAACTGCCAGCTTGCAGCCCGTCCGGAATGCCGGATCCCAGCCGAGCACCACGCATCCTGCGATCGGCGGCTGCATCAGGAGCTGTTCCAGGTTCTTGCCAAATACCTGAATCGCGCCGTTCTCTGCCGTTTCTGTCAGCCCCGCGCGGATCTCGCGCTCGATCGCCGGTCCGATCAGGCGGCGGTAGCTGTCCAGAATCACTTCTTCCATCACGCGCGCCGCATCCCCATCCGGGCGGATAATCAGCTGTTTCTCCATATACCGGACAATCTGCTCCTCCGGCGCTATAAGCTTCACGCTCAGAATCTTCTCTTTCTCACCGCGGTTGATCGCCAGCACACGGTGTCCCGCCAGCTTTTTGACTGGTTCGGAGAAATGATAGTACATCTCGTACACCGACTGTATCTTCTCATCCTTTGCGGATGCCTCCAAAAGACCGTCCTGCATCGTCTTTTTACGTGCGTAGTTGCGGTATTTTGCCATCTCGCTGATCTGCTCAGCCAGAATATCACGCGCGCCGTCTATTGCCTCTGAAACATCTGCAACACCCTTTTCTTCCGACACGTACTTCGCCGCCTCCGCCTCCAGGCTGCCGCCCGCTTCCTGCTTGTAAATCCAGACTGCTAACGGTTCCAGCCCTTTCTCACGGGCAATTCCGGCACGGGTGCGCCGTTTCGGGCGGTACGGAAGATAAAGATCTTCCACCGCAACCAGCGTCGCCGCATCGCGGATCTGTTTCTCCAGCGCCGGAGTCAGCTTCTCCTGGGCGCGGATCGCACCGATCACCTGCTCCTTTTTATCCTCCAGATTCCGAAGATAGCGCAGACGCTCATCTAGCTGGCGCAGCACCTCATCATTCAGGGAACCGGTCGCCTCCTTGCGGTAGCGCGCGATGAACGGGATCGTGTTTCCCTCATCGATCAGCTTTACCGCCGCTTCGACCTGATTTCTCCCTATCTGAAGCTCTTCTTTCAATGCCTGTATAATATCCATGCAAAAACTCTCCTTCAATATCAATACGCTGTTTAATCATACCATTCCAGCGCATATTTCGCAAGTCAATGCCTAACTGGACAAGCGGCTTTATTCATGATACACTTTTATCGGATTCAATCTGCCAGATGGGCATAGATTTTGTTTTGCCCTATTCAGCGGCTGTCTCTAATTTTCAGAAAAGGATGTAGCTGTTTTCTTTTTTCACAGTTATGAAAGGATTAGATATACGATGAGTTATTACGATGAAACACCTTCTCCGAAGGAACATTCAGATACAAATGAAACCCGGCGCAATCGTTCGCGCCGCTATGCTACGATGTCAATGATGTGCGGCATCTTCGCATTTTTCTCCCTGTTTTTGAGTTTTTCCGCCGCGATTCTGCTCGGAATGTCGGCGAATGTACTGTTTGTCCTATCCAAGGAGGAAGGACAGCCGCGGCGCGGCAGCGCAGTGGTCGGGCTAATACTGGGAGTTATGTCTACCATCTTTGGAGTAGTTGAGTTTTTCTGCCTGATCCAGGTGTACCATATGATTACGGATCCGCAATATGCGCCGTTTTTTGATCAGGCAATGGAGTTGTATGAGAGTTTGATTGGTCCGTTACAATAAAATGATTGGCAAGAGGACCTTTTTCTGTGTATTTCTTGCGTTAAAAAGCACACCGCGTCATGAATGACTTTGGCGTGCTTTTTACTTTATATCCTATTTTGTATAGCGAATCGTCTGGCGGATATCTTCCTCGAATACCGCTGCCAGTTTCCGGAAGCGTGCTTCGGTCATTTCTCCGGTTATGACCGCAAATTCGTCCATCTCCGGGAGTTCGATGGTTTCTGCTTCACCGAAGGCTGCACGCACATCGGCAAGTTTGTCGGCTGATTTGCCTGCCAGTCGGAGGAAGTAGCTGAAGGTTACTTCGCCCATCGGTGCAACTGGCTGTTTTTCGTCGGTCCAGCCGGTCGGGATGTTGTCTTCCATGTGTCCGGCGATCTCTACGATGTCGCTGACGACTGCGCTGGCGGTCGGGAGTTTTCCGGCGCCGCTGCCGTAGAACATGACGGTTCCAAGTGTATTGCCGCGAACCATGACTGCATTGTATACGTCATTGACTGCAAAGAGCGGATGATCCGGTCCGATCATCATCGGGCATACATAGACGCTGGCTTTATTGCCTTCCATGCGGCTGGTTCCAAACAGTTTAATCGAAGTTCCCAGCTTTGCCGCATATTTGAAATCAGTATCGGTAATCTTTGTGATGCCCTCGGTCGGCACATCTTCGTAATTTACTTCTTTTCCAGTTGCCAGTGAGGTAAGAATCGTGATCTTGCGGCAGGTATCGTAGCCTTCTACGTCTGCCTCCGGGTTGCGCTCTGCATATCCGAGTTCCTGCGCTTTCTTCAAGGCTTCCTCAAAGGTCTGACCTTCTCTTGCCATCTTGGTAAGGATATAGTTGGTTGTACCGTTTAAGATACCGCTGATTTCCTCGATCTTCTCGCCTGCAAGAGACTGAGTCAGCGGACGCAGAAGCGGAATGCCGCCGCCTACGCTGGCTTCGAAGAGGAAGTTTAAGTTCTTCTCGCGTGCAATCGCCAGAAGCTCGGTGCCGTGTGCCGCTACAAGTGCCTTGTTGGAGGTCACAACGTGCTTACCGGCTAACAGGCACGCTTTTGCAAACTTGTATGCCGGATTGACGCCGCCCATCGCCTCCACAACGATCTCTACTTCTTCGTCTTTTTCAATGATCTCAAAATCATGAACAATCTGCGCTTCGTGCGGATCACCCGGAAATTCACGCAGATCCAGAATATATTTTACTGCAATCTCTTTGCCGGTTTTTTCTGTGATTTTGTCTTTGTTGGTTTCTAATACTTCTACGACTCCGGAACCAATTGTTCCATAGCCCATCACTGCTACCTGAATCATAATCTTTACTCCCTGGCTATAATTTTTACGTTGTGTACTCCCGAATTTTCTTCCATCTCTTCGACCATATGCGATATATTTCCGGTATCCGAGCGGACTTCCACGCTGAGTGTCAGCGTCGCCACATTGTTGACCGGAATACTCTGATGAATCGTCAGAATATTCGCCTTGTAAATCGCTACGATATGAAGAAGATCCGATAAAAGTCCCTGTTCATCATCCATCTGCAGCACCATGGTAATCGTTTTGCCCTTGGCGTTGTCGTAAAATGGAAAAATATCGTCCTTATACTTATAAAAGGAACTCCGGCTGATCCCAAGCTGGTCGGTCGCCTCCTGAATCGTCATCGCCTTTTCCGACGCAATGAGCTTCTTCGCTTCCGCCACCTTCAAAAGGACTTCCGGCACTGCTTTCTGCTTTAACAGATAATACTTTGTCTTTTCTTCCATTCCATCTCCGCTTATGTACGCACCAGAAATACATTTGTGTTTACCAGGAAGATATTATCACATTTATTGACGCTCTGCAATCTATTTTTTTCATAATAATCGAATTGTATCTGTAAAAAAACAGCCTGAACTGACGGCACTCGACAGAGTGTTTTCTTCTCTGTCAAACTTTTGTGCCGCCAATCCAGGCTGATTTATCTTCTTTTACGCCTCTTCTGTCTTCTGGTTTTTCAGGCTGATCCACTTTAAATACGCACTGATAAACAGATCAATATCTCCATCCATTACCGCGTTCACATTGCCATTTTCAGCGTTCGTCCGGTGATCCTTGACGAGCGTGTACGGCTGCATAACGTAGGAACGGATCTGGTTTCCGAAGTTAATGTCCTTGACATCGCCGCGGATGTCGGACAACTTCTCGGCATTCTCCTGTTGTTTGAGCAGGTACAGCTTTGCCTTTAACATCTGCATCGCCTTGTCCTTGTTCTGGAACTGGGAACGCTCATTCTGGCACTGTACGACGATACCGGTCGGCAGATGCGTGATACGGATCGCGGAGGACGTCTTGTTGATATGCTGTCCACCGGCACCACTCGAGCGATAGGTATCGATCCGCAGATCGTCCGGATTAATCTCCACATCCAGATCTTCTTCAATATCCGGCATGACATCACAGGAAACGAACGAGGTCTGACGCTTGCCAGCCGCGTTGAACGGGGAAATACGGACCAGACGATGGACGCCTTTCTCCGATTTCAGGTAGCCGTAGGCATTTTCGCCGTTGACCTGCAGTGTGATGGACTTAAGTCCCGCCTCGTCGCCATCCAGGAAATCAAGCACCTCGGTCGTAAAGCCCTTTTTGTCCGCCCAGCGCTGGTACATACGATACAGCATACTGCACCAGTCCATCGCCTCGGTACCACCCGCGCCCGCGTTCAGCTTAAGGATCGCGTTGCAGCCGTCGTACTCGCCGGACAGGAGTGTCTTTGTGCGGAGTTCTTCCAGCTCTTTGACAAACTCATCCAACATCTCCTGAATCTCCGGAATCATCGCCGGGTCATTTTCCTCATAGCCCATCTCGATCATGACCTGGATATCCTCATACTGCTGTTCAAGGTGCTTGTAGCCATCCACGGTATCTTTGAGATTTTTCGCCTCACGGACCGTCTTGGTCGAGCGCTCCGGATCATCCCAAAAGCCCGGTTCTTCCATTGATTTGTCAAGCTCCGTGATGCGGCGCTCCTTATTTTCCAGATCCAGGGAATCCTTGACCTCTTTCAGCGTCTCATCGTAGGTTGATAACGTATACTTAAACTGATCTAATTCAACCATGCTCTCACCTTCTCCATTCTCATCTATCTGCTGCCATTTTTCTCAACGGTTCAGCATTCTTTCAGTTATATTTTGTTACGGATCACACACATATAGACCGTAACTCTTTTTTATATTTGGAAAAATTCCCGGAACCAGGTATTTCGCCATAGTTTCGGGAATTTTCTGCACAGACTGCTGCAAAATCACAGCAGCCTGCCTTCTTTCATCTATTAATTCTTCGCGTACAGCTTCCGTCCACAGCACTGTTTGTACTTCTTGCCGGAACCGCATGGGCACGGATCGTTCGGGTAAATCTTCTTCTCCTCACGCTTCTTCGGTGCCTGCACGGTGCTGTCGTCACGGTTGGTTCCCGTTACCTTGGCAGCCGGTTCACGCTCGACCTTCTGCTCTGCACGGATGTGGAACAGAATACGGACGGTATCCTCACGGATCGCTGCCGTCATGCTGTCGAACATCTCATAGCCGCTCATCTTATACTCAACCAGCGGGTCTCTCTGACCATATGCCTGCAGACCGATGCCTTCGCGCAGCTGATCCATATCGTCGATATGAGCCATCCACTTTGCATCAACCACTTTCAGAAGGATCACGCGCTCCATCTCGCGTACCTGTTCCGCGCTTGTAAACTCTGCCTCGCGTGTCTCATAAAGCTTCGTTGCCGCCTCTTTAAGCATATGTTTCAGCTCGTTTTTCTTCATATGCTGCTGGTCTTCCGTCAGCTGAATCGGCTCTAACGGGATAACCGGAAGCAGCAGGGAATTTAACTCGGACAGATCCCACTCAGCCGGTTCCTGCTCATCAGAGATGGACATATCTACGGCGTTTTCTACGATATCCGTGATCATCTTCATGATAACAGAACGCATATTCTCACCATCCAGTACACGGCGGCGCTCTGCGTAGATTGCCTCACGCTGCTCGTTCATAACCTCGTCGTATTTTAACAGGTTCTCGCGGATACCGTAGTTGTTGGTCTCGATCTTCATCTGTGCTTTCTCAATCGCCTTGGAAAGCATCTTGTGCTCGATCTGCTCATTCTCCGGTACGCCCATCGCGTTGAACATATTCATCAGACGCTCTGAACCGAAGAGACGCATCAGGTCATCCTCCAGGGACAGGTAGAAACGTGATTCACCCGGATCGCCCTGACGTCCGGCACGACCGCGCAGCTGGTTATCAATACGTCTGGACTCATGACGCTCTGTACCGATAATCTTTAAGCCGCCCAGTTCTCTGGAAATCTCATCCAGCTTGATATCCGTACCACGACCTGCCATATTAGTCGCGATCGTAACGGCACCATGGATACCTGCATCTGCTACGATCTCAGCCTCCAGCTCATGGAACTTCGCATTTAATACCTTATGCGGAATGCCGCGTCTTGTCAGCATCTTGCTCAGAAGCTCGGAAGTCTCGATCGTAATGGTACCAACCAGAACCGGCTGTCCCTTTTCATGGGCTGCTGCCACTTCCTCGACAACCGCATGGAATTTCTCTTTTTTCGTCTTATAAACCGCATCCTCGTAATCAATACGCTGTACCGGTCGGTTCGTCGGGATGGAGATAACGTCCATCTGGTAAATGTTACGGAATTCCTTCTCCTCGGTCTGTGCCGTACCGGTCATACCAGCCTTCTTGTTGAACTTGTTGAAGAAGTTCTGGAAGGTAATGGTTGCCAGCGTGCGGCTCTCACGGCGCACATGTACGTGCTCCTTCGCCTCAATCGCCTGATGGAGACCATCGGAATAACGGCGTCCCGGCATGATACGTCCGGTAAACTCATCGACGATCAGAACCTCGTCATCTTTTACCACGTAGTCCTTATCGCGGAACATCAGGTAGTTGGCACGCAGTGCCAGAATGATGTTGTGCTGGATCTCCAGGTTCTCCGGATCCGCCAGGTTTTCGATGTGGAAGAAATCTTCAACCTTCTTCACACCAGCCTCGGTCAGGTTGACTACTTTATCTTTCTCATTGACTACGAAATCGCCTGTCTCCTCGATCTCCTCGCCCATGATGGCTGCCATCTTGGAAAATTCTGCTGATTCCTCGCCCTTTTCCAACTGACGTGCCAGAATATCGCAGACCTCATAGAGCTTCGTGGACTTGCCGCTCTGTCCGGAAATGATAAGCGGGGTTCTCGCCTCATCGATCAGGACGGAATCGACCTCATCGATGATCGCATAGTCCAGATTCCGCATAACCATCTGCTCTTTGTAGATCGCCATGTTGTCACGCAGATAATCGAAACCAAGCTCATTGTTGGTAACGTAGGTAATATCACAGTTGTAAGCTTCCCGGCGCTCGTCGGAATTCATCGAGTTTAAAACCACGCCGACCGTCAGACCGAGGAATCTGTGAACCTCGCCCATCCACTCTGCATCTCGTTTTGCCAGATAGTCGTTGACGGTAACGATGAATACACCCTTTCCAGCCAGCGCATTTAAGTACGCCGGTGCGGTAGAAACCAGGGTTTTACCCTCACCAGTACGCATCTCTGCGATACGTCCCTGATGCAGGACGATACCACCGATCAGCTGAACCGGGTAATGCTCCATATTTAATACTCGTCTCGCCGCCTCACGCACGGTTGCAAATGCCTCCGGCAGAAGGTCGTCCAGCGTCTCGCCGTTCGCAAGGCGCTCTTTGAACTTGCGCGTATTGTCACGCAGTTCATCATCCGATAAGGCAGTCATCTGCTCGCGCATACCTAGAATCTTATCCACAATCGGGCGGATCAGCTTCAGCTCGCGTTCGCTGTGGGTACCAAACACTTTCTCTATCAGATTCATGCTTTTCTCTCCTATTTCTTGCTTTCTCATTCTTTTTTCGTTTTTATAGCTCAATGTATGATATGTTTTAGATCGAAAAGATCGTATAGGTATAGTTATACAATCTTATTTATTCTAACACTAACAGGGATTTTATTCAATGATTTCATGATTTTTTTACATTTATTCTGCGCACGCGCCCGGCTGAGATAAGCCGAACCTGCCGTACCCGGAAAATCCCAGCCATAAAACAAGACCCTCCATACACGAACAAAGGGACCTGCTGTAAAACGCTGCCTCCCTGCCTATCCAGGTAAAACGTTTTTTCTTCTGCCAGCCCGCCAACTTTATGGTAAACCAGACAAGTTGCACAAAATATATGTTCGACTTTCTTGTTGTCCACATTATCCACATTTTGTCCCCAGTTTTGTGGATAAGTTTTGCACACCCATTTTTTCCCTTTTTTAGGGAAAATGGAGTTTTGCACCGACTTATCCACATTATCCACAATTTCCGTCTGTTCACGAAGCACCCATTTTCCCCGGCGCATTTTGATTTCTTTTTTGTTCAGATCTCATAAACTTGCATATTTCTTCCAAAAATACAAGCAGATCTATTGACAAATGAAGAACCCTCGCATTGCCTCCAAACCCCCGTTTTTTCTAGCTTTTTCGGCCTTTTTCTGTTGCAAAAACACACCCATTCTGCCCTATCCTGCAAGACTCTTTTTTCATATTTCATTGTCCGCCGCACAAACCGCGCGCAAATCCCTTATAAAACAACAGCAATTCGTGAAAAATCAAACGACACAGTATTTCGACCTGTTTTTCAATTAATTGTGTTGACAATTTTGCGAAAAAGGTTGAATTTAACATCCAAAAGTGGTATACTATAGCCATCCCAATAAAAAGGAGCGATGATTATGCGTTATAAGATTACTGGAAGAAATATCAATGTTACCCCGGGGTTAAAAGCAGCTGTAGAGGAGAAGATCGGAAAGTTAGAGCGATACTTCAATCAGGACACTGAAGTGAATATCACACTTACGGTTGAGAAAGATCGTCAGAAGATCGAGGTTACCATCCCTGTCAAAGGCACCATCATCCGTGCAGAGCAGGAAAGCAACGATATGTATGTATCGATTGATTTGGTAGAAGAAATCATCGAGCGTCAGCTCAAAAAATATAAGAATAAAATCGTAGACAAGAAACAGGCGGCCGTTGCATTCTCTGACCTCTTCATAAACGAAGAATATGATTCCAACGACGAAGTAGATATCGTCAAAGTAAAGAAATTCGCTATGAAGCCGATGGATCCGGAAGAGGCTTGTGTACAGATGGAACTCTTAGGACATAGTTTCTATGTATTCCTGAATTCCGAGACCGAGCAGGTCAATGTTGTTTACAAACGTAAAGGCAACACCTACGGATTGATCGAACCAGAATTTTAATTCATCGCTTCGTACTATAAGTAGACAAGTTTCCTAGCAAAAAGGGGAGCTGCCATGTGGCAGTTCCCCTTTTTGCGTTGTGTTAAGTTCCATTCATATCCTATTTCTTTTCTTAGAACAGACCCGTGATCCGTCCATTCTCATCGACATCGATCTTCTCTGCCGCCGGCACCTTCGGAAGTCCTGGCATCGTCATGATGTCGCCGGTCAGCGCTACGATGAAGCCTGCGCCCGCGGATACTTTCAGGTTGCGGACAGTTACTGTAAAGTTCTTCGGTGCGCCGAGCAGCTTCGCATTGTCCGAAAAGCTGTACTGCGTCTTCGCCATACAGATCGGATAGTTACCAAATCCAAGCTCAGTCAGGCGTTTTGCCTGCTTCTTTGCTGCATCCGTGAGTACAACGCCGTCGCCGTGGTAGATCTTCTTCACGATCGCATCCAGTTTCTCCTCGATCGTTGTATCGGTCTCGTAGCAGTAGTGGAACTCGCTCTCAGTCTCGCACAGGCGGATGACTTCTTTTGCCAGCTCCTCGCCGCCTTCTCCGCCTTTCGCCCATACCTCGGACAGAGCTACATTGACACCGACCTCATGGCACTTATCCTCGATCAGCTTTAATTCTGCCTCGGTATCCATTGGGAAGCGGTTGATCGCTACGACACACGGAAGTCCATATACCTTGGTAATATTTTCTACATGCTGCATCAGGTTCGGAAGTCCCTTCTCCAGTGCTTCCAGATTCTCTGCGTTTAAGTCAGCCTTCGCCACGCCGCCGTGATGCTTCAAGGCACGTACCGTCGCTACTACAACGACCGCCGACGGTTTCAGCTCTGCCATCCGGCACTTGATATCCAGGAATTTCTCCGCACCCAGGTCAGCGCCGAAGCCAGCCTCTGTGATCGTGTAATCACCCAGCTTTAATGCCATCTTTGTCGCAATGACGGAGTTACATCCATGCGCGATGTTCGCGAACGGACCGCCGTGGATAAATGCCGGTGTATGCTCTAAGGTCTGTACCAGGTTTGGTTTCAGGGCATCCTTTAAAAGAGCCGTCATCGCGCCCGCTGCTTTCAGATCACCGGCAGTGACCGGTTCCTCGTCATAGGTATAACCTACGATAATCTTGGAAAGGCGTTCTTTCAGATCCGTAATGTTGCGTGCCAGGCACAAAACTGCCATGATCTCGCTGGCAACCGTGATGTCATATCCGTCCTCACGGGTCACGCCATCCACGCGGCGTCCCAGACCATCTACGATGTTGCGGAGCTGACGGTCATTCATATCGACAACACGCTTCCAGGTAATGCGCTTCGGATCGATGCGGAGTGCATTGCCCTGATAGATATGATTGTCCAGCATCGCTGCCAGCAGGTTGTTTGCTGCGCCGATCGCGTGGAAATCACCGGTAAAATGGAGGTTGATATCCTCCATTGGAATGACCTGTGCATATCCGCCGCCAGCTGCACCACCTTTGACACCAAAGACCGGTCCCAACGACGGCTCACGAAGCGCTACGGTTACCTTTTTGCCAAGACGTTTCAATCCGTCTGCCAGACCGACCGTGGTCGTGGTCTTTCCTTCTCCGGCTGGAGTCGGGTTGATCGCGGTCACCAGAATCAGTTTTCCATCCTTGCCCTCGGTCTCCTTCAGAAGACTGTAGTCTACCTTTGCCTTATAATTTCCATACTGCTCCAGATACTTCTCGTCTACGCCTGCTGCCTGTGCAATCTCACCGATTTTCAGTGGATTCGCTGCCTGTGCAATCTCAATATCTGTCATCATTACTCCTGTACCTCCCTGTTTTTGCGGTTTTGCCTGTTCCGGAAGTTTTCACACAGTGAATGTTATCTGCTTTATCTTCTGTAAAGAAGATCCCCCCTGTGAATTTCCCGGAAAGACTGTGAATGTTATCTATTATATACTGTGTCTGACAATTTGGAAAGACACAAAATTGATTTTTCACAAAAAATTGCATCCGATTCCAGTTTTTCTACTTTTTTCCCAAGTTCTGATACATAACTTTCGTCCTTGATCGATGCCAGATTGATCTTCACATTAAAGAGGGCACCCACAACCGCTGTCCGGGCTAACATCGCCGCAATCAGACCGTCGGAAACGGCACCTTTATTGCCCCTCTTTACGACCGCTTCCGCCATCGGAAAAATCTTTGCCGCTGACTCCGCAATCGCAAGCGGCGCTTCGGTCGCCTCTTTTAACCCCTGCTGCAGGGCGGCAGTGCGGATTTTTTTCTCCTCCTCCGTCTCCTTCGGAAGCTTCAGCGCTCTCATATATCCATTGAACGATTCGCTGTCCTTTTTGATCCCCGCCAGCAACTCCTCATGCAGCGCAGCGCCCTCAGCTGCCAGCGCCTGCATTTCCTCCTGCACCCCGGCATATGTTTCCTTTCCGATCGTCAGATTTGCCACCATTTCCATCAATGCCGCGCCCAGCGCCCCCACCATCGCCGACACGCTTCCGCCGCCCGGTACAGACGCCTTCGAAGCAGTTTCTTCTACAAACTGGTTTACGGAAAGTTCTCTTAATTCTGCCATGATTTTTCTCCTTTTTTATAAAAAGAATGTGCCTTGGCACATTCTCGCGCCGAGCGCGGTCGCTTGCGACATGTTTCTGCTTCGCGCGAGTGCATACATTTTCCTATAAAAATGAAAAAATACCGCAAAATTACTTGTCTCACCGTTCAGAAATCTTCTGCCCCGCTGGCAACGTAATTTTGCGGTATTCCCACCGAGCCCTACGGATATGAAATCGTTCCGTAAGAACCGATATACTCCTTTATCTGCGTTTACTAATTTAAGAATGAAACTGCCTTACACGGTGTTCGGTAGTTGGACGGCGAAATCTTGATGCCGCTCTTTGCCGTACTTGCGTGGATAACCTGTCCATTGCCTATGTAAAGTGCTACGTGATTGATATAATTGCCGCTCGCATAAAAAAGCAGATCGCCCGGCTGTACTGCGCTGACCGCAACCTCCTTGCCCTTTGCCGCCTGATCTCTCGAGCTTCGTCCGGTTGAAATACCGAAATGTGCAAATACACTCATTGTAAATCCGGAACAGTCCGCGCCGTTTGTCAGACTGGTTCCGCCGTATACATACGGATTTCCAAGGAACTGCTTTGCATATGCCACAACCGCAGAACGGGTAGCATTTGTTACTTCATTTCCAGAAGAGGACGTACCGCCTGTGCCTGGTCCGCCGCCCGGTCCAACGCCGCTTGCAGTGGTCGCTTTCGTCGCTGCCGCTGTAGTCGGCGCTTTCGTCTCAGCTGCCTTTGTCGTCTCCTTGGCTGCCGCTGTCGTCCCAGCTGCCTTGCTTTCGCTCGGATTCGCCTCTATTGTTCCGCTGTAGGAAGTCTCCGGTGCTTTGGTCGTCTCTTTGGCAGCTGCCGTGGTTTCCTTCGCAGCTGCCGTGGTTTCCGCTGCCCTCGACTCTTCCTCGGCTTTCTTCTTTACCTGTTCCAGGTTCTCGATCGCCGCATTCGCTTCCTGTTTCAGTTTTTCTTCTTCAGCTTTCTGCTGCTGTTCCTCAGCTACGGAAACTGCCTGCTTAAAGTCTACCTGCGTCGTAATATAATCTTTATACACATATCCGACCAGATCATTATCGACGGAAATCTTGGCAAAATCGCCCTCTTCTCCGATCACCTCATACTCTGCATCGGCAGAAAGAAGATCCAGCGTCTTGCCCTCTAAGCTCGGCGTCTCTCTCAGGCGAAGCGTAGAGGTATTTGTAACCTTCGCGTAGGTTGTGCCGACTTCCCTGGCAATCTTGGACGCCTCCTCACCGGTCACAAAATACTGTGCTTTAATATAACCGGTCACGGAACCCGACTGGATATGGTACCATTTGCCGCCCTCGCCGTCCACCGTGTCCAGAATTGTCGCCGCACAGTTATTGTAAATCTTTCCGACTACCTCGCTGCCTGTGCTCGCCTGTGCGCGAACATTGACATAATTGGTCACACGGGAAATCGCGATATTATCGTAGATCGACTTGGACATCGCGCGGACAACCGCCTCAGTCTCGCCAGTTGTCTCCTTTGGCTGGGCTTTCGTCTCTGCTGGCACCTGTGCCGGTTTGGCTGTCTGCGCACCGCCTGCCACGCCCGTCTGACCGGCTCCCGCCACTGCCAGAACTTCTTTAGAAGCAAATGCCTCCGCCAGCTCTTTTTCCGGGTTCAAGCTGCTCGCATAGTAATTATTGATCGCCACTGACGCGCCAGCGACCGGGGCATCCGTCTCCAGATTCATCGCCGCCTGGGCGCTCATCTGTCCCGTCCCTGCCATCACAAGGCACGCTCCTGATACTATCAGAAATTTCAGCGTTTTTCTCATAAGAACCTCCTACTCTTCTGTCCATTCTGTTCCGTCGTTTTATCTCAAACTGTAACTGTTCAGTACCTTCACAGTCACGCGCAAAAATCCATTAAAAATTGCCTACGGCAATGGGATTTTTGCCTGCTGACCCATGTTTTCGTACGGTCAGCGCAGTAAATGCGCAGACCTACTAAACAGTTACTCTGTTTTCTTCTATGTTAAAAATGAGTTATGCCTGAAGATATCGCTCTGCAGATGCCACGCAGTTTGCGCCGTCCGATGCCGCTGTCAAAATCTGGCGCAGCGCCTTGGTCCGGACATCTCCGGCTGCAAATACGCCCGGAACGCTCGTCTGACCGCTCTCATCCGCCCGGATGTAGCCCTGCTCATCAAGCTCTAACTGACCCGCATACAGCTCACTCTCCGGTGCGATGCCGACTGCAATAAAGACACCCTCCACGTCCAGCCGTCTCTCTTCTCCGGTTTTGGTCTGTCTCAGCCGCAACGCCTCCACCTGAGCGTCCCCTTCAATCGCAACCGTCTCGCTGTTCCAGACAAATTCAATATTTTCAAGCGCCTGTAAGCGCTCCTGCAGCCGTTTTGCCCCGCGAAGCTTGTCTCTGCGGTGGACGATATATACTTTTTCACACATCCGTGCAAGAAAAATCGCATCTTCCAGCGCCGCGTCGCCGCCGCCCACAACGGCAACCGTCCTTCCCCGGAAAAATGCCCCGTCGCAGGTCGCGCAGTATGAAACGCCTGCCCCGCGAAGTTCCTCTTCTCCCGGCACCTCCAACGTCCTGTGATGTGCTCCGGATGCCAGAATCACACAGCGTGCCTCATACGTCTCTTCCTCGCAGACTACTTTCTTCACATTTCCTGAAAGCTCGACCTGCACGACCTCATCCTGTACAACTCTTGCTCCCAGCTTGTTTGCATGCTCCCGGAACTGTCTGGAAAGCTCAAAGCCGGTCACACCCGGAAATCCCGGATAATTGTCCACCTCCCAGGTATTCAGCACCTGTCCGCCGCTGATTCCATTCTTCTCTATCACAATCGTGTCCAGACATGCCCGCTGTGCATAAATCGCCGCACTCAAGCCAGCTGGTCCGGAACCAATGATTATTATATCATACATGGTATACAGTTCCTTTCTTCCGAATCTGTTCGGTAATTGATCCGCTCTATCGCTGTGTCAGATCCATTTGGTTTTAGTATAACACATTTTGGCACTTTCATACAATGCTGTAAAACACTCAGAACAGCAAAAAATGGATGAAAATTTCTTACGATTTTATGACAGGCGGAAAAATGAAACTATTTCATGAATTTTAAATACATGCTATAATTCAATCAAATATACGCATATAAGGAGTTTACTGCCATGAATCATAAAACTATCCTCGTAACCGGCGCTTCCCGCGGAATCGGGAAAGCGATTGCATTAACCTACGCCAGGAATGGCTGGGATGTCGTGATTACCTGCCTGAGGCGGGAAGAAGAATTAAAAAAGACCCAGCGCGAAATCGAAGCGCTGGGCGTTTCCTGCCTTGCCTGGATGGGCGATGCGGGCGATTTTGAGAGCTGTTCCCGCCTGTTTGGCGCGATCCGGGAGCGCTTCGGTTCCCTGGATGTCCTCGTCAACAATGCAGGGATTTCCTACATCGGTCTGTTCCAGGATATGACGCCGGACGAGTGGAACCACATTCTCAATACCAACCTGACCTCCGTCTTCAACTGCTGCCGCCTCGCCGTTCCGATGATGGTGTCACGCAAATCGGGACGCATTCTCAATATTTCCTCCGTCTGGGGCATCTGCGGCGCTTCCTGCGAAGTCGCCTATTCTGCCACCAAAGGCGGCATCAACGCCATGACGCGCGCCCTCGCGAAGGAACTTGCGCCGAGCAGCATCCAGGTCAACGCGATCGCCTGCGGCGCTATTGACACCGAAATGAACCAGTTCCTCGATGAAGAAGAACGGAATGCCCTGCTGGAAGAAATTCCAGCAGGACGTATGGGGCGTGCCGAGGAAGTCGGAAAACTGGCATACCAGCTGGGGAGCGAGGACTCCTATTTAACGGGACAGATAATTCAACTGGACGGCGGCTGGATCTAAAACCTGAAGTAAATAAACGGATTATACGTGCTGCTGACGAGATACATGGTACACAAAAACAGCAGCACAGCCATAATCACAATATCCACTGTCTTTGTCACTTCTTTCTCATACAGATGCTCCCGCAGCTTCGGGCATATACTCTGCACGATGCCCGAAAGCAGCACGCCCAGCACCGCAAGAAAAATCACCTTCCGATTCACGAACAGCGACGCCGGATAGATGCCGTTCTCCCAGGTAAACATCTGATGCAGGATCACTTTCGCATCCGCCAGCGTATCGGCGCGGAAGAACACCCAGCCAACCACTACAACCAACGCCGTATAGATGTGATTCAGTCCCCGGAAGCAGTTCTTCTCCAATAGCTTCCCAAGTCCCATGCGTTCCACCACCAGAAACAGCCCATGGTACAATCCCCAGATGATAAAGGTTGCCCCAGCGCCATGCCAGAGCCCGGTCGCAAAAAAGACAATCAGCAGATTAACATACGTCCGCACCTGCCCTTTCCGGTTGCCGCCCAGCGGGATATAAAGATATTCCCTAAACCAGGTCGAGAGTGAAATATGCCAGCGTCTCCAGAACTCGCGGATCGAGGTAGAGATATACGGATAATTGAAGTTCTCCATAAAATCAAATCCAAACATTTTTCCCAATCCGATCGCCATATCCGAATATCCCGAAAAATCGAAATAAATCTGAAGTGTGTACAAAACCGCCAGCATCCACGCATTGACCGTTCCCAGCTGTGCCAGCGGTTTCTCCATCATCCAGTCCACCGTCGCCGCAAAAGTATTAGCAAACAACATTTTTTTCGCCAGTCCGTAGGAAAAGCGCTTGATTCCATACGCCATCCCCTCCGCCGTACACTGCCGGTTCTCAATCTGTTCGCAGACATCGTGATACTTGACGATCGGTCCCGCGATGAGCTGCGGAAAGAAGGAAATATAGAGCGCCAGATGAAAGATATTTTTCTGCGCCTGAATCGTCCCCCGGTACACATCCACCACGTAGGAAAGCGCCTGAAACGTGTAGAAGGATATTCCGACCGGAAGAGCAATCTCGCGGAAAGAAAGTGTATGTGCGCCGCCCGCAAAGCGGTTTAACAGAGAATTTGCAATCTCGACTGCGAAGTTAAAATATTTGAAATAGCCCAGAAGAAGGAGGTTTAAAAACACGCAGGTTGTAACAGCAAGGCGCATTCTGTGTTTACTCTGCATCCTCCCAATCCACAATCCAAAGAAATAATTCAGCCCGATCGAAACAAGCATCAGAATCACATACTTCGGCTCGCCCCACGCATAAAAAAAGAGGCTGGCAGCCAGAAGGACGCCATTGCGGATATGCAGATTTTTCGTTATAAAATAAAGCAAAAATACCGCTGGCAAAAAATACCATAGGAACACAAGGGAACTAAATAACATAAATCATACCATCCTGTATTTGTTACTGTTCACGCATACGTGCCCAGTAACAGAATTTGCCGTGGCTTCGCATTTAAATACGGCAAATTCCTGCCACCACCACGTTT
>ERZ831601.190-NODE-190-length-72840-cov-12.155815_pt1 | contig 72840 bp, 168 predicted proteins | sample MGYA00519578_ERZ831601 | MGnify/ENA primary metagenome ERZ831601 (study PRJEB31850, sample SAMEA3708717) | human gut metagenome | biome: human gut; feature: human-associated habitat; material: faeces | place: China | collected 2014 ... | reverse complement strand
CACATTTCTTCATTATCAGTTTTATCAATTTGTAAATAATATGGTCCATAATTATTTAAAAAATCATAGTAGATAATCATATCATAATTTCCTTTAGTAAAATCATCCAGGCTTATTTTATTTAAATGAATACTATTATAATCATCTACTAATTTCTTAAATCCATCATTATTTAATTTGCATAAAACAGAAACGCTATTACTATAAACTCCAACTCTTATTTGTCCAAAAAGTTTATCTACATCTTTTATAGATATATCTACCTTATCTTTCATACTTTACCTTTCTATTTCATCTGCATCTAATTCATGTTCTTCTTTAAAATTTTCAAATGCTGTTTTTAACTCTTCGTAGCATTTTTTATTATTATCTAAGGATGCTTTAATCTGTGATAAAGGTTGTTTCTCAAAATCAATTAATACTGGATTTAATTCAGATTCATCTTTTTCATCAAATTTTATATCACTATTTTTATTATATTCCGCTATTTCAGTACTTAATGAATAAGTATCATTTAACAGTTCAGAACATTTTTTCTCAGCGTTAGATAATTCGTTACAATAATTTGATAATTTATTATTAGCCATATGAATTTGTTCAGAAGTAAATAGACTAATTGGAATTTCTATTTTTTTATAGTTATCATAAGAAACATCTAAGCTTCTTTCAAAATATGATGGCATTTCAATATCACAATTCTTTAATAATGTTTTCATGGTTGTTAAAGTATTAATAAGATGGTTAATCTCATGTGCTATATCATATAGGTTATTTAATTCAAAACTCTTATAGAAAATATCTTTATCTACTGTAATACCAACTTCTTTTGCTGCTTTTAAACTATATTCGTTTAAATGATTACTTAAATATGTAGCATAATTGACTGTTGCATCAGGAACCTCATATCTTTTATCTTCATTTAAAATTAAAGGATAAGGAGCTTTCGCTATTTTACTCCACTCTTTATAAAAACTATATATATCACTATTTAAAATATCTTTATCATTTGCAAGATTATCATAATCTTTATCAAATATTAATGTTTCTGCTTTCTCAAATGTTTTGCAATATGTATGATAAGGTTCTAATCCAACCACAATATATGTTTTTGAGTAATTATATGCCTTTTCAAATTCTTTACAATTATTTTGGAACTCTTTTCTTGCATCAGTTTCAATTTGAACATTATCTTTTATAATATTAGATAACTTATCGCATTGATTCAGTGCATTTTCATAATCTTCATTTAAGTTTTTTACTAATTCAAATAATTTTTTATCCATTAATTTTCTCCATTTTTAAAAAGCATTATTATACTTTTTTCTTTTCATATATAGTATCGTAATTTAATTTATTTTTCGGTCATTAAATGTATGAAAAGACAAAAAAATGTAAATTTTGGTCAAATATTAAAAAAGAGAGCAAGATATTATCTCACTCTCTTTCTACATTATTAATTATATTATATTTTACTCAAAGCTGATATACATATACTTGTAAATGTTTTATTACTTGCATGTTTTTTTGCATTTAAATATATAACACGAGCTAAATCTTCTTTTGGTAAAGTATCTATAAAGCTATCAAACTTATTTCTTTGTTCAGTATTATCTTCATCCTCTACGGAATCTAACATATAAGATATACATGTTCTTACTCCATCAATATTTTTATCTCCAATGCTATCATATTCATAAACATATAGAAATGCAGCATATAAAATATCATGTTCTACACATTTATATATAGGTTCTGTATCTATGCCATTATCACATAATTTATCCACATACTTTTTTATATCATTTACACTGTAAAATGTATCAAATATATTTACTAATTTTTCCATACTATTTATATTCTCCTTATACTAAATTATCTTAATTTTCAGCTTCTATATCTGTATCAATATTCTTTAACTTTTGCTCTAATCCAATATCATTTAATTTAAATATTGGAAATTTATCTAATGATTGTTCTGTAAAATAGGTTTCTATAATTATCTCTTTACTATTATTATGTAAATGATTTTCTATATCTAGTCCATATTTACATATATTCATTAATTGTTGTAATGAAATTTTTTCCATAGTCTCATCATATTTATTTACATAAGTTATATCTCTAATAATTTGATTATCAACATTATACTGATATATTGAAAATTTATTGCCATTATCAAATTTTAAGGTCAATTGATATACGTCATTGACATCTTTATTTTGTATAGTATCGAAATATTTAAATGTAAAACGAACAAGTCTTTTGAAAGATGACACTAATTCTTTTGTTTGTTTTTCATTTAACTTATTTTCAATGTTAATCTTCATAACTAGCACTCATTTCATTTAGTGTATCAGTTATCCAATCTATTAATTCAATATTTTCTCTTTCTTTACATAATCTCATTGCATTTTTAATATCATTAGCATTATCTATTTCAATTTCAAAATATCTGTGAATTAATCCACATATAAAATCTTCGTAATTAATTATAGGTTTATGTGCTTTCGCTCTCATTATGGCCAACTTAGAATAAGTACCATAATTATATGTACCAATTGTTTTCCCTTTTAAGATTAAATCTTTTCTTTCATTACTATTTATATCTAATCTTTTCTTTTCAAATATCATTTGCATATAGAAAAATCTCCTTTTTATATAAATGAATATTTCTATCTCCTTATATATATTATAACATATTTATGTTATAATTCGTGTCTTTTTTAATCATATCAATAATATCTTTTTTATAATTATTCCATGCATTAGCTGTATTTATATTAAATTTTTTATAATATACAGATGCTAAACATCCGGCTATTGCTGCACACGTATCTGCATCCATACTTGTCATAATTGCTTTAGTGATACAATCTTCATAATTATTACTTTCATAGAAACATCTTATAGCAAGTGGAACTGTATGCATACATGTTACAGAATATAGAGTTGAAATACGTTTTCTTATTTTTTCATATTCATCTAATGTTAATATTGGAGATAAAATATCTTCATCAGAATAATATTTACAAGCATAATTTAAAATATCATCTTTATCAAATCCATTTATTAATAAATGAGTACAAACAGCTATAATTACAGCTCCTTTAATTCCTTCCAGATGATTATGTGTTACACTTGCACTCTTTATTGCTTCATTTACAACATCATCAATATTATCTAAAATAGCTATTGGTCCTACTCTCATGGCACTACCATTTCCATAGCTGTTATAAGCAGTAGCTTTTTTATCTATACACCATCTTTTAAATGCAGAGCCATACCCTACATTAGGATATTTATTAAACATTTCCCTATAGCTATATTCGTAAGAAGAAGTATTTAAGGCATTAAATGTTGCTATTGTCATTACTGTATCATCTGTATAATATTCATCATTATGATACATTGTTTCAATGATTTTTTTATAATTATTTCTTTCATCTGAAAATCTACCCTCATAAATACTGCCAGCTATATCGCCAAGACTTACTCCTTTAATAATTAATGATATAGCAGTATCTTTATCAATTTTGTTCATATATTCAGTTTTCATATCAGGAATATATGTCTTAGGATTTAACCAATCATATTCCTTTTTTATAACAACTTTTTCTGTATTATTTTCTATAATTATTTTATCGTTTTTATTTTGTTTCTTAAATTTATTAAAATTCAAAAACATATTGTTTTTCTCCTTATTAATAAAAAAATAGTAGAGACAAAAATCATCTCTACTATTAGTATCGTAATATTTATATTTTTTCGAGTGTTAATTATAAAAAACTTATAGTTAATTTTATTATTCCATATAATAAATTAAAAAGATGATATTCCCTACATCCAGATGACTCATCCCTACGGTACTCGTTTAGTATAACCCAAACACTTATTACTATATGTAAAATCTGAATTGTTCTATATGCAAATAATATTTCAGTACTTAATATAAATGTTGGATTTATTATAGCAATTATTAATAATACAAATAAAATAGTACTACCGAAAACTCTTATTAAAACATTAAATAAATTATGTAATTGTTTACTGATTACAACTAATCCAATTGAAACAAGTAAATATATTAAAGATGAACTGATACATGCTATTGTTACATTAGACGTTGTAAATAATAAAGGCAATAATATTAAAATTGATAATTCATCATATATTTCAGGTCGTTTAATTGATATATGTTTCATATGTCTATACCAACAATATATATGAAATACTAAATCAATAAAAATTATATCTAAAAATATATAATTAATAATTTGTGTATTATTTGGTATATTAAATTTAGAAGAAAAACTATAAGCAAATAATATTATGCTTAACACAACCATAATACTATGTTTTAACATTAGATATAAATGATTATCTTCTATAATATTTTCTGTTGTTATAAATAGTGCAATAACACTATATAATATTAATAAACAACATATTACTCTTAAGACGCCCATTAAATCTACTCCTTTTTATAAAATATTTTAACAGTATAAGTATTGCCAAATGAGTATATTTTATCAATTGAATTACTTATAAATTTCTCATACTCATAGTTATCCATAAGAATAGTTATAATAATGGATGTTTTCGATAAAACTAAACTTAATCCACTTAATAATCTCATTTCTTTAAATGCAACGGCTGATGAAGATGATTTATTCTCAAATCCAGAAAAAACGTTTATATCTTCAAATACTCCATCATCAAATACAAGCATTGTATTTTTCTTATTTAACATCTTATGATTTTTATTTAAAAATTCTATAACATAATCTATATAATAATTATGTTCTACCGAACTTAAGCTATTATATATGATATATTTTTTTCTTTTAGAAATTTTTAAATCACATAAATCTTTTATATCAACTAATTCAAACTTATAAATCATATTTTTCATACTAGCTTTTGATGAGAGTAACATATTTTTACTAACTCCATCAAATATAATTGTTATTCCTTTATTCTTTAATGCTTTTTGAAAAGCCTGATAAGATTTACCTGTTCCTGTTTCTCCAACATATATCTCTTTTATATTTTTAATCAATTTCTTACCATTCCTTTTTAATATATTTTTTATATCACTATGATACCATATTAATAGTATATTTCGTGTAATTAAAAGGGAGCAACGCAGTAAAACGATGCTCCTTTCTTTGCAAAGGTATAGCTAATAACTATATCCTTAATAATTATTCTGTTGCTGTAGTATCATTAACTTCACTGCCATCTATTGTTTCTGTTGCATAAGTTCCATCATCTTGTGAAAAATCTTCATCAATACTTTCAGTTCCTTCTTCTGAATCAGTAGTCTTTGATGTTTCAGCATTATTTATCTCTAAATATGTCTGTGGTAAATAATACATAAGTCCAAATGTTGTAGTCATCATATTTTGTGTTAATACTGGACTAAATGTATCATAATCAGTATCACCATAAGAATCAATTCCATCAAGACTAATATCTTTTAAATATTCTACATCACAATTAATTGTTATTTTTTTATCATCTCTTGTTATATTTGTAATGAATTTTTCAGGAAGTTTTGTATCAGTATTGATGTAACAAGTGTATATTGCACTCACCATTGAGTCTGTTTCTGTATCACTTTCAGTTTCATCATTTGATACTGTTACTGTATTTCTTCCATTATCAGTTGTAATTACATCATACTTTTTATCAGCATCCTCTACTGTTTCTTTATAAACATAAGCATCACTTGTACTATATAATCCTAAAGAACTTAATGCATCTGATAAACTGCTAAATGCTTCAGAAGTAGTAGTTACTGATGCATCACTATCTGTACCTTTTTCCTTTATCGCTTTATTAATATCATCTACACTCATTTTATAAGCGACATTATTTGAATTATCTGTAGATTTTTGTGATACATACATAACATCATCAATAACACCAAATAAACTATTTGAATTATCTTCTGTAGTTAAATTAAATATCATATTTTTACTTTTATCTGTGATTGGGACAGTAACTTTTTCGATATTTTTAGATACGTCTGCCATTGTTTTATCACTTGCTTCTATAGTTTCTTCCGTATCAGCCTCACTATTACTACTGATTGAATATGTAAGACTGACATATTTTGTGTCTTTATCTACACTTTCATCTACATTTTCAAAATAATTTTCATATTTTTTTGTCATTTTATCAGTTTTAGAAGTATCTGTTTCATCATCTTTACTTCTACCACCACAACCTGATAAAGTACCTATTAACATTGCACTAATTAGCATTAAACTGATTACTTTCTTTTTCATAAACAAAATTACCTTTTACCTTTCGTAAATTATTTCATATATATAAGTATCGTAAATAAGTTTGGTTTTCGGACATAAATATTTAAAAGCACAAAAATTTATAGCAGTTCTTTTAAAATTCTGCAAACCCCATATATATTATATAAATATTTATATCAAAATAAGAAAGGATGAAAAAATTATGAAGAAATTAATTTACAGTACATTCGCAAAATCAATTAAATATTTAAAGGAAAAAGATAAAATATGGTATGTAGAGACTATAATATCTGCATTTTTATCAAAATTCGGAATTAATAACTTTATTATAAGACTATTATTTAATGTTGTTATATTACAGATATTAGAATTACTTAAATTATACTGTAAAGAAGAAGAAATGTTTTTATATGCAAAAAATAATAAGAGGACTAAAAAATAGTCCTCTTTCTATCAAAAATATTTATAAGTCTAAATCAAAATCATCATATTCTATATTATTTACATTTTCTTGTAGTTTATCCATATATTTATTATATGGTTTTTCTAATATTTGTTCATATCTTTTATCTAGCATATAGCAATAAAATTGTTTTCTAACATCTGATATTCCTTCTGTATTATTTACAATTTCATGGATTTTAACCATATCAATTTTAGGGAAAATTCTAAGTAATGCGTCAGTGCAATCTTGATTTGAAAATGAATTTATATATTCTTTATAAGATGCTTTTTTACCATCATCAAGAGTAAGCGCAGCTAATGGAAAAACATCTATTCTTAATTGTGTTTCTTCTTCTGAGTTCATAATATCTTGTAAAACATCATCTGCTAATTGAGGATAAAGACAAGAACCACAATCATACATTGGGGCTAAAGAAATTTCATTAGTACCGTCTTTTACTAAATATCCCCAATTATTAGCGTGTCTATCAAAATTACCTAATAATGCATCTGCTATAAATAAATCCCAATAGCTTTTTAAAGCTTTATCTCCAAATTTTTTATCAAAATAAGCATTTTCATGTGTTAAAATTTCATAAATATCTTTAATTCTTGGTGTTTTAGGGGGTTTTCCATCAAATAATAACGCACTTTCTATAAATTTAAATTCTACTAACGAATATCCTTTCGGTATAAAATTTTCACATGCTACTACTGGATAAACTCTATCATATCCTTTACTAGAAGTTATTGTAATATTTCCAAGTAGAGTGTTTTGAGTATTAAATCCTATTGATTTTAATATATGACATCCAATATATTCAGAAAATGCACTATTGCTATATGAACTATTAAGTTCATTTCTTTTTTCCTCTGGAACCTTATCTGATAATTTTAGCATATATCTTTTTCCATTAAATATAATTCCTCTTTTTTTATCAGAACCACCATAGTTAGCAGAAAAATCTATTGGACAATTTGTAAAATCTATCATATTACCATCTCCTTCTACAATAGTAATCAATTATCAATTTTTCTTTTTCTTCGTCATCTAATGACCTTGCAGAACTCCATACCTCACATTGCAAACAATCAATATAACTTACATTATTTTTTATACCTTCTTCTAGTGCATCAATGTCATTCTGTAACATTTCGGGTATTGGAAAATCAACTTTTAATTGCTTAAATTCTGCCATAATTTACTCCTTTAAATATTTATCTTTATTATAATACTTATTATAACATATTTATGAGATATTTGATGCTAAAAATATAGAGGACTAAAAAAATAGTCCTCTTATTCAAATATTTATACGGTAAATCTATTTAAGTCATTTACTAAATCAATAGAAATATTATGCATTTTATTACAATTTTCATTTACTGTATTCATTAATGCAGTAAGTTCTTCACTACTTGCTGTTACCTCTTCTGTAGCGGCAGCAGTATTTTCAGCAGATTTTTCTACATCATCTATTTGATTCACAACATTATCCATTGTATCAGCCATACTATTTGTTAGATTTGTAATCTCATTTATTTTTGATTTAGTATTAGTTATTCCATCACTTAATATATTAAATGAGTCTATAACATTACTTATTTCTTTTACATTATTATCATTAGTAGTTACTACTAAATTAATACTATTTGTACATTCATCAAAACTAGATGTTAAATTATTGATTATATCTTTAATATTATTTAATTCATTAGATGTATTTTCAGCTAATACTTTAATATTTCCCGCGACAACCGAGAAACCTCGCCCTGCTTCTCCGGCTCTTGCTGCTTCAATAGATGCATTTAAAGCTAATAAATTTGTCTGGGATGCAATTTCTTCTATTGCATTTAATATATTAGACATTTTCTCAATTGCTTTATTTGTATCATTAATCTTATTTGATATTTCTGATATATTTGTAGTCATTTTATTACTACTATTTGACATAGACTGAACTTTGTCTTTCATATTATGTGAATTATTATCTAAATCATTAATATATGAATTTACATCAGTAACAACATTATTTATCTGATTTGAATTATTATGCATTAAATTCATATTATTTACTACTTCATTGACAGCATTTGCCTGAGTTGTAGCATCACCTGCTATGCCCTCTATTGCTGTAGCTATCTGTGTTGTAGCATCTAACGCAGAATTTGTCATTTCATTTATATTATCACTATTTTTGTTTACATCACAGGCTGTGCCTTTTGCTTTTGTTATACTATTTTTAAATGAATTAATTGTTTCATTTGTATTATTTACTATGACACCTAATTCATCATTTCGTTTTAATATTTTTGTGTTATCAATCTGCCCGGTTAAATCCCCATTTGCTACATCTTCAAGTTTTTCCTTTACAATATTTATAACATTACATATTCTCTTAATAAGAATATATGATATAACTATTGTAATAATAATTAAGATAATTCCTTCTATTATCATAAATATTGTAGCACCTTTAAATATCTTTGTAATACGAGATATATCATCAGATGAATTTACAATATTATTTATATCATCTATATATATTCCTGTAGTTATTACCCAATTCCACTGTTTAAATTCTTCTGAATATGCTACTTTAGGAGCTACAGTTTTACCATCTGATTTTGTAAAATAGAACTCATTATATCCACCACCATTTTCGGCTGTTTTCATAATTTTTTGGATTATTTTGGTGCCATTCTTATCTGTTAAATCGTATCTATTATCGCCTTCCTGGTCTGATAATACCGGATGCATTACAAGATTATAGTCCGTATCATCTATCCAAAAATATCCTGATGCATCATTTCCATATCTTAGATTCCTTAACGCTTCACATGCTTTCTTTTTAGCTGTTTCTTCAGTTATACCTTTTTTTGATTCTTCATAATAATAATTCACTAACGAAATTGCACTTTGTACTTCTGATTTAATTTCTGTTTTATAACAATTTAATGTATTATCATATAATATTTCTTCCATTGTACCTTCTACATTATTAAATATCCATGTACTGGCACCTATTAATAATACACATATTAACAATACAATTCCAGCTATTATTAAACTTAACTTATTTGCTAATGATTTAATTTTCTTATTTTCCATAAAACAATAGTTCACCTCTTTAACATTATTTATATCAACAACATCTAAGCTAAAACATAGATGTTTTTTATTCAACATTATACTTACTTAATTTATGATTATTTTTATAAAAGTCTATCATTTCTGTAAGTTTGGATGCAGTATTATTTGGTTTAAACTTATTTAAAATATATTTACTTGCATGTACAGTACTACTACTTTTTTTCAGCGTAAAATACATTATCACAATCACAAAAATAACTAACGCTGACAAGAAACATATTGCTGCTAAAATTCCATTCATCTCTTTTTCTCCTTAATTATGAAATTATTGTGTTTCACTTTCATTGGAGTTTTGAGTATTGAGATAGTCTGATGGCCATTTAGTTCCTTCAGAAGCAATTTCTTTAACTTTATCAACTCCACTTTTTATACCATTTATCACAGGATGCATGACATACTAAATAAAAGTCTGAATCGCAATTTCCTGTTGTAATAGTTATAATTTTTTTGCATATTATTTTACTTCCCTAAATTTCAGTTTAATTATGCAATTCGATGTTAAAATCCTAACTCTATTGATAATTGACATGGTTCGTTTATCTTATTTTCTTCTGTCCAATCATAACATCTAGGGTATTTTGCTTCCGTAAATGAATTTATACTAACTGTTGAGAGGCGATTATATAACATATCTTCTGCGATTTTAATAACCCAACTATATGCACTTAAATAACCATCGAAATTACAAGGAAAACGCTTGTATTTATAATCTGGATGATAGAGACTTGAACAGCTTGCTTCGATAAAATCATAACTTCTTCCTATTGAAATAAATATTTCTCCTCCATATGTACCATTAACAGCCTTTGTCAACATTTTTTTCGGCTTTTTTGCATTAAAAGATTTTATTTTCATAATTATCTTAATTTCCTTTCCTATATAAGCAATATATTGTACTAAATACTTAGTTGAATTAAAAAATCCAAATCAGTTAAAATTTAGCTCTTTCATTCTTTCATGAATTAAAGTAATACCTATAGAATCATAGTTACCATGAATCGTAACTGTTTCAGTAAAGATGTCAAACAATATAACGTGTTCCCATTCAACCATGTCATTTTCTACTTCTACAGAAGATGGATATACATATTGGTTGTCTATGTGAATCGGAGCATATTTATATAATTCTTCATCTTTATAAATTAAATAAAGACCATATCTTTCAAAAAGTATTTTTTCTGTTTTTGTTGGATTTTCATTAATATATTTCATCGGCTATTTTCCTCCTAAATCCTTATTTTTTACAAATATACATTATCTTTTTTTAACAAGATTAATATTAAATTCTTCTTCATTATCAAATAAGATATGTAATGATTTATTTTCAATAACTTTTACTCATTTCTAATAAGGTATTATTAATCCAATCTATAAGACTAATACCCTCTTTTTCTTTACAAATTATTACTGCATTTTCTATATCTTCTTTACTCCATGTTTCTATACCAAAATAATTTGAAATTAATTTACATATAAACTTTTCATATGACGAAAATGATAGAAAGGCTTTTGCGTACATATCACAAGGCTGTTCTTACTCTGACCTAACTTAAATATGTGCGATAGAGCTACGGTCTGTTGCGTCAACCGAAGGTATCATATCGTAGTACCTGTTTCTGAATACTTAGTATGGTGAACCATTTAACAGAAACCCACTACCTTTAGGCGGTGGGTAGTTCACTATTCTGTACTCTGTTCTGTCTGTTCCTGCATATAATCTGAAGGCCATTTAGTGTCACTTGGAGCTATGCTTTTTAATGTATCAATTCCACTTTTTATACCATTTTTTACTTTATCAATAATACCGTTTTCTTTTGCTTTATCTTTTATATCATTTACTGTATTACTTACATCAATTTTATTAACTTTCTGTCCATCTTGCATTATTACAACACTTTTAAATCCATCTGCCATTTTAAATTGATAGTTTTGTCCATTTACATTAAAAGAACCACCATTTTCTGCAATATCTACTTTAAAATCACTTGCTCCTTGATAATTTTGTGCTATATTATCTTTTACTGCTGATGTTCTAGCATGATTAATAGGTCCAATACTAAATACTGAACTTGCAACTATAAGCAATGCTACAAAAAATATAAAACTTCTTATTCTTCTTAATATATATACAGCAATTAAGGCAATTACTATACCTACGCCCATATACATTAAATTATTATCCATAATTTTCAAGCCTTTCTATTAGCAATAGTATATATACTACTTCTAGTGAGTGCAATGCATCAGCACTTGCTTCACTTTTGAGAGCCTAAATAACCTCTACATATATATATACATAAAAAATATATATGATAGAAAATAAGTAGTTATATCATACTGACTATACTTAAACTTCCTACATATATAGTATCGTAAAAAAAATGTTTTTTCGGATATTAATTTGATGTATTATTTTGCTTTTCACCATTAACATATACACCATCAAGGCTGCTTGACTCTAAAAATACTGTTAATTTCTTTTTATCATAATCATAACTATACGAATATTTTTTTCCTTCATATACAAAAGTATCATCTCCTAAATCCGTATATCCTTTATAATTTTTATCTAATGATATTTTTAATGTTTTAGTATTTTCTTCTAATAAATCAATACCATTTATTGTTACAAAACCTATTACTCCTATACAAAATACCCAACATATTGAAGTTAATATTAATCCTATATCAGTAATATCATACATTATCGTAAATACAGGTACTATACTAGCAATTATTACAAAAAATATTATAGCTGCTGTTTTAATTTCCATTTTGTACTCCTTTAAAATTAATTATTTAAAACACATTTTTTATTTTATCAATTTCTTTTGAATTTATTTTATTTACAATCATAGCATTTTGTTTTTTATCATAATATGCTTCATATCTTATGTTATCAGAACTAAATTCAAATTTATCTTCTAAAATATTGTCCTCGTTTGATAAAATTTTATAATCATCATATTTTGCTTCTAATTTAGAATTAATAATTGTTATGCATTTTGAACCATTAATTCCATAAATTATAAGAATTGTATTAATAGCAATTAAACAGCATATAAAAATAACACCTACTATACCATACATTTTATAATTTGTAATACTTATTAAAAAAAATGTAACTAATAAAATAGCACAACATACTCCAATAAAACTCATTATAAATAAAAGTTTAGGAATAACTGTTGCATATAACATATAACTATTCATTAAAGCCCACCTTTCTTTTTGATATATTTTTTATATATATTATATCATATATATTATTATTCGTGTATTTTATCATTTCATATATATTTTGATATAAAAAAGAAGCTACCACTAACTTAGTGATAGCAACTTTTTCAGAAAGGAATCGTTATGAAAAACAAAAAAATATTTATTTCATCCACCTTTTATAGTATATCATGATGTGTTCATATTTCGTGTAATAAAATTAAGTTTTTTAAAAATTATTTATATATAACAAAAAAGGTACCTTATTTCTAAGATACCTTGTGTCGATAAGAGAACTTATTTAAGAGAGAATATGAGTAACGAAGTTAAGAAAAGAACTTCAATTCTTAACTTCTATATATATTATAACACATCTATGCTATAATTCGTGTAGTAAATTTAATAATTTTAAAATTTAATCCTCATTATTATCTTCTCCTATTGTATTAGTTTCTGGAATTTCAGGCTTTGTTTTCTTTAAATATCTTATTTCTAAAATACCATTTATTATTAATCCTATTACACCCATAACTGTACCCATTATCATATATTTATTTGTTTTAAATAAACCAATAAAAGCTAAAAATAAAAATATCGCATTAATTATTGAAGTATATTTAAAAAAATCTCCAGATACAAATTTTATCATATTTTTATCTATCTTTAATTTTATTAACCATGAAATACATAACAGCAATAATGAAACTATATCTAATACTATACCAATTGCATCATTAAAAAAATTACCTAATAATATCATCATTAATCCAACATAGCCTAAACCATCGCTTACCATGCTTTCTTTTACATATGTTATAACATCTTTATATGTTTTCATTAAACAACCATCCTTCTTTTTACTATTTATTAATATTATAGCATATATAATGTATTTTTCGTGTAATTTTTTAGCTTAATATTGAGCTTTATAGTTCCGGAGATTCAAGTGTATTGTTGTATCTTTGTTCTTCAGCTTTTTCTTTTGATGTGAATATAATTCCATCCTCAAAGTCTTTAGGTCTGAATGTCATTGTATCAAATAAGTCAGTATTAAAATCATTAACACATATTACTTTAATATCAAGATAATATTCATAATCCTTACTTCTCATTTCAGATATTTTAAATTCTGCATTGTTATAATAATGTGGAATTATTGATACTACTTCAGCTTTTTTTATATCCTGGCCATCTTCAGGAATAACATACAAAGTCTGCCCTATTGTTACTCCCAAATCAAGTTTTGCATAAGCTTCAGCTTTATTATAGAAAACATTAACTCCTATATCAAATGGCTTAATACTTATTTCATGGGTTACACCTTCTCTTTTAGAAAAATAATCTCCAATTATGTCTTTAATGCCCCATTTAAGACCTCTTTTATCATACCTAAAACCTATTACAGTACATTCAAAAATCTCATTTTTATCAGAGTTATTTTCATCAACATAATACAGCTTATCACCTATGCCATATGGAAGTTTAAGTAATTTACCTTGTTCTTCTAAATCTTCATATTCATATAGCTTTTCTGCCAAGTGATTTATAATATTATGTAGTTCTTCAATATTAATATTTTTTTTGTGCTATTATCTGCATTTCTTCATTTGCTACAATGTCTCCAAATGCATCTCTTCCTGTTAATCTATCCATAGCAATATCATCTCCTATTTTTCTTATTAGTCTTTACTTTCTATAATCATTTGCTACAATTTCAATTCCTTAAGTATTCCATCAATATTATATTCACCATACTGTACAAAACAATTGATAGCCTCTTCAAGCGTATCTGCATTTTCAGCATCCGTTGGTACTTCTAAATCAGCATTAATATCATATAAGAAATCATATAAATTATTAAGCTCAATTTCAGCTTCAATGTATTTTCGCCTTGCTTTTTGCAAAGCTTTCTTTATTAAGTATTCCCTTGTATAATTATCTTCTTTGAAATGTAACATAAGTTATTACCTCATTTTCCTCATTATATTAGTAAGTTAATCTTTGCAAAGCATCTCGCCCTTCATCCTTTCATACTCAGCAAAATCAATTCCTTCTTTTCGACATCTTAATACATCTTTAATTATACTATCACTATTTTTCCCCCACTTTTGATACTCATATGGGGTCAAACCAAGAAATTCTCTCAATGTCATACCTATATCATTATTATGCCAATAATCAATGTAGTCATCTAAGTCAAATATATTTGCATCGCCATCCAAACAAGCTTGTACATATGTTTTACTTAACATAAGTTTTCCTCCCATTTACTCCATTTACTGTATCTTCATTGGTCAAAAGTCTTGCCTTATATGGAGACTATTCCATTACAGTATTTACTTCATTTATATGTGATGTTGATGTTAAGGTTTTAACAACTGTTTTTAACAAATCCGGACAATCACCGAAAACATTTTCAAGAGCTTCTTCCATATCTTCATATGCCTGAAGCTTATAATAAGCGTTAGTTTTCCCCATCTGATTTTCACTATTTTCATCTAATAATTCATTTATGTCTTTTGCTGATACTGTTCCTGTTTTTGTCAATCTGTTCATATTCTTATCCTCTCTTTCTTATTTATATATATATATATATTATACCATATTTTTTATATTAATCGTGTAGTTTTTTAACGTATTTACACAATAAAAAAGAACCATATTTCTATGATTCCTTTTTAAAAAGTTATTCATTACTTTTCCTATTTTACCGTTATCGTATGTTCTTTGATATAATCCCAGTCATATAACCATTCGCAAGGTTTAATAAACTTAAATACTGTAATATCAGTACCATTTTTATTATCTGCTATATTTTTTATCTGAATATTAATATTATTATAATCTGCTACTTCTATGATATATGGAATATTATCCATATAATTTACACCATCTTTTTTAAATGCTATTGCATATCCAATATTATTATCCGTAAATGGTAAATCAAAATAACTCCACATTGTATTATTAATATCTTCTTTTACTGAACCATCAGGTAACACAAATTCTAACCCAAAATTACCTTCTATAAGATATGCACCAACATAACAATCTTTATTATAATTATCTTTATAACATAATAATACTAATTTCCCTAATTTAGGCAGTTTAACTCCATTTGTTATATTACCGCTATAATTCATTTTTTTATTGATATTAGTAATTTTATTCCATTCCATAATATTTTCTCCTTATCTTTCTATATCAGGATAATTATTTGCTTTAAATATTGTTATTTTAATAAACATATTTTGATTATAATTTACGAAATTCTCAATATTTTTTATATATTTATTATATCATAGGTACTTTATAATTCGTGTATATTTTAAACATTAAATAAAATAAGGATATTTCTTATAAACAACACGAGATATAAGAAGCTTATGTTATACTATATTTATAAAAATGAATATAGTATTTATATTACTATTCATTTTGATACATTACATAGAAAAATTTATACATTATAGGGAGAAATATATTATGGATTCATATGTACTTTTAGAAAATACAGAACGGATATTATTTCATACAAAGGGAGATAAACCTAAATCATATATTGATGTGTTATATGATTATATATCGAAATATAATAGTGAAAAAGAACATATATGGGAACCTTTTATATATAAATTTTATAAAGATGATTATAAACCATTAGGATATGCAATAAATAATGATAATGGATTATATTTACTTACAAATCTTTATGATAAAGGTATTTATGAAATTAATACTGTAAAAGATTGTTTTAATTCAGATATTCCTAATCTTTACAATATTAGAAAAATTGGTTTTATTATGGAAGATAAAAATTTAAACTAAAGGAGAAATTCTATGGATGATTTTAAGTTATATGCAATTTTAAATACCGAGACTAATAAATTTGTAACTGATTTAACAAACCCCAGACATAAATTTTGGACAAGTAAAAAACGTGCTATGTCTGCTTTGAATACTGCTAATGCATTACAATTGTTTAGACTTGGAAAATATAAAAGAGAAAATTTAAAAATCATTACTATTAATTGTACTTGTGAACAGGAGTAACAAATTATGCTAGGGCCAAAATATAATTTTGAATTTACTGATATTGATAAATTAAGAGAAATAGTTATTGAGAAAAAGAATAAATATAATTATTTGTTTATATTTAGCATGATACTTTTGATTTTAACACTTGTATTAAGTATTATTTTTTGTATATTTAACCATCGCCTTCTTTGCTTTATATTTTTTTTCTTTTTTACAACATCTTTTATTCCAATTCATATTTGTTGTAATGTAGAAGAAATTTATAATCAAAATAAAAGCATATTAGATATGTATAATAAAATTACAGAATTAAAAGCATCAGATAAAGTGTCAGATATTCGTCTATGTTATCAATATGGACATTTAGAAATTTCATATTTTGACGAAAACGATATTCTAAGAAAAGACAGCTATTGTTTAAATATAGATAAAACCCAATTATATTATTATAAAAAACAAAATTATCTAATTAGAGGATATTATGACGTTAATAAAAATCAATATATATTAGAAATATATATTCCTTATAATACAATTGAAAATAAAGAACATTAAAAATTATCCCTTAGTTTAAATTACTAAGGGATTTTTCTTTAATATCTTTAATATAAAATAATAGAAAATATCTATTTAGGTCGATACTTATTATGTAAAAAATATATAATAAGGAGATATAATAAACAATATGAATAATAGAAATAACAGGCATAATAGAAGTAAAAGTACTGATTTAAGCAATATGAATAATAAAGATAAGAAAGCTTTTATGATAATACCCGGAATCGTGATACTTTTATTTTTAATATGTAGTATATTTATTACAAAAACAGTGATAAATTCAACAGCTAATTATATTAAAACAACTGCTACTGTACAAAGTATACATAAAGGAAGTAAACAAGAAACTATAAAGACAAAAAACAGGCTGCATACAAAACACAGAACTGTTACTTATAATTACGCAACAATTACATATAAAGATACTAATAATAATGCTTATACTATTAATAAAGAATATTCTATGACTTCTCTTAAAAAGGGAGATAAAATGACAATATATTATAATCCTGATAATCCAGAAAAACTTAAACCAGAGATGTCTATATTCTATATTATGGATAGTATTGGGGTAATCTTTTTATTAATATATCTATGTGTAATATGTAAGTTTATCATTAAATCAAAAAAATAAAAGGATATAATTTTTAGTTCAATGTCATTAAGATAAGCTCTTTTAAGCAAAAAGTAACCCTCCCAGGACTCTACAAAAGAGAAAAGGGAGGGTTTTTATTCGATTTGTGCTATCAAAAAGATTACAATAAAGGCATATATGACCATAGAATAATACGAATCAATATGTTTGTTTAATTTAATATATTATTCTATCTGTCTCGATTTGAGCATCATCATAGGCTTCTTGCTCCGATGCAAAACAGCCAAAATCATGATAACATTTAAAAGTTTCTCCCGATGCTTCGTTTTTGGCTATATACGCCATCGGATATTGACAAACCCAATCAACAATAGTACACTTTTCTGCCTGTTTTGTATTTCTATTAGCATAATAAAAAGTTTCTCCTCTTTTAAACAATGGCTTTATTCCTTTTAATATATTTAATGTATCTGACATATTTTATCTTTTCTCCTTATGTACAAAAAAAGGGATTTCACTTTTTAGTGTTATCCCTATTTTTTTAAAATATAGATATATTATTCATAACAAATGCTGCTGTTAAAAATAGTAATGAAATATTAGCTGATAAAATTCCCATCTTTTCTTTATCGGCTGACAAAGATATAGATGCTAGTATGAAAAATATAAAGCCAATAAAACATAAAATTATTGAAATTGCATAGTTCATAATTATTTTCGCTCCCTATCAATATAGTTTTTCATTGCTTTAGATTAGATGTTGTTGATTATCTTTAAAACATAAGCTAATTTGCTTATTTTATCACTAACTTCTACTAGTAAATCATAATCCTTATTTTCATAAGCATTTTTTAATATTTTCATCTGATAATCTAACTCTTGCATATACATAGTTTTATCCATTTATATATTCCTTATAAACAATAGTTATCAATGAATTTAGGTGTAAACAGTGCAGTTGGAGTCGTCATAGGATTTGATTTAAATGCTGCAATTGCCCTGGCAAGTCTAATCTGACACCCTTCATCATTCATAGTTCTAGCTCCAGTATAACTATTTTCTAAATAATCTAAAATTTTTTGTTCTTCAATATTTAAATTTACCATTTTAATTTAGTACGCCACCTGCCTTTACAATATCTATTGCATCATCTCTATCAATTAATGTTCTTGGACACCAATAGCGTTGACAATAATTACAAGTTCCAAAATCTTCGCAATCACTATCTTTTTCTTCTAACTGCTCAATTACCTTATCTCCATCAAATGCAGTTGGAATATCATCAATAATTGTTTGAATTTCTTCTTCACTTAAATCTGTCTTTTCCATAAATGCAGATTTAATATCAACAATATCACACAATCTCATAATATTTACCATCCTTAAATATGTAAGTTTCTTAAAATTTTAATGCAACTTTATTTACAACTGACTGTACTATTGAACGTACATATCCATCCATTTTCTAATAATTTATTCTTATCAGCATTAAAAATTTTGCAAAATAAATCAGGTTCATGATAGAATATATCTCTTTGCAATTCTTCAATTTCTTTGTTTATATCCTGATATTTAAATATCATAGAAGAATGAAGATAAATATTATCATAACATTCTTCTATTTTTGTTAATCCGCAATTTTTTCCTATCTCCATACAAGTTTTCAATTTCATATGTAATATTCCTCCAATCTTTTAAAGAAATGCGATTAGATACACCAATATTCTTCTCCATCCATTGCTCGTTTCACTTCATCAATGGATAAATCATATAAATCAGCGACAAAATCTATCGCATTATCAATAAATTGTGATGATACAAACTTCCGTCTATCCTTTAGACAACTGATTGTCTGCTGCAAAGTCCTTTCTTTATGCAACAATTCTTGTTGTTTTACTTCTGCATATTTTTCATAATTATTTTTCATTTATCTTCACCACTTTCATAAAAATTTTAGTTTCAACTACTACAGGTAATTCCACTGTTCGTTGTCTAACATAATGCCTACTGCTACTACGTTAGCATTTACATGTACTTCTCTTACCTTATTAGCTGCTTCATGCGGAGTGATAGCATTATCAATGACATCAACATTCTCTCTGCCTTCTCTTAACCACACAACTAAGTATTTATCCATAATTTGCTCCTTTTCCCTGTAAATCTTAGTTTCAAAGCTATTCATCTTTTAGTGTATTCTGTAAAGCAATTATAGTTCTTAATGCTTTCATTGCCTCATTAAGTTCTAATCGTCCAACTCTAATATCTGTAGAATTAGACAATGCTTCTTGCTTTGCCTTCTGTAATTTCTTTAATGCTTTTTCTTTATTCATCGTTCCCTATTCCATCCAAATAATCTTCCTTATTTCTATATACATTATACCATATACAATGTATAAATCGTGTAGTTTTTATATAAAAAATAGAAGAATTATAATAATAACTCTTCTACTTCTTTTTTATAATATTTATAGCTATAAATATTATACTCTACACCACAAAATCAACAATACTTAATATATTGGCTAAATATTCTAACGTTTGATTTATTACAATTTGGTGGTTAGTTACCTTCTAACTAAATTATCAAATAAATTCATTGCTTGTTGTCTTGTATATATTTCTTTATTATAAGTAAATCTTGTATCAAAATGATACTCTTTTAATTTTGTTTCATCTAATTTCAATACACCATAAGCAATCATATCGTTTAATTCATCTATTTTGATAAACTCCCCATTAGGATTGCTTTCAGATACATTAAAATCTGAAAGATACATTCTATCCATAACCATCACCGCCTTTAAAATTACAAAAAGAAATCGTCATTTAATTGCTTCCCCTTTATAATTCACATAACATTCCTCCTGCAAAAATTCCTCTGTTTGAAGTTCTTGATAAGTATAACCAAGACTTCTATATGCAAATCGCTGCATGAGATGCAATATCTCTTCATTAGTTCCTGTGCGTAATTTTTCTAAGTTTGTCATTTATATTACCTCTCCCAATCTTCTAAATAAATCATTCTTTACTTCGATTAATGTATTCAACCTTGATTCAGTTTCAGTAACCTCACAAGCTTCTACATTATACGTCATTTGCTTTTCTAGGTCAGATTCAAGTCTGTCAATTTCTGTATCAAGCTCACCAATATATTCTTTTATCTTTTCTCTCATATCTGGCTCATTAACAAAATCAACTCCACCAAAATCTTCTTTAGTTAATTCTCTTCCACACTTAGGACAAAATCTAAAGCGATTACCATTATTAACTTGTCTTTTACTTCCTGTAAAAGCAATTCCTGTCATATTTAAATATTCATCAATTTGAACCATTCTAAAATCATATTTTCCACCACATAATTTACAGTTATTTTTCATTTATTTCACCTCAGTCATAAAAATTAATTTCATTATAAAATCACATCTACGTGTTCATAAGTAAAATCATTTATTGTTAATTTATGTAAACCAAATTTGTTATTATTAATATATTTTCTCAATTTTTCACACGCAATATGAAAATCTTCTGTTTTGATTACTATACGAAAATCAAAAGTCTCATTATAAAATATATGCATTTTTGTCACCTACTATTTCCAAAGGAAAGTTAAAATTCATTTTCTGTTAAAAAGTAAACATAAAACCATTTTGGATAACCGTCTTGCCAAATTCTACAGTATTGTCTGTATCTGCTTATCTTATTTTCTTTATATAATTCTGCAAGCAACCTACCAATTTCAGGAACTTTTGGTGTTCCATAAAAATACCATTCTACTATTTTCGGATTAAACTCATTTATATATGCGTTTACAAAATTCTCTGATACAACATCAATAAACTCATCTTTGTGTTGTGACATATAATTGAATATCCATTGCTTTTTGTGTTCTTTTATGATATACCACCTCTAAGGAAAGTTAAAGTTCTTTGATTTTTTAAAATTGAAAATATTGACCAGGGTAAGCATCCATATGGCCAAAACAAACATCATTATACCAAAGGCATCCTTGGTTATCCCATTCAATAATATCACCTTTTTTAATATGAACTTTTTTATCTTTATCATTATTCTCTTTCAAAAAACCAACGCCTTCAAAATCTCTTATACATATTGCTTTATTCATTTTATAATATCCTTTCCATTCACAAGTAAACTTAGACTTCCTCATACCCTAAAACTTTTAGACAATGTATAAATCCATCAATCTCGTTTTCTTGAACCATTTCTTTTTGTTCATATCCATCATCATTGATATGAACTGCGTAATAATCGCAAATTTTCATTCCGACATAGAAAGTTTGTTCCATATAAACTACTCCTTCTGTAGTAAATTTAAAGTTCATTTGTATTTTTCAACTGCATCACTAACTCTAACTCTGCAATTTCCGTTTTCAGCTTCTTCATGTATAATAATGCATTAATAGCATTATCTTCATAATTTGATTGTTCAATGTTTTTCATATCAATTCTGAAATATTCTTGTTGATTTTCCAAATCTCGTTTCTTTGCAGCTAATCGCTGTTCTAATACATCATTCATATTATTCATTCCTTCCACATAAAGACTTGGTTTCCTACTATTTTTCATAATAACTACATGGTGCTTCACATTCTCCAGATGACGTACATGCAGGATTTTTACCACACAATCCATTTCCTAGCATATATTTACACCCTTCTTTTCTTGTACCAATATTTCTCGAACCACAATTATTACAATGATATGATTTCTCTTTTTCATCATATCGAATATCCATATTTCCGCAATCCAAACAAATCATTATTTATTTTTATTCTCCAATCTTCTAATGAGTTTGTTCCATTATAATTACTACTTGTCTCTTTTATCTACAACCTCTTTTGGAATTAAATAAAAATCTCCAACCATTTCTGTAATATGTTCATTTGTCCATACCGGTGTATCTGTTTCTAATACTGAATTTTGATACCAGTCCTGTAAAAATCCTTCGTCTACGGCATTATTTTTTATAAATTCTTGTATTTTATCATCCATAATATTTCTCCTTTGCTTCAATTCTAACGAAATACACATTTTATTTTATATAAAATTTCAATTAATTACCATCCCATATCATTCCTGTCACCTATAGCATTGGGATTTATCATATAGGACATTTCCAATTTTGTATCAGATAATTTTTTCTTTAAAGAATTTATTTCTTCCTTTAATTTTTTATTCTCTTCTAAAGCAGAAATTTTATCATTTTCTGATTCAAAACATGATTTAAGCCATCTGTCAGCTATAGTATGTGTGAGTTCTATTTGTGTCATAATTACAGTATTTGCACCAAAATCTTTTTCATATTCTGTTTTAATCTTTCCAAGCTCTGTATTTTCATCAAATCCACCATTCTTTTCTGCATCAAGAAATTCAGAATAAAGAGCCAATAATTCTAAATCTGTTTTTGTTTCAAAAATATTTACATGGTTCATAATTAATTATCTCCTTTTTTATATATTTATTATATCATATTAGAGGTATAATTTGTGTAGTTTTATATATTTTTATGAATTATAAGTGAATCTAGTATCAAAATGATAATCCTTTAATTTTGTTCTATCTAACTTTAATATCCATATTTGGAATAGTAATTTTACCGTTACCATAAATTACTTTATCGCCATAATCCAAAGTAACATTTGTAGAGAATGGATAATTAACATCATATCCCATTTTTTCTAATTTTTTTACTTCTGTATCTGATATTTCTGTTTCAATAATAATTTTCATTTCAGTCCTCCATCATAAAAATTAAATTTCGCTGCCTAATACATTAACGCTACTTCCATCTTATTTTTACATTTAATATAAATTGTGTTTTCACTCTCTTTAACTTTATAATTTTCAAGTTCCCATTCATATACATCAATTTCATTTCCTGTAAATTTTGACTTTAAGTACAACATATCAGGGTTACAATTTTTTACAAAACCATCAATATCTTTCATATCAGAAAATCCATATGTTGAAACAGCATTGTATAAAATACCAACAAGGTTTCCTTTAGATGATTTCTTATATGCATCTAATATAAGTTGCTTAAATTTTCCGTCTTTCATATTTTTATTTATCCTTTCTCTACCTCATATTGTACTAAAATTCTTATATCTTTTATATATTTATTATACCATATCTTAGTAATAATTCGTGTAGTTTTTAATAATAATTAAAAATAAGGGTATAGATATTATCTATACCCTATTCTTTATACTCTTTCTATATTATCTTTTTCTAATTCATCATGTAACATATCTTCTACCTTTGTTAAATGTTCTTCATCCATACAACGGCCAGCTCTATTTAATACAAGGAAATATTCAAGTACATCTTTTTTCTCTAAATTTCTTGTTTTTCCAACAGAAATATTTTTATTTAAAAAAGTGTATCTGTCTGCACTACTTAAATCATTAAAATAATATCCTTTATATGGAAATCTGTTTTCATAAAACGCTATCAATGTTGATAATCTTTGTTTTCCATCAACTATTTCATATGAAAAACCTTTTTCTTCCCATTCTTTATCAGATAAATGATTTAAAGCAAACTCTCCAATTTTAATATTATTAAAAATACTATCAATTAAATTTTCCCTATCTTTATCATCCCATACATAACCTCTTTGATATTCAGGGTCTAAATTAATACCAAAATTATAATATTCAAAAATAAGACTTTCGATTGTAGTGTTCTGGAAATTAATATTAATATTTGTATTTTTTGTAAAATTAGATACATTATTTAATATTGATAGAGACCTTATTTCATTCCATGCTACAACCATATATGTTTTATCTTCATAAGGATTACCATAATTTCTATGGACTCGTGTACATACAAGACCATATACTTTTTTATCCTTTGAAATATAATCAACTGTAGCATCTTTTAAATTTCCAAATTTCACTTTATCTCCAATATTAAATTCATAAGTTGGTGGATTTATAAAATTAAGTTTATCTTTAATTTCATTAAGACCACATTCTTTTTCTCTTTCTAACCATTCTTTTTCTGTTAATTCTTTAACTGCTTTTTTTCTACCCATCTCATTATCTCCTATATTCTTTACATTCTATAATTAATTTTAATTTAAATATTTACGATTAAGCTTTTCAAGTTTCTTATTAATTTTATTTAATTCTGACATATCTTTATTTAATTTTAAAAGTTCCTTAAACATAATTGTAGTTGATAGAATTATTATTCCAAATAAAATAACTACTAATATTATTAATAACATAATTATATTACCCCTTTGCCTTTTTCTAATAAAATAATTCTTTAATAATTTTTTCCGTAATAACATCTTGTAAATACCAATGTTTATTTAACAAAATTATTCTATATTTTATATTATCACCATATAAATTATTACTTATTATATATAAGTATTTTCCTTTAAATATTTTCAAAATTAGTATAATTTAATTCTTCATATCTTAAATCAAACACTTTTAATACATCATATTCTTTTTGACAAATATCACATTTTTTTGTTACAACAATCTGACATTCTGTATCATAAAGTACTTCTATTCTTTTATTTACAATTTTATCATCATTTCCATCAGATTGATTACAATAAGGACATCTTATATAACTCATAATTTATTCTCCTATTTAAATATTTTTTGTTATTAGTTATTATACCATAGTAACTGAAAATCTACAGCCATTAAAATTAATTATATGACCAATAATAACATTAGTTGGTCTTTTATTATTTATATTATCAAAATTAATATTACCATTATTAGTTGTTATGTAATTATCTGTAATTTCATAACTTCTATTCAGACTAAATTTTATATTATTATAATTATTTTCTATACATTTTATTTTATATTTCATATATATGGTCCTTTCCGTTTTCTTTATATAATCATTATAGCATACTGTCTTTATAATTCGTGTATTTTTTATTTACTATTTACTACACGAAATATGTATGTGTTATGATATAATGCTATATATGAAAGGACAAAAAAATATGAATAATCATTATTATAGATTAGCAATTCAGCCGAAAAATGGTATATTTGCATATCATTCAATTAAGGTTTTAAATAGTAATTATCTAAATTTTAAACACAATAATATACATTGTCTTAAAATAGAGTGTTTGAAATGCGAAAGAACCTGGTCTCCAACCTGTGAACTTACAGATTGTAAATTATCAAAACCTAAAGATATAACATTTTCAGATATAGAAATTGAAGAAATTAATAGAATTATTAAAAATTATAAAAGGAGAAAATTTTTATGAGTTTATTGAAATCAATTAAACAATATATGAAAACTGGCAATATAAAAGAAAACTATACCGCTACTATTCCTATTAAAGATGATAGTGTTTCGATTGAATTAAACAATGTCAATAAAATATATAAAACATATATTGAATTAAATGAAGAAAATAGTAGAATAAGTAGAATAAGGAGAAAATATAATGATATTTCTTATCTAATATTAATAACTGCATTTATACTATTAGCTATTGCTGCGATAATTGTATTTTTTGATATTAGCTTACTCATAAAAGTTAGTTGTAGCATTGGCAGTCTATTATTATTTATAATTTCTTTTATTTTTTTGTGTAAAAGTGATTCTATCTGTTATATATATGATTATATTTACGGTATTGGAAACCTAACAATCTTATTGAAGGTAATGAATACTATAGATACTGATGAAAAAATTGGCTTTTCAATTAAAAATAAATCATATGGAGATATTATAGTCTTTAAATATTTCGACAAAGATAATAAAGAACATCAAAAGACAGCTATAGAATTGGATAAAATTCATTATTGTTTAAATTCTCCTAATAAAATTATTGGTTGGTATGATAAAGAAAAGCATAAATATATGCTTGAATATTGGACTACATATAATGGAGATTTTTAAAATACAATAGTTTGAAAAATGTAAAGGGTATAGATACTATCTATACCCTTTTTTAATAATATTATCTTTCGTATTCTTCCTTTTCTATTCTATTATACATGCATTTTTTGTAATATTTTTTACATGTCATATTACACGAAATATATATGTGTTATGATATAATAATAAAGAAAGGATTTATATATGAGTATAAAAAGAAGAATTATTAAAAGAAACCGCAAATATTTAATGAAACAAGGTGAAATTGTTGGTGAATTTAAAACTTTTTCTTTAAGAGATAAATATTGTCTGCAATACAAAGATAGTGATTCTTTTATATCTGTTAGAGAAAATAGTAAATATGAAGCATATAAAGAGGCAGTTAATGCTCTTAAATATTTAGAGAAAGAAAACAATGAGGTGAACTAAATGAAAAAGAAAATTCTTGTAACATTACTTACACTTACTACTCTATTTTGCTTTACAGGATGTGAATATGAAGTAGAAGAAGTTAATGTAGATACTGAAACAGCTAGTATGGATGTAAATACTCCTACTCTTGATAATATTCCTACTCTTGATAAAGAACTTGCTATTCCTGATGAGGATTTTACTCTTTTATGTACTTATGATACTAGCGGATATGATTTATCAAAATGGCATGTTACAGACTCTAAAACTATAGGAATGAAAGTAAAAACAAATAATCTCCCTGAAGATTATGAAGTTTATATTGACCATGTACATGCTGATATTTCGCTTAAATCCACATCTCTTCAGATTAACGGAATTACACAAGATAGCATGGATGATACTTTTCACGGACAGTCACAAGATGGTTTTTATATAAATAATACTGATGAATATTATAATGTATTTTCTATTGAAGGATATACTGACCAATTCTATCAGTTATGGGGTTATGCTTTTGGAAACTATGGAACGGTATCATCTAAATATCAACGACTTACAGAAAATAGTATTATAGGAGTAGGCACTTATGCTGAAAAATTATCGGTTGTATATGATATATCTATTAAAAAGCCAAATAGTAATAAAGTATATACTAAATCTGTTAGTGATAGTATATTAATTCCGGTTTCACAAGACCCTGAAACTACTACTGTAATAAAAAATACTAATACTGAAAGTGAAAACTAATTATGAAAAGAGAAATTTCTTTACCATTATTAAAAAAAGATTGGGTACATAATGGCGAAAGCAATATTATTTTTGATTTTAACGATTTAGATGAAACAGAGAAAGTACTTGATAAATTTAATAAAAATTATTCTTTCGCAAAATCTATATTAAATAATACCAATATTTTGAATAATGATGATATTAAATCAAAAACAAATTGTATGTTTATTAAGGATGATAATAATATCGAATTAAAATTTAATATATCTAATAAAGATACAATATATAGCATTGTTCCATTAAAAAACGTACAGTTTTTAGATGATACTGATACTATTACTATTAAAGGTAATTTAAATGAAAATAAAAACGATTATATTCTATCTGCTATTTTACCTTCAAAATATAATTACAATGAAATAATTATATCAAAGCATAATTAAAATGTTGATAGAATGACCACATCATTTGGATATTTTGTGTTAGAACATTCAGATTATGGCGATTTATTAAGAGCAGATTATTAAGGAGATAAAAATATGATTAACATTAATGACATTAAAAATGGACAAAAGGTATGGTATAAAGAATATTGGAGTCAGATGATTGTATGGGGGAAAGTAACCAACATTACAAAATTTGATAATAATGAATATGGAATAAAAGTAAAAGGCGAAGTTTACGAAAAAGGAAGTGCTGCCGGAACTACTACACAGCCACTAAATAATTTGTTTGCAACAAAAGAAGAAGCAATTGCCGCAGCTAAACAAGAAAGTCAGGATTGGGTTGATGATTATAAAAAGGAAATCACTGATATTGCTTCTTTAGTAGCATTCCCTCTCTCTCATACTTTCTATGCAGAAGAATATACAGATTATGAAGCAATAAGGGCATACAAAGAACGTGCAAAAGAACTGGGATTTGAAATACCGGATTAAGGAGCAAAAATGATGAATTTAAGTTTTACAGTAACAGGTATCATAGTCGGATTACTTTTAACATTTTTGATTGGAGTAATTTATTATAAATCTTATGATAATTTGATGTCTAAACATTGGATTCCGCAAACAATTATTTCAGGATTGATAATTATTCCTTTATTAGCTTGTATTGGGAAAATTGATGACACTAATATTGGCATAAAAAAATTAATTAAAAACACAATTACTGCTAACTATGATAATGTTCTTAATTATCATAATGATAAAGATAATAAGAGTTTTGTTTCAGACAATTTACAATATACTTTCGATTATGATGAAAAGACAAATACATTAATAACAATTAATGGTTCATCTGTAGATGCAATATTCGTTGATGGTGTCAAACAGAAAAACAGCAAATAATCAAATTAAAGTACTACCCTGCTGTATGATATAAAATTGTTCATTCCTTTTGGACAAACGGACAATCGTACATATTATATATGTAGAAACAGGCACAGGGAGGAAAAACCTTATGATAGGAGGTAATTATGCATAAAAACATTATCGATTGCTGCGCCAACTGCAAACATTGTCTGGAATATCCGCGTGGAAACAGATATGGCGACATTGATTATATGTGCGCAATTAACGGATATTATCTGCGCAGTATCAACAAAGACATCTCAAAGATTAAGCGTCTGACTCCCGGTGGCAGAGAGCTTGAATGTAGATATGAAAGGAAGAAAACAATATGATAAATAGGATTTAATGTCTATCAGCTTGATGCTGGTCAAAAAAAATAATAAGACCATAAAAACAACTATTAACGACAATTATGATAATAAAGGAGAAAATAAATTGTTATGACAACAGGAATAATTATAGGAACAATCGTAGGAGTGTGTTTAACATTTTTTACAGCATTGGCATTTAATAATATGGACGTTTATGGTGACCGTGAATGGGTTTTTCCAGTATTAATAGCCGGAATGTTATATATAATATTCTTTGCTACTATATTTGGATTCGTAGGATATGACACAGATAAGGAAAATAAAATAAATGAAACAATTCAAAATACACTTAATAGCAATTATGATAATGTAGTTAATTTTCATAATGGTAATACTAATAAAAGCTTTGTTTCTGATGGCTCAAAATATACATTTGATTATGATAAGAAAACCAAAACATTAACTGTATTTACCGATACAAATTCATCTGTTGATGCAGTATTTATTAATGGAATTAAACAGAATAATTCATCATCAAATAAGGAAAAGACATCTTATAATACCGATAAGAAGAAAGACTGTGTATCTTATCAGACAGATGATAAAAATAAGACTGATACTCAAACATCTGCTAATAGCAATAATAATGTATATCAAAAAAAAGACAACACTGACAACAGCGATTTGTCTCAGAAAATACAGGACAGAATACATGATACATATAAAAATGCTGTCATTAACAGTTTTGATGTGATAAGTCTATCAGGAACCTTCACATGCGATAATGTCCAGTATAATTTTTCGTGGGAGAACGAGACTCTCAAAGTTGTGAACACAGATGAGCCTGAAAGCACAGTATGTTATAAATACAAAGATTAAGACAAAGGAGAAAATATTATAATGACAATTGGAATAATTATAGGCTTGGTAATTGCAGCTCTTACAGGATTTTACTTATTGTTGAAAGATTACGACTTTCAATACTGCATATGCACTTTTCTTATTGCAGGAATAATATTGAGTCCATTGTTAGGATTTTGTGGCTATTGTTGTGATGCTGTTGAAGAAATCAATAAGACCATAAAAACAACTATTAATGCTAATTATGATAATGTAGTTAATTACCATAATTATAGTGAGCAACATAGCTTCGTATCAGACGGTTCAAAATACACCTTTGATTATGACGATGACACAAAGACATTAACAGTATTTACCGACACCAACGTAAATGTTGACGCAGTATTCATCAACGGTGTAAAGCAAAACGACCAAAAGACATCAAATAAGGCTAACAAAAAGAAAGACTGCATATCATACAAGGTAAATGATGTGGATGCGAGCAATACAGACAAAACTGACAGCGATTCAGACGCCAACAACAGTTCCTCTTCCATTGTCTCATCCCCCGCAACCAACTTACAGCAGAAAATACGGAATAAAATACAATCTAAGTACAATGGTGCTGTTATGACAAGTTTTGATACGATTAATTTATCTGGAACATTTAGCTGTGATGATATACAGTATAATTTTACTTCCATAGATAATATGTTAGAAGTATCAAATATTAACGATATTAATGATGTTACATATTATAAAATTAGCAATTAATACAATATTGATGGTAATGTTCGTAAAGAAACGCCAAGTACAGAAGAATAAGGAGAATTAATATATGTTACATAAGTATTTACATTTTTTTCAAACCACATTTGATAAACTAACTTCTCTTGGGGGAAGTGATTCTACATGGATAGATTATTGTCAAACTGTTGGAACAGAACTTTTAGTTCTATTTATTGGTATTGTATATATTTTTACAATATTTCTGATTATATATATACCTATTTGGGGTAATAAAAGGATAATTAAATCAATTAGAATTAAAGATAAGTTCTATAATTTAAAAACCGCTTATGATAATTGGAAAAATCTAAAAAAAGATTATGCAAAAATTAATCAGCAGATTATAGATAATGAATATATATACACGGAAGAAATCAAAAATGATTTTGAAAAACTTATTCGTAATTATCATTTAGAAAAATTAGTAAATATCTCTGATTTTGGAAATATTGGAGATTATATTAAAGATAATTCATTTAAATTTGAAAATCAAATAAATTTTTATAATGCTGTTACATTATATAAAATAATTAAATTAAAATGGTCAAATGACTGTGATATTTTTAAGATTTTTAATACTTTTACAGATAAAGAAATGATTATAAAAGCAGAACATAAATATAAATTCAAATGTATTTCTGCTTGTACATTTTTACTATTAATATATTTGATTTTTGTAATTCCACTTATATTAATGTTATTTAAGTAAAGAATATTTAAGGAGAAAATTATGATTGAAAATAGAACATATTATGCGGATAATGACAAAAATAAAAAGATTAATGTAATATATGATATTGATGAAGATGAATTAGATATAATAACAAAACGAGCAACAAAGGGAGAAAAATATGCGAATCATAAACTATTATGTAAATTATTAAACAAAATAAGTTATAATGAAATACCTATATTAATGAGTGATTTTTTTATAAGCATGGTTGTTTATTTTCTCTTTGTATTTACATTTGATACAAAAAAAGTTAATTTAGCTATAGCTTTTATGACACTATTTGGATTCATGATAGTAATACTGGGAGCAGCTTTTGCAATATTTTTTGTTATCATGTATTATTCAGATAGAATAATTGATTGTATTGAAGCTGTACCAATATTAGAAGATATTAATGCTCTTCTATCTCATGTTGACGAGTATAAAGTGGTTGCTGCTTATAATAATAAAGAGTATTGCTTAATTTTTAATGCTAAAGAAGATAGACGGTTATACTTTAAAACATGTAATTTAACATTACATTTAAATTCTGATTTACGGAATGATTATTATTGGGAATATTCAAGAAAGTAAAATTTAATATTAATCAATAACAGTTATAAAAATAAATGGGTATAGTTAATAGCTATATCCTTTTTCATTAATCTTCACTCTCATATTTTTATCTCACTTTAATAATATTTAATTTTAGCACGAATTATATATCTTGTATGCTATAATTAATAAAAAGGAGTGAATATAATTTATGAATGATAATATCAATATATCTGTAAAAGATAGTCAATATAAAAATAATAATGATTATTCTATTGAATTTAATCCAGATAATATTACAAAAATTAAAAAAGATTATGAGGATTTCAATAATAAATATAAAGTAGTTAGTGAAATTAGTAAAAAATATGATGATAGACAAGGCTTATTATATTGTATTAGTATTCTATTTGCTGCAATAAGTTGTATAGCTTTTATAATAATAGATATAATTAGTGATGGTGAATTATCTAAAATCATTCCCATAGAATATTTTGTAATAGGTATATTCTTTATTGGTTTAACTATTCTTTCAATAGGTATTTATTTTAGTATTAAAGAAAAAAACTTATATGATAATTTTTTTAAAACTAATACTGTATTTAGTAATAGTAAAAATATTGATACAGGTATATTTTTAACTGATTTTATAAATAATGCATCAGTTAATAAAGAAGTCAGAATTAAGAGAAAAGCTAAAAAAAATAAAGGTTATAAATCTCATTATACCTTTAAATTTTATATAGATGATAAGAAGTTATTCAAATTTAAATGTTTATGTAATGATGTAACCTTTACTAATACAAATATTATTAAAATTAAAGATAAAATAGAACAAAATAATGATATTGGCGAAATCACTTATTTTATCAGCATGGAACTACCAAATTCATTAAAAAATATATAATTATAAGGAGAAACTATATGAAGTTAATAATTAAAAGTAAAAACAATATTTTTAAAAATGGAGCAATATATAATTTAGATAATTTTAGTATCATAGAGCCAGCCATTAAAGAAATTGATGATAAAAAGACATATATTCTTCAAGGTTATGTAGGTATCATTTGTCATAATTTGATTGCATTTGAAAACGAAGAAAATCTTGCAACAATATTCGATTATATTATTAAAGTTATCACAGATACAGATTATGATGTAGATGCTATTGTTATTGACATGGATAAACTTCAGAATGGTAGGTATACATTAGTAACTGATGTTATTGATTTAGTAAGAAGGAGTTATTATTAATGGCAAGAAAAGAAAAAGGTATTAATGTTACAGCATTTATAGATAATTATGCGTTAGAAAATAATATAGCAAAGATAAATGTTACAAATATTATTCCTACCGGATTTGAATATATGGATAGAACCGGGACTCTTCACTTTGTTTCATTTAAAAAAAATAAAAAAAACTAAATATTTTTTGCACGAAATATAACTTAGATGTGTTAAAATATAATAGAGGAATTAATTAATATTCATTTTATTGTCCTCATCTTATTATTCTAACTTCTTATATTAAGGAGGCTATCATTAATTTTAATGGTAGCCTTTTTATTTTTAAACTTATTACACGAGATATAGTTTCGTTATGCTATAATACAATTACTAATATTAATACATAAAAGAGGTGGAATTATTGGATAAAGATGAAGTTATAATTAAGAAATTTAATAACAAAACATATAAATTTATTTTTCAAAATATAAATGAATTACAAAATAGAATTAATAAAGAAATAAGTATTAATGAAAAATGTTCTAATGATTGTGAAACAGATACTTATTATGTATTTTTTTGTTTTATTATATTTGGATTTTTTTTACCTATGATAATTATGACAACATCAAATTTTTTGAATTTGCCTATGTGGATAAGCATTTTAAGTGTTGTTACAAGTTATCTTATTCTTCTTATCATCGGTTATTATTTCTGTTTCAGAAAACATAATTTTTCTGATTGGAATGTAGCTAATTTAATTAAAACAAGAAAAATATATAATGAATTAACAAATTCAGATATAGAAAGAATTTATATAAATAAACATGATTTTGCTATTAATTTTCAGAATGGGAAAAAATATAGCTATAGCATTATGTGTGATTATTTATCTTCTGAAAAAAATATAATATCTATTATTTTTGAATTAGATGAATGTAATAAAGATATTATAGTAGCTTTAGCAAAGGAGTAAGTATATTATGAAACAAATTATAGTTGCAGATAAAAATAATAATTTGATACAATTTAATTTTTTTGATATAGATAAGATGAAAAAATTTAAAAAAACATATGAAAATAGAGAAAGAAAATCTTTAATTTTGCAAGTAATTATGGCTAGTTCTCTTTTGCTAATGTTTGCAACTCAAATATTTATTCTTATCTCAAATTTTACAATGGATGAAAAATCATTATTAATGTTTTCAGATGCTTCAAATATTGTATCAATAATATCACTTATTATATTAGGTATATCATTCTTGTATTATTTTACATCATTTAATAAGAAAACACATTATGATAGATATAATGATATTATTACTATTTATGATTATATTTATAATGATGATTTCCATAATATTACTTTTGATTGCCTGGATAATTATATAGGCTTTGAAAATATTGATTTTGCTAATATTGATTTTCCTATTGTTTTAAAAACTAATCAGATTATTTATGAAGAAAATTTAGATGTGGATTATATAATAGATATTGGCATATATAAAGAAATATATTACTGCAATGTTACCGGTAAAGGAAAATAACTAAGGAGTAAAATAAAATGTTACAAAAAAAGAATATAATAATATTAATTCTTTCTTTATTACTCTTTATAAGTATATTATTATGCATTTGTTTTATATCAAAAGATAATTTTCATATAACTGTTTATGGTAATAAATATAATTATAATACAGTAAAAAACCTAGATAAAGATTTAAAGAAAAATAAACCTGTATTTGATAATGAAAATTTAAATAATTATGTTACTTATAAAGCTGATATTAATAGTATTTTAAATGCAAGTTTGATTACACGCATTAAATATTCTATCACAAAAGAAGATTTAAAACCTAATTATACTATTTCATTTAATAAAAATAAATTAAGAGAAACACTAAATGAATTAAATATGAGTGTTGATTATCCACAAGATGCTTTTATCACTAAAGATAATGATACGTGGAAAATTAATAAAGAAGTTAAAGGCTCTTTTATTTTAGTTGATGATTTATTAAAATCCTTATCATCTTCTACTACTAAAATTGATTTAAATAAATTTTATAAGAAGCCTAATATTACTGAAAAAGATTTAAAACCTATATTTAAGAAAATATCTAAATATCAGGATTGGTCTTGTAAATATTCTAATGGAAATGAAATTAGAGCTAATGGAAATTATGTAGATTATAATAGTTCTACAAATGAAATAACAGTAAGCGATAAATGGATAAAAAAAGAAGTTAAAAAAGCCTTATCAGATTATAATACTGTTGGAAAAGAACGTGATTTTATTACACATGACGGCCAAAATATTACTGTTAGTGGTGGTACTTGGGGAAATAGTCCAAATATAGAAAAAGAAATTACTTTCTTAAAGGAAAAATTTAATAAAGGTGAAAGTATTACTGATAGAGAACCTGAATATAATTATCAATATGATGAATTTCCTAATACATATATTGAAATAAGTATTGAACAACAACATTTATGGGTATATCATGACAGCCAATTAATTATGGAAACAGATATTGTAACCGGAGATGCTACAAAACACAGAGATACTCCTACCGGATGTTATTTTATATCTGAACATATTAATGGTAAATATTTAACAGGAGAAAACTATAAGACTTGGGTTAATAAATGGATGAGATTGACTAATCAAGGTGTAGGATTACATGATGCTAAATGGCAGCCTCGTTTTGGTGGTAATAGATATAAAGGACATGGTTCTCATGGATGTATTAATCTTCCACCTAAATTTGCAAGTGATTTATTTGATACTGTTTCTGTTGGTTGGTTAGTTGTTATTTATTAAACATTTAAAGAAACAAATAACATTAATCATTATAAGGGTATAGTTTTTAACTATATCCTTTTTTATTGTATATTTTCTTATTGAATACTACACGAGTTATACATAGCATATGTTATAATACAAGACAAATGAACTACTAATGTTCATTTGTATATGTATAAAGAAACGAAGAAAGTCTAAATTAAGAGGTAATATAATGAGAGAATTTAACGAGGAAATAACAAAAAAAGATATGGAAGAAATATATGAAGCTCTTACGAAATTTGATAGCTATATATCATATATTACAAGAAAAGCGACTGATAGAAATGTTGAATTATATGAACATTGGATTGATTGCAGATATGATATAGAAAAAGCAATTATTAATTAAAATAAGTAAAAGTGAGGTATTTAATATGATTAACTTTATGGATGATGATAGGATTAAATTTGAAGAAAGATATGATGATAATGAATATGAAACCACTACTTTCTATTTTGTAGGTGATAAATCCTTATTAATGGAGCTTGTAGGCAATAAATATTCTGATGCTGAAGGAATGACACTTAGTATCGAATGTCCTACTAACTGCATTGATACATGTAATGCAAGTGTAGAAATTTCTCCATCTAAAGATATTGACGGTGCTGTTACTGATTACGAATGGACCGATATTAACTTACCATATGAGGTTATTGATACACTTATTGATATGGCTTTATCAAGATAATCATTAGAAAGAGGATGTATATAATTTATACATCCTAAGGGTATAGATACTATCTATACCCTCTTTATTAATATAAAACACTATGTTTCATATCAAATTCATATTTTCTTTTATCAAATAATGGATGTTTATTTCTTTCTTCATTACAATATTCATTCTCAATAATATAATTTACTGCTTCTCCATTATTTTCATACCATTTTTTTCCATAAGTATTTATAATATAATTAATTATATTATCTTGAGTGTTGTATAATGATATCTTTTTTACAATACATTCCTTTGTAAGCTGTTCTATTTCTTTTACTAATTTAATATTTCCAACTAATTTATATTTATTATTAACCAAACTATTATTACAAAAATATTGTGGTTTAAACATATATGTTTTCTCCTTTTTATTCAATAACTATTGTTCTAAACACACTAATCTATAAGATTACACGTTTAGCTACCCATTATTAACGAGATATTATATATTTCATCATAATCACTTGATAAATATTTAAGTAGTGTTTTATAAATATTTGTCTGATTTTCATGTAAATAATTACATATATTCTCTGCGCTTTCAAACCACTCTTCTATAGCTGTAGAATTACTCCATCTGTCAAATCCACTTATGGGCGCTATTCTAAGTAACCATTTTAAACCGTCATGTGGTGGTACTATTTCAAACATTGCTGTATCATTTTCTACCAGTAAACAGTCATTATCACAAGTTCTTATTTCATAATTTTCGTCATTTACTATATTTTCATGCTCAAACCAATGTTTTAATAAAGGCATTTTAAAGTTAGATTCATTCATTTTTCTTTTACTCCTTAAGTATTATAATTAATATCTTAATACGAATGTCTATTATCTATCGGAATTTTAGTTTCAAGTTCCAACCATATAGGAGTTGTATATAAATAAGGTTTTATTAACTCCAATGGAATATTTTGTGCTGTTGTACAACCTATTATAATTAAATCAACATTTTCATTTAACATATCCGTCATATGCTCATTATGAAAGGCATTGTGTATTTCAGGAAACTCTTCATAAACATATATTAAAATATTTGGATTATCTTTAATTATTCCTTGCAATTCATCAATTATATTTGTTGTTTTACCGGTTCCTACTGCTCCACTAAATATTTTTGAATTTATAGCGCTTTTAATCATGCTCATTCTCATCCTTATTTAAATATTTTCTTGCTAATTTAATAACATCTTCAAAAAATATATCAGCTTCATAATTATTTTTTGATGCTTCTTCTTTTACATCATCAGCTATATATTTTGCTTCTAATTCAACCATAGTTTTATATTCACTTATAAAATTATTCATATTCTTTACCTCTGTTTATCTTATATTAGTATTATAACACATTATATACATAACTCATGTAGTTATTTGTATTATATGCACGAAATATAGATATAACGTGATATAATGTTTATATAAAAACAAGAAATGAGGGAAATAATATATGTTTTATACTTATAATAAAAGTAATAATTTTTATTACTATAATATAGAAAAAGATAAACATGTATTTATTGGAGATAAAACTAAATTTATCAATTTTTTAGCAAAAAATATTAATTTTTATTCAGATAATTATAATTCAAGATGGAATTGTAAATTACTTGATTCTCAAAATATCACTGGTAATGATTTATCTATTATTCATTATATAGATACAAATATTTACCCAAAAGAAAAAGTTACTTTAAGACCTATTATTTATTATGATGGGAATTTTCGTATTATAAATATACGAAATTATTTAGATGATGCTTTAATTATTGCAAGAACAGATAATATCCAACTTAACTATAAATATATAAGATGTTATAATCCTTATAAATGTAAAAAACGTCATTCAGGCTATCAGTATTATAATAAACCTCGTCATACTTATAGAACTAAAAGACTTAATTCAATCCCTGAATATAAACAATATATTAAAGTTAGAAGTAGGGATAAGGAATTACCGGTTTGGTGGGATGATACTTTACGAAAAGTATCGTGCTGTTGGAAAGACCAACGCAAATTCAAAAAACAATTTAAAGCTGATAATAAATCTATAAGATATAATTCTTATGATGATGAAAAATATGATATTGACGCTTTATTGGAAGAAGATTTTTTAAAGTAAAGGATAAAAATAAAATGATAAATGAAAATAAAGATACAAAATGTCTTGATGTTGGAAATACAGTAGTGTTACAGCACGACCAAGCATGTCTAGTAAGAACATTAAAAAAGGAACCGAAGTAAAAATTATTGGGAAATCAGTAAGAGGTTATGATATTGAAGATAAATATGGAAATAAAGTTATTGAGTGTGGGTGGATTTTGTAATTTCTTTTTAAATTTTTATATTTTTTTCTAATATATGCACGAAATATAACTTATTTGTGCTATAATATATATTGTGATAAGGCAATTTTGGTTACAGTTTCTTATCATATGTTACACATTTTTTTCATATGTGCATCGAGTTATGAAGCGTTTCATAACAGACCTCCTTTTTTGGCATAGGGCTATAGTTTAAATACTATAGCCTTTTTTATTTTATAATAATGCACGAGTTATAGCACTATTGTGATATAATATTAGTACAAAATAAAGATACAAATACGTGTTTCATAGGAAAGGATGAATTATGTGTATATATTACGATGAATTATCAGAAGAAGAATTACTAAAAGAAAATATGTTAGCTGATGACATAGAGCAACAAAAAGAATACATGGAAATGCAGGCTATGTACGAAGCAAATGAGTTGGAAATATAATGAAACTAAGATTTACTTGTAAGTACGTGTTTTAACAGAAAATGGAGAATATTATTATGGATAATACACTTATAGCTACTATAGAAAATTTGGAAGTTAGAAAAGTAACTAAATATAGTGATAAGGATGAAGGTTGGTATCATTTAATAGTTACCTTTGAAGATGAAGATTGCAATAGATTTTATTTTGTTGATGATGATATGTCACGAGAAAGTCGTTATCAGCGTGGAACATTTGGCACACTTAAGTTAAATATTGCTACTTCTGAAAATATTTTAAATGATTTTGGCAATATAAATTATGAAATTCTTGCCGAAATCTATGATTTTATACCGGATTATGATAGAAATAACTGATTTAAATTATAAAAAGGAGATAAAAATATTATGTCATTAATTTTAAATAATGTAACAGATAGAGAAATAGATTTATTAGAAGCCAATAATGTTGATTGGCTACCTACTGATGATTATAAGAAAGATAAAAGTATTATTTTTATGAACGAAAACGAATACAATAAAGCTATGAAACTATTAAATGAAATCAAAACCAGATATTAGGAGTAAACATTATGAATAAAGATAGTTTAATTTCAAAAGATGAATATATAAATGGTTTTAAACCCGGAAGTATTATATATCCTAATGTATTTGCAAGTTTAGTAATAGTGCCAACACGCACTATCTTTAGTGAGTGCGATACCTTTTGGTACTCACCTCACTTTTGAGGACCTAAATAACCTCACACATATGTAAATTATTACATATTGAAATATCAAATTAATAAGAACAAGAAAAAGACACTATATAATAAAATATTGTGTCTTTTCTTACTTATATATTGTCAAAAAAGGAGGTAAATTCATATGAATGAAACAATATGAATTTTAAAACATAACTAATAAAATTATGACTAAATTATTAGAGAACTTCTTTCGTTCCATATATAGTATCGTAATAACTTCATGTTTTCTATTATTTTTTTAAAAAAATTTTAATTTTCTTATATTATTTTTCATTACACGAATTATATATAATTTATGATATAATTGTATTAGAAAATATTTAAGGAGAAAACTATGGAAACGGAGCAAAATACCATTGGATTATCCAATGATTTTATTATTCATCCCGGAGAAACATTAGCAGAGGTATTAAAAGATAGAAAAATGTCACAAAAGGAATTAGCAATAAGAACCAGGATGACAGAAAAATATATTAGTGCAGTTATTAGTGGACAAGAAAATATATCATCTTCCTTTGCAAACAAATTGGAATATGCATTAGGCATAGAAAAAGAATTTTGGATAAACTTACAGGCTAATTACGAAAGAGAGAAAAAGGATGTACGAGAGAATATCTGATATTAAAAACAGACAGATTTTAGTAAATAAGCTAAAAAATAAAATTAATAAAGAAATTAAGATTCACAGGAAAAATCATAATGAATTATATAAATATAATGATGATAAGGATTATGTTGTAAATCAAATTATTAAAGAAGAATTTGCAATGATTAAATTAAAAGAATATTTAGATTATGAATATTCATTTATGGATTATTCTATTAAATATCATGATAAAGATGTTGTTATGTATTATATAGATATAGACCTTATTAATATTTGGTTACAAGATACATTTAATTTTGTAAATAATTATTTAGATAAGGTTGATGAACATAATTATAATGATATTTTATCCATTCTTAATGATAAATATTTAGGAAATGAATTTACAAGTATTTTTGATACTGCTCTATATAAAGAGAAAAATAAAGATATAAAAATATCTATAAATATTAATTAACACCAAGAGGTAATATATATGATTGATATGTATAAATACAAAAATATAATATCTGATTTTCTTGATAAATTAGATGATGAATGTAGGCATCATAAGATTAAAGACATACAAAAACTTTCAAAAAAAGATAATTATTTACTTACTCTCCTATTCTCATGTAAATATAAATTAGCAGATATATTTAATTGTATTGATGATGATAATTGGGAACTTCCAGATACTTATTTAGATATAACACCAACTACTGATGATACTATAACTGAATTAAATGATAAATTATATTTTACTTGTAAGAGTAATTGCGCAGAATGTTATAAAAAGTGCGAAGAATGTGAATATTATTCTATATCTTATAAGGACTTACAAAAAGTTATTAATGAATTAAAAGAGAAAAACAATGATATTAGATAATATCTTGTTCTAACATTTAAAATACCACACGAGTTATATATCTTGTGTGGTATAATTATATTATAAATAAAAGAAACATTAAACATTATTATATACAAGAAAGAGGTTAAATTAAATGAAAAATAATATATATAATTATTTTATATATTATAGAATGATGATTAATGGCACTGAACAGGGCTGCGGAGATTTAATTATTACTACTGATACAAAAATTACAGATTTTAAAACAATCGAAGGTATACATTGGTGGCTTGATGAGATAAAAACCCAAATTTGTAAAGAAATTAATGCTATCTTAAATGCTTCTAATGATGACAGAATAATTACAAATGATAATATTATTATTTCTAATTATAAATTTATCAATTAATAAGGAAAATTGATTATGACAGATAAGAAAAATATTGTATGGTGTAATTTAAATAATTTTCCTTGTACTCATTCAGCACCGGACGATTTAGAAAATTGCAGATATTGTGAAAATTATTCATTTAGTAAATATATGGAATACAAAAGAAAAAAGGAAAGATAATTTATGAATATATTAATATTAACAGATAATAATTCAATGAGAAAAGATATTTTAAAAGCTTTAGATAAACCCTATAATAGGGATGATTACATATGTATAGTGCCTAGTAATGTATGTATCTATACTAACGATTGTCGTTCTTTAAGTTACATTACTGATAAAGATTTAATAGATAAACCTACTATTAATCTACCTGATGGAGATATTGGATATATATTAGGTGAAATAGATAGTAATATAGAAACTATCAAAAATTATTGTAATGATATTGATTTTGATATTATCATAAATGCTTTTAATCCTTATGATAAAGGCGATGCTCTATTTGAATATATTAATTCAATTGTACATTTTGATAAAAATAAAGTATCTCGTTTAAATATTATTGATTTAAACCCTACGATTATTGCAAAAAATTATTATAAAATCATTACTAATTTTAAAAATTTTTAAGGAGAAATAATATGGAATCAGTTAGAAATGGAAATACAATAATTTTCAATAATTTTATTGTATTAAAAGAAGCAGATAATTTTTGGGGTGTATATGAGAAATATCCTGACAATTCATATAACATTAAAGCAATTACATCTGGTACTACTTGTGATAATGCGTGTAAAAAGGCTAAATTACTACAAATTGGTTATGATTTAGCGAAAGAATATAGTTATTATTAATCAATAACATCTATCAAAATATAGCACGAGTTATAATATAGTTATGTTATAATATATTTAGATGTTAAGGATAGATATTAGAAAGGAAATATAAATATGAAAGTATATGAATTTAGAGATTTACATGTATATAACAATAATGACCGCTATCTAGTTCTTGCTGATAGTAAAAAAGAAGCTGTTAAGATAGCTAATAAAGAGAAAAATAAAAAAGGTAAAGATAAACTGACAAAAGATGATATTATAAATGTTTATAAAAATCCAGGATTGATTTTTGAGTATTTATCAGAGGATTAAAAGTAATTTTATAATTTAGCTGATAATAGATAATCTCAGACAATAGAATTTTTGTGTTGGATTTATGGAAGGAAAATATTTATGAAATTCAATGATAATGATAAGATTTGGGTTGTAACAAGAAATCTTGATAATGAAGAAATGACATCTAAATGGTCTGTTGGAGAATTAAAGGCATCTTGGTATTCTGATGATTATGATGGACCTTGTGGTGATGATGAAGTATTAACATATTCTATTAATGGTATTATACAGCCTTTAAGTACTTTAAATATCAATAAATACAATTATGTAGACTTTTCTACTCTCCTATCTTATTTAGGCATAGATAAAAAGATTTATAATTATAGGTCAGGAAAAAATGATATGGAAATGTGGCTTATTTGTCACGCATTAGGTGAAGCTTCTGAAGGTAATGGGTATCATTTAATAGATAATATGGAAAGAAATGATGATGGTTCTCTTCCGGTAGAATTTAAAGTTGGTGGAGTGCCTTTAGACTTTGGTTTAGTTGCTGAACATCTTGATAAATCACTAAATGCTATGGTTAATCGTGAAGCTACTAATCTTTTTATTAAAAAATGCAATAATATAATTTCTGAATTGGAAAATATTGAAGAAAATGTTTCTGATTTAAGTGATGAAATTTTTAAATATGATTGGAAAACAGAAAATTCAATTGCAAAAAATAATTAAAGGAGATGTATTTATTATATGAATAAAAATTTAGAATTAGGTAATAGAATGAAAAACTATTATGAACAAGTATCTAAGACAAAGTTAATGCGTAAATGTCCTGTGGCTATTCGTATTGACGGTTGTCATTTTAGAACTTTTACGAAAAATTTAAATAAGCCTTTTGATGATATTATTATTAAAACTATGCAATCTACAATGAAATATTTATGTGCAAATATTCAGGGCTGTATTTTAGGCTATACTCAATCAGATGAAATTACATTAATACTTACTGATTATAAAAATATTGATTCTGATGCTTGGTTTGATTATGAAGTAGAAAAATTATGTAGTGTATCAGCTAGTATGGCCACTCTTGCTTTTAATCAATTTTTTAAGGAAAATGTCACCCTTTACAAATTAAAAGTCAGCCTTTACAAATTTAAAGCATATGATGGAATTCCAAAATATAAAGATGATATTACAGAAAAATATATTAAAAACTTAGATAAGGCTGTTGAAAATGGTGCAATATTTGATGCTCGCTGCTTTAACATTCCAAAGGAAGAAGTAACTAATTTGTTATATTGGCGACAAAAAGATGCTATTCGTAATTCAATTCAAATGGTAGGTCAAGCTCATTTCTCACAAAAAGAATTAAATCATAAATCATTAGAAGATATAACATATATGTTATGTGATAAAAATATTGTTTGGGATGTATTTCCTAAAGCTAAAAGAATTGGCAGTTGTTGTATTAAAAAGGAAATTGTTATAGAAAATAATAATCCTAATGAGCCTAATATTTATAAAAGGAATAAATGGATTATTGACGATAATATTCCTTTATTTAGGGATGAAAATAGAAATTATATAGAAAAATTATTATAAATATAGATATTTAAAGGGTATAGTTATTAGCTATACCCTTTTACCATATAAAAAATATTAATAAATTAATGAAAGAATAATATGATGTATTGGTAATACTCCCAATACATATATAGTATCGTAATTGATACATAAATTCGTACACTTTTCTTTAAATTTTTAAAAAAATAGTTTATAAATAAAAAATAAGGGTATAGTTATTAACTATACCCTTTATTGTTATTAAAATTCAGACTTGGAGCAAGCCCCATTTCTGATAAAACCTTGAAGGTTTTGTTCTCTTATTAATATATTGTATTTTATATAAAAAGTCAATATTTTATGACTTTATAACTAAATTTCTAGTACCGAAAACTTTATAAATATCTTCCATAGTTATATATTTAAGTGGTTCAATCTTATCATTTGAATTGCACTCTACAGGAACATATGGAATATCATCACAATCATTTACATCAATCCAACCACCACCAAAATATGATAAAATATCATTTATAATCTTAATTGCATCTTCATCTTTTCCAAGAGATAATGAAACTCTTTCTGATTTAATCATATCAGGGATATAAGAATATTTCGGTTCCGGATAATTTTCTTTATACCATTCAAGATTTTCATATGGATTTATATTCTGATAGCTATAGAAAAGACTTCTCATATTTCCATTATATTCAAAATCAATAAATCCACTAGTTATAGTCCATTCTTTATCATTTTCGTGATTTGGCTGCATTACAAACTTAAAATCTAAATCTAAATTTATTTTAGTGTTTCTGTTATTCTATCATTATTTTTCGCAATCAGGTGTGTCGATATTTTTAATGCTTTCTATTTCGACAGTGGCTTTGCCATTTAATTGTGCATAAATTTCGTCTGCTAATTCTTCTGCAAATTTTGTTGCTTGTTCTATGTTTTCCAATGGATAGCCGTTACTGTCTGTGCTGTATACACCACCAGCATCTACTTTGATTCTTATATCATAATTTGCCATTTTCTTTCCTCCTTAAATTTCAGTTTGTTCTTCTAATCTCGTTATAAAGCAAGTAAGAATACAATTATACAAAATAAATTCATTTTTTGTTAAATATCTCTCCTTGCCTTTTCCATAATCATCAATACAATCTTCAAATTCATGCAAAGCATGATTATATTTATTATCCATAATTAGTTTCATGGTTGCGTCTGAACAATATCCCTGCCTTGCCGAAAGCGGCGACACATAAGCGCATTGAATATCATTGTCACAAAATGGAACATCAACCAACTTCTTACATTTTTGTAGCGCAACATATATCTCACTATTAGAAAAATGAGTATCATATCCCGCATATTCTCCCCTTATAAGCAAAGAATTAAGTAATTCTTCTCCTGTCACTGATATAATCGGTTTCAAATATGTCCGAACCATTCCTGTTCCTTTCGCACCTATAACAAAACCGTTTTCTTTCTTGGTTTTCTTTGCTTTAGCTTTTAGTATATTCAACATATAATTTCTCCTATTATATCTATCCAATTCTTACGATTCCGCTATTGTATAACGCAAAGAAAATACAAAACTCACCACTAGCAAACGGAATAACCTTATAGATAATCGCACTCCCTACATTCTTTGTATTTGAAATAAATGACATAATAATCTGCCATGCTCCGACTACACATAAAATAATCTCAAAAACATTCATTACTTTTTATCCTCCATACCAACTTTCTCTTTATGAATTTTCTTTAATTCGCCATAGAACGAATCTAACCTATCTGGACTTCTCATATAATTTCTCCTATAATAGTCACACGAGGATTTTAAACTCGCATAACTTGCCTATTACTTATACAATCACCTCTCTAAATTCTAATTTTCTTTATCATTTATTTTTTATCCATTACACAGAGTATTAGAGAAAAAAATAATGTCAGTGTGTTAATGGCAGTAAGTGTTATAGCAATTATATCTGGTTTTGAACATAATTTTTCAATGAGAATTGAACCGAAAAGGATTACATTAAATGCTATAAAGGATTGTATTTTATTCAAGCTATAAAAAGCCTTTTTGTTTGTCTCTTCGGCTGACAAATCTTTAATTAAATAATATATAAAAAATATTAAAGCCATCGCAATTTCACACTGTGAAATTATTGTAAATATGCTCATAATTTTTATTTTCTTTTAAATCAATCTGCAATCTTCCGTCCTCACAATAAATATGTGTGATTTCTAAATCTCTATGTCTTTTTGCAATCTGATTTAACGAAAGTTTATCACAATTTTCGTAGTTTGATGTAATTGTTAAATCATCTTCTCCAAAAATTGTAATGTCGATGTTACCTTGCAATATAACACCTTGCTCAATCATATTTCTTAATGTCATATTTTTTACCTCACAAATGCTAACTCCTATTACCAGTATGGTCGTACATACCTAGTTCTTCCAGAGCGTCTGCTATATTTTCTTTTATATAATCTTCTGTTACACCATCTTCCCACTCTTCAAGCATTTCTGAAAATCCGTAAACATTCTGGCACAGATAATTGTATATAAAACTTGCGAGACCTTCTGTGCTATAACCGGATACTTCTATGTCGTCGCCTAACTTTTGTATGCTGCCGTCCGGGTATCTTACAAAACCATCTGCACCTACAATAATCTTAGTACCTTTTTTGATAATTTCTGGTGTATCACTAAGGGCTCTATATGTTTTTACATCTTGTGTGTAGGTGAGTATCTGACCAATATTATAAACAGTCTTATCTTTTTCCATATTTTTCTACCTTTCTAAATTTCAGTTTGCCTGTTCAATTTCTACATCAACATCAATATGCAATCTTTTTTTCTTTCCTGTATTAACATCAATACAGGAAACATACCCATTTGTACTCTCCAACAAATGTCCTACTTTGTAAATATCACCCTCAAATCTGAACACATCTCCTTTTCTTAAAAATCCTATCTGCGTAATCATATATCTACCTCCATAAATCTTAATTTGTTAAAGCACCATATTTTTTACAAGTTACATGATTTTCAGCATTTTTATCATATTTCTGACGGATAAAATTTACGATTTCATCAGCACTTACATATCCTTTTGTATCTACTCCCATATTCTTGTCCTCTCTTTCTTTATATATATTATAACATATCAGTATTATAATTCGTGTAGTTTTTAGAAAATAAAATTTTTATATTATTTTAAAATTTAAGTGAGAGATAATATGTCTTTTTGCATACATATATATGTAGGGAAAAAGATATTATAGATAAGAATAATTATATATTTAAATAGTACACGAATTATGAGCATACTATGATATAATAATTTATGTAAGAAAGAGATAAGTTGTTAGAGAAAAGGAGAAAATACTATGATGAATTTAATGAATGTTTCTATGATTGATTTTGTAACAGTTGTTGATAAGACATTAAGTGATGATAATTATACATTATTAAATGTTACTACTACTGATGATAATTCAATCGTTGTACTAAATGTACAGAAAGATGATATTAAATTTTATGTTCCTTGTGTTTTTGAGAGTGATAACGTATTAAACATTATTGCTACAATTAGACAGAGCCTTGTTAATTACTATAGCGTTATTGCTTTAAATATTTTAACAAATAACTATGTTTCATATGCAGCATAGTTCATATATTTAGAGAGTGTTACTCTTCTTTTCATAATCGCTTACTTTTAATAGTAATGCTCTCTATTCTATTGTAACTAATAATATAATGAGTTTAAGTGAGGTAAATATATGATTTGGAATGTTGTTGAAGATTGTAATGATTATAATGATAAACCTACTTGTTGGGCTTGTGAAATTAATAGTCCTATTTATGGTAAATATTTATGGATAACAAAAAATAGTAATGGTTATGATATTGAATATAATATTAATGATGAATTTATTACTATTGCTACTACCCTATATTTATGTGATGCATTTAATCAAGCTGAAAGTTTAATTAAAGAATAATTATTATAATAATTCCATAAAAGCACACGAGTTATGCATACAATATGATATAATTATATTATCAAAAGAAAAGAATTATGTGAGGTAATATTTATGAATAAATTTGACATTCGTATTTGTAGTTGTGGTAGGATTCATACACTTCCATCTAAAAAAATTAATAATGCTATTGAACATAATAAAGACTTCTTATATATTTGTGGTGGCTGCGGAATTGCTACTGTAATCGGAGCTGATGAGGGATATGATTTCTATGATGATAATATCTGCTATGATATGTATTCAAGAACTCTCCCAAAAGAAGATACTGTATTTGATACAGATTTTATGAACACAAATAATCAGTATCATAAACAGATTAGTGAAATCTTTTACTCTAATGGTTATAAAGTACCTATGAAGAGTGGTATGGATGCTACAGATTTTTATGTTGGAAAATTTTCTGATAGATGGCATCCTGATTTCTACAAAATTCAACGTAATGATGTTACAGTAGATGAAATTATGGATTTTATTGATGATTTTAATAAAAATCGTACAACTGTTGATATGGAAAGATTAATTGATAGACTTCCAGAGGATGTACTTGAGGAATTATCGGCTTTATATATACCAAGTCTTGATTGGACTAATACAAAATATGATAAATTTATAAAATAACACAAGTTATATATATAGAAAGACGAAAGGATGATTGTTATGTTTAGAGAAGATAACAACACATACTATAGACCGGATTGCAACGATACAAACCATGCTGATAAGATTGTCAGACAACCGAAAAAGAAAGCATTACTTGACACCAAACAATATTATTTAAGAGCTGCAAAACGCAGATTGTGTCATGTGTGTCACGTTGACCCGGACAATCATAACGAAATAGAGTCGATAAAACGTACGATACACAAACTAGAACACGAAATCGAAACGATACAAAGTATGGATATTTCGCACAAGAATTTACACAAGTGTAAGAAATTAAATCAAGATAAAATCTTGGATTACTGTGTCCGTGTGTTGGAAGATTCCAAGAAACACAATATCTATTTTATTACTGCTGAAGATATTGCATATCAACTTAACACATATGTGTATCTTGTAAAACAATGCTTCACAAAAATGAATCATATGGGATTGCTCTCCCAACCTGAACATAAAATGCCACACGACTGTTACAGACCAAAACGTACAGAATATGACACAATCGACAGCGGATGGGCTGGCGATGTCTATTACATCCGATAATATCATACGTCCCAATATGGATTTCCATACGGGGCGTATTTTATTAGAAAAGAATAGTCTGATAAACGTAACATTATAATTTACTATATAAAGACCACACGAGTTATAGATATATTATGCTATAATGTATGTATAGAGAAAAAATAAGGAGTATAAAATAAATGGGTATTTCAGATTATGATGATTTAGATAGATTGGAAAAAATTATTAGTGAATATGGCTCTATTGAAGAATTAACATCTGCAATCCATGATATTGCTATTAATGAAAGTGTTGGATTTGATATGGATGATTTTATTGATTATCTTGAATGTGATAGAGCTTATCAGAAAGGACATTATTAATATGGATAATAATACTGCAAAAGAAATCATAATTGAATATCTTTTTGCTGATTATAATATGGATGTATTGAATAGATACCTTAATATTAGTGACCAGGACCAATTACATAGAGAAGCACTATTAAATGAGGCACTTAGAAAAGCTGTTATTTCTTTAGGCAAAGAGGAATAGATAATTTATGAATGTAAAAGAATATAAAGTATTTCGTAATGTCAATAAAACAACTAAAGAGAATAATCTTATTGCTCTTGATAGTAAAAGATTATTTGATTTATCTTTACTTGATGATTTAAATATTTCTGATAAAGAAAAAGACCTTATTATTAATGATATAAAGCATATATATAATAGTAATTTAACATCATTTTATGGCAAAATCTTTGATGATTTTAATGCTTGTAATGGTATTGCTGAATATCATAAGCATAGAATATTTTCTGAACAAGGAACTCATTTATATACTATATTTGAGTTGTATAGTGTTAAAAATTATTCTAAAACTTGTGAATCAATTTATGATACTTTTTATGATGTAAAAGAAACAATCTTATCATCAAATTATGATGCTCCACTTGATGATATTGAAATATAAGGAGAATTTATGGAAGAAAAAAGATATATGAATTATAGTTTAGCTACATATCATACTAAAGATGGAAAAGAATATAATTATATTTCCTATTTATACCATGAAGTAAATGACCGTGGTGATGAAAAAAGAGACACTTTTACAAATATGGAATATTTTATTATAGATGTAAAATCTGACATCTTTAATAATATTATGGAATCAACCGGGGGTTTTGTTGCAAACATGACAACAAGACTATTTGAAAAAGAAAATTTAGATGTTTCTTATCTCATGCTTGTTGCTATTCCACAGCCTAATAACAATTTTGTTTTCAAGTTTGCTTATTTTGATAATGAGTTTAATTTGTTAAAGACTTATATAGATAATAATTATAACGATTATAGATATTTCAAAAATAAATTTAAATATTGCACAATTAAAAAATTAGGAAGTGTTTTTGATTTAATATCAAATGAAAAATTTCATAATATTACAAAAGATATTTCTTATAACACTTCTTGCGATTTTGATTTAATTGTTGATGGACAGCCTATTGATGAAAATGTTATTTTATATTTTAATGATGTGGATTTATTGCTTACACCATATAAAAAAGAAAATTTAGCAAGAAATAATATAGAAATTGACCATTTTGAATTTAAAATTGCTTATAATGGTATTGAATTTGTTTATTTAAAAGGCATTGCTATTGATACTAATGGCGATACTATTAAGGATTTTCAAACTGATGCGCACTATTCCAAAAAAGGTATTGCAACTATTGAACAATATAAAAAATTAAAGATTAAAGAATTATCTGATTACTTTGGGTATCAATATGATGGTCCTATTTCAATTGATGATTTTTCTATCTCTATATCTTTAGATTTTGCTAAAAATAATTCGGATAAGTTTTCTTATTCTCCAGAGTTATTAAAAATTAAAACTAATGAGTTAGATGAATTAGAAAAATAACAATTATATATTTGAAAATATTTAAAGGGTATAGTTTTTAGCTATATCCTTTATTTTTAACCAATTTTATAATTTACTATACAAAAACTACACGAGTTATAATACGGATGTGATATAATATATTTAGAAACAAGGAACACAAATAAATAATGAAGATTTAATATATACAAAGGGATGATATTTATGGAAAAGCCCCCAACACTAAAAGAATTATTGAATAATCGAAAAGAAAATCATGAAAATTCAATCATTGTTACTACTACTAAAGATAAAGACTTATTCAAAGGTGATGTATCTGAATTACCGAAAGCATTATTAAATATTCCAATTTACGCATGGGATAAAAGAGACGGAATATACATCACAATCTAGTAAAGAAAAGGAGTGATTTCATATGTTTACATTATCATCTATAAAAATTGGAATGAAATATCAGAATGTAAGAAATGAAATTATTAAATCAAAAAATCTCATTATGAGATGTTTACCAGCTTCTTGTAATAGTAACTATAATGTAGTAGAAAATCTTGATACAAAAGAAAAAGTTTATATATTGAGAGATTGTGATACAGGAATTATCACAGATGTAACTACAGATTATTATAAAACAATTATTATGGAACGTAAAATAGGCAAATAAACAAAAATTTCTTTAGAAGAATGGAAAATATTATGAATGATGAATATAGAATTGAAGTAGATACAGGAAGATGTGTTTATGGTTTTACAGATACGTTAGCAGAACTTCTTGCAGATGTTAAATTTGAATATGGAAAGAAAGAAGCAGAAAAAGTGTCTATATGGACTAAATCCTCGAAAGAGGGCGATGAATATGTAAGTGAAGATAAACTGATGCATATTTGGAATATTGGAAAAAGTTAATGAAACGATGATTTACTGTGGAAAGTGAGTAAAAACGGTATAGATAAATTAGAACAAGCAATAGAAAGCGAGAATTTAGAAAGGATATTATTATGTGGAATAAATTTCCTAACACGCCACCTGACATACCTGAAACAGAAGATTTCGGAATTGATTATGAGGTAAAATATAAATTGCCAAATGGAAAAATCGAAACAACAATAACAGAATGGTTATGGGAGAAAAAATGGAATTGTATTTATCCGGTTATTGCATGGAGAGAATACTCTCCTATTATTCCATTTAGACATTGAAACGATGATTTAGTTAGAAAGGATATTAAAAAATATATGATGGATTGTAAATTTTTAGTAATAGAAGATACAACATCTTATCATGGAGATGTGTTTGACCATCCAGATTACAAATATACTTGTGAAAAATGCAAGCGAGAAATTATTCCTTTTCTTCATTGCAATGAAGAAAAATGCAAAAATTACACAAAAAAATCAGAATAAATCGGAAATTTCTTTAAGAGACTATGAGTAAGTATTGGAATTGTGATTTAGATAGGAGTGATTGAAATAGATTATAAAATAGGTGATATAGTAAAAATATCTGTTTATGTAACAGAAAAATGGAGCAGATTAGTTACTTGTAAAATCACCAATAAGTATATAAGAAATAATACTACTTATTATTCTTTGCAAGAAATAAATGGAATTTATAGAGTAAGTAATGTAAAAGAAAACAGATTCATACTTGATTAACATGAAACGGAAATTCTCTTAGAGAAAGTGAGAAAATAATATGATTACTAGAGAAATGATTTCTAATGGATTTAAAAATAAAGTAATTTCTATTGAAGATGATTATGTTGGATGTTTAGGTATTTGTTGTAAAATAGGTGATATTGCTTTTTATTTTCTCGGTTCAGAAGATGAAAATTTAACAAAAGTTGAATATTGGAAAGCATATACATTAGATATGACAATAGATATGATTTACAATATTTTAAAAGATGATAAATCTGCGGAAGAAAATGGTCTTGATGATTTTGAAATTAGTTATTATGAATCAGTTTTAGCATAAGGAGAATTATTATGACAAAGAATGAATATGATATGAAGATAGAAAAAGCTATGAAAAGATATTATGATACATTAGAAAAATGTAATCCTTTTAATGTTAAAAGTAAATATGTTACTTGCCGTAGCTGTGGTAGTAAATTAAATAGAGAATATATGGCTAAAAATTATCTTCATGTTATCATTAGCCAAGTAAAATGTCCTGTTTGTAATAGTGAAGTTGGTCTTTATTCCAAAACTTTTAATGAACGAATTAATAAGGCTAAAGCATATTATGACAAAATTAAAGATAGTAAAAGTACAATAAAAGAAGATACTACTACTCTATCTTATACACTTAAAGATGTTATAAAAACAACAGAGGATAGATTTGATTATATCTTAGAAGAACATAAAACTTCTGATTTTACTGAAATTATTGGTATTATTGGTGGAGATGTTCTTACATTAAGAGTATATAAAGATGGTTCTGTTTGTGAGAAATAAAGGTGGGCTGACTATGGAAATTAAAATGAAAAATAACGGATTATCCTTTAATGCTATTTTATCCGCAGTATCAGATGTTTGCTATGAACATTCAAAATATGGTTTCTTAAATACTTCAAAGGATAATTTAGTAAATATTTTATATAATAGTGTTTTTGATGATTTTAATACTGTTTTAAATTGTATTATATTAAATAACAAATCTATAAGTTATGACATAATCGTACATGCAGACGAAAAGAAAGATTATATTTTTGATAATATATTTGATTGTGATTATGATACTCTTTATTATGGAATTATTAATGCAATTAAAAATACTACTAATATTAATTTTTCAGAAAATAATTATAATATTAAGTATGCAATCCAGTTATTTGTACAAAATATAGCGCTTGTTATTCAAGATGTACAATCTGTAGATGTTTATAAGTATTATAAATCTTTTGATTATAATAAAAATGATTTTGTTTCTATTATGCCAAATGATTTAAAAGAACTTGCAGAAATTATTATTAAATATAAAAGTAAATATTATAATAATTTTGACATTAAAAGATATATGAATGAAATAATAGATGATATGTGTACTATTTATCCTGATACTATAAATTCTTTAAGAACTGCTGCTACTTTAAGGAGTGATTAGAATGAATGAATTAAATTTTTTACAGAATAAAACAATTTATAGAAATATTAAAACTAAACCATTTTATAAGGATTTAGTTATTGTATATGATACAAAAAAGACTGTTATCGACAATGATGAAAATAATATTGTTATAGAAAAAGAAACATTTGTTACTCATAAAAATAATTTAATTAATATCAATAATATAGATGATATTATAGATACTAATTTTGAAGTAAAAGGTTTTTATCGCAATACCGGAAAATTAAAACTTTTAAACAAAGAAATCTATCATAATATATTACATGGAGATTATACAAATTATGATGATAAAATAGTTCCATTTGATGAAGATAAATATTTAAGTGATAATTATATACCTATTATATTTGATATTGATAATCTTTTTACGGATTTAGATGGTAATTATTTACCTATGCCTATACATATTACAGATAATATTTTAGATGGTCATATGACCAATGCCCATTATGATTTAGATGCTGTTATTAATCGTCTTAAAGATGAACCTACTATTTTTGCTCTTGGTACAATGCCTTATAATAGAGATATAAAAGTTCCATTAGAAGTCAAAACAATTCCAATTTATAATCAAATGGATAAAGCTGATAAAATGCTTGATTTTTACATTGTTCCATCACAAGACTTATATAATATTTATATAAGAAAAGGTATGGATGATAGGGGTTGGTTTCTTGAAACTATGTATGGAATAAAAAAGAATTTAGTATTAGAAAGGACCATTTATGGCAAAATTAAATTACAATGAAATATCAGAAAACTATCAAAATATAGCTCCAATAGAATGTGGTATGTATCTTTCATCTTGTCTTGATGATGAAGATAGAACACGTTTAAGAAGCGATTGGGAAACTATTGGTGGTTGTAATACAATTCCCTGGTGGAAATGGTGCTATGAAAATATTAGAGTAGTATATTAATTAGAAATTTATCTATATATAATTACCTCACTTTAAAAGAAACTGTACATATGTATGGTTTCTTTTGTTTTACATTTTTTATTAATAACACGAGTTATGTATTATATATGATATACTATATACTAGTAATTAGAAAGACATTAAAAAGGAAGAATAAATTATGTCAAAGCGAAAATTTGATTTTATATTAGTAGAAAATAGATTTTATAGAGATATTTTAAGAATATATCCTAATAATACATATATCCATAGTTTTGATGATAATTTACCTGAAACATGGGATGATGTATATAAAGTATATTACTCTTTTGCTATTATAAGACAATATTTTGATGATAATAATAAAAATATTGTAGACTATTCTGACGTATTATTAGATATGTATGTGGATGAATGTAGTATTATCCCAGATTTATCTCAATTTATTTTATATGTAATAGATACCGGAGAAACATATGATTATCCAACTTTAGGACAGCCTGCAGCAGAATGGAAAATAGAGAAGGAAACTTATACTATTCAAGAAGTTAGTTTAAATGAAGAAATATTTGAATTTCGTGAAAATTATAATTTTTCAGTTTTTAACAATTGGACTAATCAAGGATATAGATTTTCTTTTGATAAAGATACTACTCTTCTATTTTGTAATTGGCTTAATAAAGTTAATGAATACTTATTTAAGAAAAGACGATTTAGTATTTAAAAACATATAACAAAGCTTTTCTTATCTTTAAATATTTTGTAAAAATAACACGAGTTATAATATGCTTATGGTATAATATATATAGAAAAACAAAAGGAGATAATTTTATGGATGCCGGAGGCGGTTTATTATTTAATGATGATAATATAGATATTGAAAATAGATTATCTGATACTAGAGAAACTTCTTATAAGGTAAAATCTTATAAATCAGAGGATTATTTAAATTCATGGCAAGATGAACGTGAATCTGCTATTTCAGAATTAAAGTCTTATAGAAAAGAGATATTTCAGAAATTTATGAATGATTGTAATTTCCATGATAATTTTTTCTATGATATGTGTTATCGAACACATATTTGCACAATTTACACTACTAAGCCTGGATTATGGATTGGTAAAAATGGAAAAAATATTAAATATCTTACTGAAATTCTAAGAAGTAATGGTTGGAATGTAAAACTAAAAGAGATAAAAGGTACATATTTAAGTCTTTAAATGCAATGAAGTATAGGTTTTATTATTAAACAAAAATTCAAGGAGAAAATCATATGAAATTTACTAAAAAACAAATCATGGATGCTTTCCTACTCTTTTTAGATGATGCTCTTTCTGGTTTTGAATGTGAGAAAATAGAAAAAGAAGGAAATTCTAATTGTGATAGATGCGATTTATGTATGATGCAGCAGTATTTGAATAAAGCTAAATCCGGAAAACTTCCTAAAGTCGCAGTACAAAATAATGGAGAAGATTATCCAAATATTAATTAAGAAAATGAATTGGATATAAAACGATGATTTCAGGATTATAGGAGAAAAACTTATGTATAAAGAATTAAGTAAAGATGAAAATTTTTCAAAATCTTACCCTACATGGATAATTGCGTATTGTGTTGACAGCAATTCATTTTTTGTAACAAATCAGAGGCATTTCTTTTGGGAATACGATAATGAATTTTCCTGTGAGAACGATGCCATAAGTTACTTTAAAACTCATTTGGATGAATTTAAAACAATAAGAAATGAGATTTTGAACTCAACTGGTGGTTGGAAAATAAGTAGTGATTTATATTTGGAAAACACAAGAGAACGTTTTAAAATATAATGAAATAGAATTGAGGTAAATAATATGCATGATATAAATGGTAACGAATTACATATTGGTGATAAGGTTGCTTATATTTCCGGAAAAAATATATGCTGCTGTTTAGAAATAGGACATATAACTAATATTTATCAGAAGAAAAATAGTACTTCTTATGAATGTTCAGTAGACGGACATCCACATATTCTATCAAGCCGAGTATTACTATTAAATGAGGGATAAAAATGTCATTAGATAACATAAATGTATTACATAAAATAAAAAGTGAAGATTTGATTTTTTCAGATGATATTGAGGATGATAGAACCAATACATATCTTACATTGAATGATTATGATTGGGTGAGTTATAAATTATCTACTCGTTTTAGAACTAAAGATATGGGTTTATTAAATGTAGAATTTGAGTATGTAGGTTTTACAACAGCTTTTATGTATATAACTAAACAAAACGATTGTAAGACTATAGATATTACTTATAATTTTTCAACAGATATTTTTAAAAAACATATCATTGATTTTCTTCAAAAACATATTGCATCATGGGATAGTCAGTATGCTTTTAACGGAGAAGAAGAAGTTATAGATTTTTATAATGATGTATTAGAACATGGAACTGTATCAGGAATAGGTAATCATATTATAAATTAAAAGGAATATAGATTATGGATATTAAAATTTGTTGCAAAAATTGTGATTATCATATATACGAAGATATTACTAAAGGTTATGTATGCTGTAATGATGAAAGTGATTGTTTAGCTGAATGGACTGAAGATGATTTTTGCTGTAAATATTTTAAGCCTAAAAATATTGAAAAGGATGATTAAATGGAAGGAAAATTCAGAAAAAGCAAATATGGAAATAGTCTATATATGACAGTTCCATTATTTGAAGAAAAACTTTCTCCTTATAGAGCATTTTGCGGTCAGCCGCATATGTATCTATTAGTATGGGAAATAGATAATACTCTCACTGCTACTTTAGGTATTGGTGATTTAGATGATTTTGATTATAGAAGGGATTTTGAAAATCCTACTATACCTCTTATTCATGAATTAATTAATTGGTTAAAAGACCATGAAAATGCAAAAATAAATGATATAGGTGATGTTGGTAAAATTATCAATAGCTTCTATTGGGAAGGAGATATTGATGAGGATGATTATTATTAAGGTAAAAGGAAAATTTATCAGTATTTAGGAAGGATTATTATTATGAAATATTTTTTATATGAGGAAACATTATGGCAGTTATTTTATTGTAAGTATAACAGTCCTAAAAATATAGATATTATCAATAAATTTATTAAGCTCAATTGGACTCATTATACTCATGCTGAAAAATTTAATAAAGATAAGTATGAAGCTTATGATGGCCATTCTATTACTAATGATGAAGATGTATATATTTTTTATACTACTGATAACAAAGCTGAATTATGGCAGATTGGAAGTAAAGTAACTGATTGTCAATATGTTATTATTCCTAATCTTTATCATATTAGAAAAATTGGAGAATTAATAAGTAAGATTTAAGGAGAAAATTGTATGAGTAAAGTATATATATTATCGGCTGATACATATGAAGAATGCTGGGGATGTGAAATTACTGTATTTGGGGTATTTACAACTAAAAGAAAAGCTCAAAAAATAAAAGCTGAGTTGGAAAAAGAATATAGTTATATCTTTCAGATAGATGAATTTAATCTTGATGAACTAGCCGATGTTTATATTGGTGGGTTTATAGATTAATTATATTGAGAAGAGTTTTAATTATTAGTGATTACTACTCTTCTTTTTATGCATAAAAATACACGAATTATAACAGCCTTATGATATAATATATTTATAGAAAAGAGAGAAATAAACAATAAATACATAAGGAGTAATTTCTATGAGTAAGGATATTTTAAGATGTGAAAATTGTCAATATTACAATTATGATTCGTCTACAGGTACTTCTGAATGTAATCAGTATGATAATATGACCGAGGATGAAATTGAAAAATATTATACCAATGGTGAATTTGGCTGTCCTTATTGTAAAGTATATGAATTTTAAGAGGTATTTTTATGAAAGCATATTATACAAGACGTTTCACTGCACTAGATAAATTTGAAGGTATTGTAGACAAGATTGCTATTTATGATAGATTAGGTAATATAAAAAGTATTCATACTATTCAAGTTGATAAAAACGGTTATGAGTACTATGAAGTAGATAACCCTTTTGATGAAAATGGTTTATTTACAGATAAGATTAAAGATGCTATTTTATGTATCAGAAATGGGTATGCAGATTGTATTGTCAAATCAAATTTCTTGAATATGCTTATATTACATAAATATATTGATGAAAATTATGGAAAACCATTACGAGATAAAACTATTGAAGGATTTAAAAATACTAAATTTGCTTATGCTATAAAATTAACTTTCTATAACTCATTTACCAATGATGGATTATATTTGTCGAATAACAATAATAATTTATTATTTTTTTACGATAAAAATAAAATTATGACTTTTGATAATATTGAAGATGCAAAGAAATATAGACTTAATCTTTTCAATATTGCTCAAAATTATTTTAATGAATATATTGCTTCTGGTAAAAATGAAACATATTTAAAAAATTTCGATGAAACATCCGTAATTAAATATATGTTTAGAGACTTGAGAAAAAATAGAGACACGTTTGACTTAGATATTGTACAAGTAATTAAATAACATAAGAAAGGAATTTATTATGTATACCCTGATTGGCAGATTTTTTGATACTATTGAATGGACAAATTATTATATAGAAAATAATAATAATGATAATATATTTTTTAAAGCTTCGGATGAAAATGATACAAATACTCTTATAAACGATATATTGAGTTTAGTATCTGAAGATGAATTATATAATTATTCTTTATGTTTAAATAGTCCGTGGTCTATTACTAATATGATTTTTAAAATTATATATGATAATACATTAAATTGTTGGAAGTGTACTTATTCAGTCTTAGGCTGTGAAGGTGTTTATACAGAAATTTATGGCTATGGGATAACTCCAGATAATGCTTTCAATGATTGTAATGAAAGATATTCATTATTTCAAGCAAAATATAATCCTAATGATGAGTCTTTTTAAATACTAGCATAATATAAAGGGTATAGCTAATAACTATACCCTTATATTTATAATTCTATACAAGAAGGAATAATAAAGGAATAATAAATTCTTCAGGTTAATCTCTATCATTCTCTTCAAGTTCTTTAATAATATTATTATCTTTTGCATAATTAAGTGTTTTTTTAATACGATTTGAAACAATCACATAGTTTGCTTTTTCCAATAAAATAGTTGTTCCCTGTAATGTAGTTTCTATTCCTTTTTTGAAAAATGCATTTTTTTCATCAAAAGTATTATTATATTTACTAATAAGTTCACATAAATGTTTTGGGTCTAATCCTCTTTTTGTATCATTTATATAATCATTATTAAATCCATATCCATAAGCAAGAAGCAGATGCATAAATGGTTTACAAAACATAAGTCCTTCATCATTTTCTTTATTAGTCATATTACCCTGATTATCTAAACAATTAATTTTTAAATATTTATTATATATTTCTTGTACTTTATTATCACATTCTCTCCAAGTGTCACTATAATCGAATGATTCATCAATTTTTTGATATTCATTCATTACACTATCTATATATCTTTTAAAATCTTTATCTTTTAAACTGTTTTGTGGTTTATAAGCACTACTAGGACATAGAAATGTCTTATTATTCTCTTTATCATAATCATCTAATATTTCACATTCATATCCACCAGCTAACATTAGTGGATATATCATTTGATTAAAATATTCTTTTTCTTGGTCATAAGGTACTTTTTGATAATCATAATAATATGATTTGTTATAAATTGCTCCTAATCTTACGCCATTTCTAAATAATTCATAAGTTTCATGATTATTGGAATGATTTAAAAAATATATATCTCCTGTATTTTCTGTCAAATCATCAACAAATTTTTTCAAAAATTCAGAACCAGTTATATTTTTATCTGAATTTTCATCTTTACAATAAATTTTAATACCTGAATATAATTCCATTTTTTTTATTTCCTCCTGATTATTAATATTTACTGTTATTGTATTTTCTTTTAATGAAGGTTCTAACTGTATAGTGCCATTTTCTATTGCTTTTATTACAGCTATTATTAAACAGGTATCTTTTACATTATCAATTAAAACATTTTCTGCGTCTGTCCATGCTTTCATAATTTTTAATTGAGGCCTTATTAGCTCTTTTAATGTATCATTACTTGTTTTATACACTTCTTCTAGCCTCTCTGTCATTATTTCGGCATCTAATGTATTATTATCAATTCTACAGCTTAATCTTATTAAACTTCCTAAATCATATTTTTCGTCACCATGCCACGAATCGCTCACGATATGATTAATTTTATGTAATGAAAAATTAACGATATAAAATATTCTTAATAAACATCTACGCTTTAGTTTAGATGTTGTTTATTTAATATTTCATTTCTTCTCATATTTATAAGTCCGGTGCCTATCTTATCTAACAAACGTAAATTTTGTATTGTTATTGTGCCATCATTATTAAATATTAGTTTACTATCTTTATCAACTACATCTTCTTCCACTTTCAATATTTCCTTAAAATTATCATAATACTGAAAATGTACTATATTATATTCATATGTATTATTTGTCCTTTTTACTAAATATAAGCCATGCCTTTTATACATTAGCTTTTCTGCTTCTGTTGGATTATGATTTTCTAGCGTAATATATTTTGTCATATTATATTCTTCTATCTTTCTAAAAAATATTAGCTTATTCTAACTCTAAATCATCTTCTTTTTCTGCTTGAAATTCATTTAGCCAACCATCTCTATCGGATGAGAGTTCTTTTAACCAGCCCTCATAATCCCATCCACTTCCCTGTCTTACATCATCTGTTACATCTGCTAAATATTTTGCTAATTCTTCATCTGTCATATTTCTGATTATATCGGCATTTGTTTGTATATTTCCCATTGTGTTTTTCTCCTATTTTATAAATATTTTTAAATATTTATTCTCATATATAGTATCGTTGTTTGGTATACTTTTCGGATATTTTATTTCAAATATTTACTGTATTGTTAATTCTTCATATATTGTATCAGTTAATGCTGATTTATCCTCTTCATTAATCAGCTCTATAATAATATCACTATTCTCAATTAAACACTCTGCGATTATATCTGAAATCTCCATTGCGTTCATAATTATTAAATTTCTCCTTTGTTTTATGTATTAATTATATAATTTCCTTAGTATTTTTTCTCTATATTAAATTCATATGGAAATTCTTGTATTACAATTTTAGTTGGTTCACATTGCTCTAAAAGATATTCTATTAAGTGAGATTTGCCATCTGTACTATTAAAATTTATTTTATCTTTATCTACATTTATATTTTCTATCATAAATCTTCTCCTTATTAATAATCTATTCTTATATATTTAGTATCGAAAAAGCTTAATATTTTCGAGCATTATTATATGTTTTTTCTATATTTTAACATATATAATACATTTTTCGTGTATTATCTAATTATTATTTTTACAATATTTACATTAAATATAGCTATCTTATGATATAATTAATATGTAAAAAATATTTAATAAAGGAATATAGGGAGAAAAATGATTATGAAATTCTTATTAAAATATGGTTATGAATTTGGTATGAATAGTGGCCCACAAGGCGAAATGGGATTCACTAAGATATATTATCATAATGGTCCTGAAGTATTATGGGTAACTATTAATCCTAATACATATAAAGTCCATTTCTATAATGAATATGATTGTGGTGGGCTTCTTAATAAATTGACTGTTTATATTCCTAAATCTATAAGATATGATGAAGATGCTTTCATATCTTGGCTTAAAGAACAAATATATGGAGAATGATTATGACAAAAATAATTTATTACATACATTACAATAAAGAATGGTATTATTGGATTGATTTTATAAAAGATAAATATAAAAATAAACAGATGATTGATGACATTAAAAATTATAAAAATAACCTCTAGCTTTTAAACTAAGAGGTTATTATTTTTATCTTTTTATTTTTTTACAGCTTTAAGATTTGAATATATATCTTGTAATTCATTAATTATTAGTTTTTCTGGGAAAGTAATACAGGTTACAATATCAAATATTTGTGTCATTGATATTATTGCTCCTATTACAACAAGTACTGCACATATTATATAAAATATTGCACCTCTATTTAAATTCTGTTCATCTGTATCAGCATAACTTTCTTTGCCTTTCATAAAACATTTTCTGGCAAAAATAAAGCAAACAATACCTACTATTAACCAGATAATACTTGTTGCAATTTCACACCTTACATATTTTGTACATAACTGCTGCAAATATGGTAATACATTTGATGATGTCCAATCTATTGCTATACCAAATTTATCAGCTAACGCATCTAATATTTTTATTATCTCTTCTGACATTCTATTTTACCTTTCTATTTTTTTACAAAATTCTTCAATTTTTGGTTTTATAACAAGTTCTGTTACTACATCTCTGATAATTTCTGATGATTTTTCCATAACATCTGTATCAGAAATATCCTTATCATCAATTCCGAATACAAATTTACGGTATTCAATATCATTAAGACCTAAATATTCTTGCAATGAACATGTAATGGTTTTATCTTCATGCCATTTTTCAGTTAATAATTCCCATTCATCAGGTGTTTTATCTAAATATTTAATCATAAATCATACCATTCTTACCTTTCTATTTTTTTACTTATATACAAATGAATATTAGTAGTTCATTTAATGCCGCCTTTTAGGGCATAGTCCAATTCTTTTTCTACGTTTCCCTGTTCAATTTGAAACATAACTCTTTCCCATTCTCCATATCTGCACCACTCTAATTTCGTGAAATAATCTTTTTCACAACTTTTTAGATATTCAGCCTTCGCATCTTCTCTATTATTTATAATTGTTACAAATTGTACGTTATCACTTTTGTTATGCTGTACCGTTAGTCTATATTTCATAATATATTATCTCCATTTTTGATATATAATTTTCTTTTTCATTTGTTTTGTTCTTTCAATATATACAATTCTTATTTTGTTTTTCTCATATATCTATTATAACATATAAATCTTATAATTCGTGTGTATTTCTTTAAATATTGTTATATAAAAACTACACGAGTTATGATATGAGTATGATATAATAATTACATAAAAACAGTGAGGTGAATATTTATGAGATTAAGATATCATGAAACAATATATTTAATTAAAGAGGTATGTACAAATGATATAGGTATTGAATTTACAACTTTTGACAATAAGAAATTATATCATCCTGTTGCAGTAGACATGGATGAACAATATAGACAAATATTTATTGAAAGAAAAATGAACCAATTAACTCTTTCTGGATATTTAGAGGTGTTTGAATTGGAAGAATGGAATTAATTATGGATAAGAATACTGCGGTTAGAACTGCTACTATAGATGAATGTATTACTCTTCTTTCATTTGTTTTGCAAGAAACAGAAGAAATATTTAAAGCTGAATATGATGAAAGTTATGATTTTGAGGGAGCTGAAAAGTTATGTCATGAAGCCTACTGTGAAGGCTTAACTGACGCTATTCAAAAAATATCTAAATTAAAACACAAAAATATTTAAGGGAGAATATATGAAAAAATTATTTATTTGTTTAGTTGAAATTTTGTTAATTTTGTTTTCTGGTTTTGTTATTGCTCTTGCATTTTTGAATATTTTAAATTGGATTTATAATATTATGCTTTTTCTTGGCAGTATTTGTATACTAACATATATTTACATTAATAATTGTAAATCATAAAATTTTTAATAAAAAAATAACACTTAAGGTATTTCTACTTTAAGTGTTTTCTTTTTGTGTTAAATATTCTTATGCATTGCTTTTATATGGTCAAGTCTTTTATTAATTTCTTCACATGTTTTCATAGTATCATTAGCTATTTTTATAGTATCTATACTTACAAGTATTGCTTTAATTGCAATAAATATAGTAATAGCAGTCATAATGTATATAATTATTGGTAACATATCTTTATCCTTTCTCTTTAATTAAATCTTTCGGTATTACTTCATGATTTCCAAAACCATTATCATAAATTTAATCCTTATTTTGTACATATATAGTCTTTATATCGTTCTTTATGAATTTCTTAGCATGTTTTATCCCAAATAAAGAATGCTTTATAATGAGGATATACAGCATTTTTGATTTCATATAAGCTATCATCAATAGCAGTATTATAAACAGATGCAGCTTTAATATTACTTTCTGTACTATCCAAATCTATTTTTTGAGAATTTACTCCATCAATAAGTTTTTGCATATCAACAATAGCATCTTTTGCCTTTATACAATGTATTACTTCTGTAAGCAGTTTCTTTTCATTGTCATCAGTCAGCATTGCTCGCCATTCTACTATATTATCTAATAAGTACTCTCTATCAATTAAGTCCATAATTCTTAATTCTCCGTTTTATATATTGTTAAACTAATTTTATGCTTAAATTATATTCTGATTTTTTATCTATACTTGGAAGTAGAATTTTATTAGTTTTTACCATTTCGTCTACATCTTCATATGCTTCATCTAATTTTCCTGTATCTTCAATTTCAACTTCCTCATATTTTGTATAAGTTTCTACTATTTTAACTGTAACTATCATTTGTTTAATTCCTTACATTATTTTTTTAATATATTACCAACCAATATCTTGAGGGGTAATCTGTACAAAACAATTTGTTTCTTGTGACTTTCCAAAATTTACACCAATATAAACATTATTGTCGATTAAACTTAGTTCATTACTTGAAATTTTAAAAAACTTAGTAATATACCACGGCATTTTATTTTTTATCCATGTTAAACGCATTACATCATTATTTAAAAGCTTTTTATATAATGAAAGCATTTCTTCATTCTGAATTTTCTTATCTTTTTTGTCTTTTTCTAACTCTTTTATACACTCATAGTGCATTTTATAATAATCTTTTTCTATATCATTTGATAATTTTTCTAATGTTGCTTTAATATTTTGTAAATGCTGATAACTCTTTTTTTCCATATTATTACTTCTTTCTTACTCAATAACAAAAAGATAATTACCTTCAGTAACAATAGTTAGATATTCATTATCTCCCTCTTCAAACTCTCCATTAGCATTTATATAGTCCTGGTCTGTTCCAAAATATCTACGTCCTGATGGATTACTTTCTGTAGCATACGCTTTATCATCTTCGATACTATCAATGATTAACTCGTGATAATTAGTTCCACCTGAATATTCATCTAAACATTTAACTCTATCGCCAACTTTTAAATCAAAAAAATTTTTCATTTTTGTCTCCAATCTATTGATAAAACCTTTGCTTCTTTATATGTCAGATTTTTTTCTCATAACTAATTCAAACTCTGCACTTGGATATGTAATCTGATACTCTTCTTTTCCATCCATATTACCCACAAACCATGCAAATACAGCATCAATTACATCATCAGTTACATCTGTTTTATCTCCAATCCACATATGTTTATCTACGTCCTGAGTTCCGTAAAAGATTGTATTTGTAATTGGATTTATTCCGAAACCTTTCTTCTTAGCCATATATATTTTCTCCTTTTTTAACTTCATTATTCATTTCTTATTACATATACATTATATCATACTCATATCATAACTCGTGTAGTTTTTTGATGTAAATATAAAAAATAAGACACATTTATTTTCTATGATTTGTCTCTCTTATCACGACATTGAATAACCCAGAGATATATCTTTCCGGCATATTTCGCATTAATATTTTTTTTGCATATTCATCATCTTTGTTATTATCAATTATAGTTCTAATCCATCTTGAATCCTGCAAATTAGTTATATTAAAACTATTACCTGTTAACAAATGCATAAAGTCTTCAACAAGACTGATATGCCACTCCGCATCTGTAATATAAGTTTTCACGTAAGTATTTATGCTCTCTTGTATTTGTACTCTTGTTATTTGTTCCATATGCTCATCCTCCATGAGTTTGCTATTTTGTTGCTAATGTAGGAAAATAGTATGCAGATATAATATCTGCTATTGTCATAATATTTTACTTTCTATAAGCATTAATTCTTTTCTATTTCCTTAAGCATCTTTTGACAAGAACTTAATTTTCGCATATTATTGATGTAGTGACGTTCATACATTTCCATTACTTTTTCAATTTTATTGTCATCATATACTGCATTTATTCGTTCTTCAAGAGACTCTAAACGTTCTTCAGCTTTATCAATTTCTTTTTGTATATCTTCATAGGTAATATCATCATCTATATACTGCTTTCGCATATGTGGTGACGAATAAAAAATTTTGGACAAAAACTTTAATTCTTTTAATTTTTCCCAAGTCTCATTATATAACTTTTCCGCTTTTTCAATATGCAGTTTTTTACGAACAGCTTCGTCAGGGTGTGTTAAATAATAATAATCTTCCCTAACATGTTTAGTAAGTATGTAAATGCTACATTTTAATGATTTAATTCTTAAATCATTTTGCCATTTCTCCGTATTGCGGAAGTATATGGCATTTATATTCTGCATAGAGTCTTTCACACACTTATCTATGTATTCATCTATTTCCTTATCGTACTGTCTGTATTCCTCTTCTGTAATCATATATATCACTTTCTAATCTAATAATTCTGGATTGTCAAAAATGTTTCCGACAACTTCAATTCCAGAAATCTCAAAACTCCACAAATCCCACTTTGCACCGATAAAAAATACATCTGATTTGACGCAACTCCAAGAAAACTGATAATGGTTATTCTGCCAAATTGCTTTATAAAAATTACCATGTTCATCTCTGACAATATCATTTTCCCAAATCAATTTCTTATTTTTATCTTTCCGTCCTGTACAGTGGCAGATTGTATTTTCGTCTATTAAAAAAGAATATAAAACAGATGCATAACTTGGAATTATATAGTATTTTTTTTCTTCCCCTATATGTCCATATCTCGCAATATAGCCAACAAACCATTCTCCATCGTCAGCTCTCTTTGCTTTACATAAATCTCTATCTCTCATCTTCATACATATACACTCCGTCCTCTTGATATATTCTTATATTATGGTTTTCTTCACATTCTAAATCACAATTAGTATGGAAATCGCAAGCGGTACAGCTTATGAAACCACCTTCCATAGGACATACATCACTATTTTTGGAGTTTTTGGCTAGTTTACCATTTAATTTGATTTGAAAATCTTTAGTGAATTGCATTAAAATAGAGTATTCTAATCTTCCACCACATATAGGACATTTATTTAATATCTTAGTCATATATTCCACCTACCTTTACAATCTTAATTTCTTGGCTCATATGGTTTAGGTAACTCCATCCATGCAATTACCCTATCTGTAATTTCTGAACAAGAATAGTCATCAAAGTAATCGCATACTTCATACCACCAACCTTGTGATTGGTAGTACACAGCCTTAATTACTCTCCTATAAATTTTACCGTCACATCCTATATGTTCTACCGTTACCAAAACTTCATCTGAGTATTTTCCAACATCACATTTTGGCACTGTATTTCTATTCCATTGAGTCATTGTCTTTACCTTTCTTTACCCATTTTTGCATTTCTAAATAACTACCAATTGTATATCCGATGAATATTCCTGTAAATAGGAATATCATGGTCCATATAAACATACCTAACATTCTCTACCTCTTCTTAAATCACATTTGATTAAATCAAAATGACTTCTTATTGTTATTTTTAATTTATTTTGTGTAGTTAATACCTGCCATGACTGTACTGTAAAATGTCCAAAATTTCTTATTGCACTTTCCTTATTATTATATTTTTTTGTTTCCCATGACAAACTATCATATATTTCTATATAATTATCGCCTTGATAACTTTCTAATAAATCTTTTACTTTCATATTTACCTCTTAAAAATCAGTTTCAGAATTTAACATATTTAATATGATTTCGCCAGGAAACATATAATGTAATTCTTCTTTAAATTTTTTTATAAATGAAATAGTAGATAAATCATTATTTACAAATATTAATTTATTTATATCTATATAATCCATAATATTAGTATCATAAAGAATATAATCTTTTTTACTATTATTTAACATATTTGCATATTCTTTTGCTCTACATGGATGAACCGCTTTATCAAATATTTGAATATCGTTATGGATGAACAGCTTTCTCAAAGCTCTATCAGATAATCCAACATAAATCATATGTAAATTTCCTTTCAATCTTTTAAATGTTTTTTCTTCTATCACATATGAATTTTATTACCTTTTCATATGTTTCCGTTGTTCGTGGTAATTTGTTTTTCTGCATATACTTTGTAATTGATTCCCAATCTTCCCATGTTAATGCATAATCACAACATTCAATGTCACAATTCATACACATTACACCACAAGTCTGAACAAAACATCTTCTTCCTAATTGTTTACACCATTGTTCATACTGTTCACTTTTCTCTTTCAGTTCTGCTATTTCTGTTTCCGATTTTTCTTTTAGTATTTTTAATTCGGCTTTTAATTTTTCATTTTCAATAGTCGCATCACTTGATAAAGCCGTTCTAAATTCTTCCAAACTCATTCCTTTTCCCATATTTTATCTGCCTTTCTAATCTAATAATCAATCTGTGCAAACATTTGACGGTTAAACTCTTTAAGTTCATCTGCCTTTTCACACTGTTCGCAGAAATCATTGACATTATCAAAGTAATTATCTTTTGTTTCCATATACCAATCACACCATTCTTTCTCTTCTTCATCCCACATCTGAAGGCCGCCTATATTTGAATAGTCTGGTTTTATATTGTTTTGCATTTGAAACAAATCATACGCTGCTAACATATCCATTACTTTTTTGCCTTCTTCAACTGTTTCTACAGGAACATAAAATGACTTTATTACACCCATTTGTGGAATCCACCATACTCTTAATTTATCCATATTTTACATACCTTTCTAATCCAATAAGACACGCATTTTACTTTTTTTATTATCTCATTCAATATTTACTATAATATTTGTAACAATTCCCATAATTCTTGTTTCTTAATATCAAGGTCGATTTTATCTCCCTCATACATATATAAAACATCATTATAAGAATTTATCTCTTTTACCAAATCTCTGATTTTATTAATCTTTTCTTCCATTATTTTTCTGTTCCTTCATCAATTACCATTCTACTATCTTTGGAAGTTCCGGTTTTCCAGATACATTTCTTTTGATATAGCTTTTAAAACATCACTGCCACTTGTCTGATAAATAATTTCTCCATTTTCAAAGTAAAAGTTCGTTTGTTCCTTTTATTTTAGGAACTAATTGAATATATTCAGGATTCTCTACAAACTCAACATATTCCATTATTACCCTCTCAGCTTCTTCTAACTCTTTCTCATCCATTTCATTTGCATCTTTTAAATTAAGGTGAAATTTCTTTGACACTTTGTTTATTGCGTTTTCAATACTATAATATTTTTTCATGTAACTACCTTCTTTCTTCTAAAGAAATGCGAATTTCTTAATTAATTTCGTCCATGAGTTTTAATTTTCTCGTATGCCTCTTCATATGAAGAATATACTTGCTGACAATCCGGATATGACACACGAATATTTTTCTCTTCTTTATCAATCGTAATCATATATGTTACACCACCCCATCCTTGAATAATAAGATGTCGCACTCCGCTGTATTCTTCTGGCATAAACACTGCATCTGTAAATACTCTATTACACAATTTCCATTCAAAATCTGAATAATTCATCTTTTTACCTCTCTTTCCAATCTGAAGAAACACGCATTTACTGTATAATGTTTCCATTATTTTTCATTTCTTTTAACTCTGATAAGGCAAAATTAATATTTTCTATATAGTTGTCATTAATTCCATCCTCATTAAATCTCATTGCTATAATTTTGGAATCAATTAGAACTGATACAATTGTATCAAATGATTTTTCAGTCAT